>Ga0102954_1000138_pt1 | contig 20924 bp, 29 predicted proteins | sample SalPonA_C_H2O_MG_FD_78511 | JGI IMG/M metagenome (GOLD analysis project Ga0102954, IMG submission 78511) | Water microbial communities from South San Francisco under conditions of wetland restoration - Salt Pond MetaG R2A_C_H2O_MG | ecosystem: Environmental > Aquatic > Non-marine Saline and... | reverse complement strand
GTTTATAATTGCTGGACACTCCTATGGTGGAAAAATTGCTACATCATTAAATCCTAAAAACTTAGTACTACTTTCAAGTGCTGGTATACTTGAAGAAAAAAGTTCAAGTACAAAAAGAAAGATATTTTTTGCTAAATTGTTTAAGTCTTTAGGAATAGGATTTTTAACAAAATCTTTTAGAAGTAAAGATGTTGAAAATATGGATGAAAATATGTATGAGACATTTAAAAATGTATTAAATGAAGATTATAGTAGCAATTTTTCATCTTATAATGGAAATGCACTTATATTTTGGGGAGAGAAAGATACTGCAACTTCTTTGAATTCAGGTAAAAAAATATCAAATTTAATAAAAAAATCAACATTTGTTTCATATGATGGAGATCATTACTTCTTTTTGAAGAACTCAAAAGATATAGCAGAGAGAATTGAAAATGGAATACTTTAATTTATTTACAAACATTATACTTATTATGAGTTTAGGGTGGTACCTTATAACTAACCTTCAATGGTACAACTACAAACTTGATAGAGTCGTTTTTAAACATCACAAATGGCAATGGCATATAACTTACTTTTTAGCTCCAATTGTAATTTTCTATTTAATTGAGGGATTGTATTTTGCAATATATTTTTACCTTATATATATGAGTAGTTTTATTATATGGAATAGAAAACTTGATAAACCTTTAGTTATTACAGCAAGGGTAAAAAGATTTTTAGGAATATTACTTGGTACTACTTTTATAATAGTCGTATTATGTTTAGCTAGTGATCAGTGTAATAAAACTCCTATATTTATACCTTTAATTATTGCATATGTAGTTTCAACTATTTTAGAAAAGATATTTTTCTTATCATTTAAAAATCAAGGTAAAAAAAGATTAAAAAGTATTCCAAATATTAAAACAATTGCAATAACTGCATCATATGGGAAAACATCTATAAAAAACTTTTTATATCATGTTCTAAAAAAGAAATACAAAGTTTATAAAACACCAAGATCTGTTAATACTATTGGTGGAATAGTATTAGACGTAAATAGAGATTTACCTGACGATACACAAATATATATAGCAGAAGCTGGAGCTAGATTAAAAGGTGATATAGAAGAAATAAGTATGTACCTTGAACCTGAAATATGTATTTTAGGAAGTGTTGGAGAACAACATATTGAGTATTTTAAAACACTAGATAATATTATTCATACTAAAATGGAAATTTTAAAATCTCCAAAAATGAAAAGAGGTTTTGTTCATGAGTCTGTACCTATTAAAGATTATGACACTATAACAAAATTTCCAGATGGTTTAACTATTTTAAAAAGTGATTTAAATGGCTTAACATTTGAAGTTAATATTAAAGGTCACCCTTATAAATTTCATGCACCAATTTTAGGTTCATTTAATGCAATAAATTTAACTGCTGTTATACTTGCAGCTGAAGAGTTGGGTATGAGTATTGAAGATATACAAATAGCATTTGAGAACTTACCTCAAGTTGAACATAGATTACAAAGAATAGATGCAGGTGGAAAAATAATTATTGATGATTCCTTCAATGGTAACTTAGAAGGTATGCTTGAAGGGATAAATATTTGTGCACACCATACAGGAAGAAAAGTTATAATCACACCAGGGCTTGTTGAATCTACTGATGAAGCAAATATTTTATTAGCAGAAAGTATTAATGAAAAATTTGATTTAGCAATCATTACAGGTAGTTTAAATTCAAAACTATTAGAAAATAATATTGATAGTCAAAAAGTTGTAGTATTAGCTGATAAATCAAAAATGCAAGATACAATTGCTGAATTAACAAGAAGCGGTGATTTGATATATTTTGCAAATGACGCACCAAACTTTATTTAGGAAATTAAAATGGAACATTTATATGCACCTTGGAGATATTCATATGTTAGTGAAGAAAAAATAGAAGGTTGTGTTTTTTGTCATATAAAAAACAATATTATTGATAAAAAACTTCAAGTGCTATTTTATGATGAACTATGTTTTGTTGTAATGAATAAGTTTCCATATTCACCTGGTCATTTTATGGTTATTCCCAATTACCACACAGACAAAATAGAAGATTTAGATGAAGAAGTATGGTTTCGTGTATCAAAGCGTGTACAGCAAGGTGTAAGGCTTTTAAAAGATACATTAAAATGTGAAGGTGTAAATATAGGAATGAACTTAGGAAAAGCAGCTGGTGCTGGTATAGAACAACATGTACACTATCATTTAATGCCAAGATGGGTTGGTGATACTAATTTCATAACTACTGTAGGTGACACAAGAGTTTATCCTGCAAATTTTGATGAAATATTTAATAAATTAAAAGAAAATACAAATAATTTTTTTAAGTAGATTATTAATTCTAACTTAATATATATCTAAAATCTTACATTCTTTCCTTTTAAAAAGGAAATAAAATCACTAAATTCTACATAGAAACCCCATAAAACTTGACATTTAACTCTATTTAAGTTATAATCCGCGTCCATAATTTGTGTTAGTGTCCATTTTTTGGTACATCTAACGAGTTCTTTAAAGGAAATTAAATGGAAAAAATTAGATTAAAGCTTAAAGCTTACGATCACAGAGTTTTAGACAGAAGTGTTGCTTCAATTGTTGAAGCTGTTAAAAGAACTGGTGCTGAGTTAAGAGGTCCTATACCTCTTCCAACTAAAATCAGAAGATATACGGTTATTAAAGGGCCACACGTAAACAAAGATTCAAGAGAGCAATTCGAAATTAGAATTCACTCAAGAATGATTGATATCGTGTCAGCAACTCCAGACACAGTAGATTCATTAATGAAACTTGACTTAGCTCCTGAAGTTGATGTTGAAGTTAGATCAATGGGTCAAGAATAAAAAAGAAAGGGTAATACAAGATGGAATTTATAGTTCAAAAAATCGGTATGAGTAGAACAGTATCTGTACCAGCTACTCCTGTTACACTTTTAAAAGTTCTTGATACTAAAGTGTGTGAAGTTACTGAAGGTGTGGCGTTTGTTTCATATAGCAATGGTAAGAAATTTAACAAAGCTATTGAAGGTCAACAAAAGAAATTTAACTTATCTAAAGAGTTTAACAGATTTGCAACAATGACTGTAGCAAACACTGAAGCTGGTGATATTGATGTTTCTCCTTTAGCTGAAGCAGCTGTTTTAAAAACAACTTTCAGAACAAAAGGTAGAGGTTTCCAAGGTGGAGTTAAAAGATGGAACTTCGCTGGTGGTAGAGCATCGCATGGACATAGAATGGGTAGAAGAACTGGTTCTATTGGTAATGCAGAGTGGCCAGGAAGAGTTATGCCAGGTAAGAAAATGCCAGGTCAATACGGAAATACTAATGTAAGTGTTAAAAATGAAGTTGTTTCATTTGATGCTGAAACAGGAATCTTAGTTGTTAAAGGTTCAGTTTCTGGTCCTAATGGAGCACTTGGAAGAGTAAAGGTTGCTAAATGAGTAAAGCAATAGTTTTAAACGAAAAATTTGAAAATAATGGTGAGTTAAACTTACCGGCAAGTTATGCAGAGATTAACTCTCACAACTTATATTTATATGTTAAGTCTTATTTATCATCTTTAAGAGCTAATACTGCTAGAGTTAAGAATAGATCTGAAGTTAGCGGTGGTGGTAAAAAACCAAAAGCTCAAAAAGGTTCTGGTGGAGCAAGATGGGGTTCTAAAAGATCACCATTATTCGTTGGTGGGGGTCAAGTATTTGGACCATCAAACAGAAACTACAACCAAAAAGTAAATAAAAAACAAAAAGCTTTAGCATTAAGTTATGCTTTAAATGCACAAGCTGAAAAAGGTGTATTATTTACTGCTGATTCAATTAAAATTGAATCTGGTAAGACTAAAGATGCTGTTGCAGTTTTAAATAAATTAGATAAGAGAGATACATTAATTGTTGTTGATTCAATTGATGAGAAAACTTATTTAGCATTCAGAAATGTTAAAAACTGTTATATGGTTGAAAAGCAAGAAGTTAACGCTTATTTAATTGCTGCATACCACTCTGTACTAATTGAAAAATCAGTACTAGAAGTATTAACAAAAGAGGCTTAAGATGGCAGATATTACAGATATTAAAGCAATATTATATACAGAAAAGACAATCGAGCTTCAAGAAAATGGTGTAATCGTTGTTCAAACTAGTCCAAGAATGACTAAAAACGGTTTAAAAGAAGTGTTTAAAGAGTACTTTGGTGTAACTCCAGAAAAAATTAACTCTTTAAGACAAAATGGTAAAGTTAAAAGATTTAGAGGAAAAATCGGTAAAAGAGCTGATTTCAAAAAATTCTACGTAACATTACCTGAGGGCGCTGAAATAGCGAACTTATCAGCATAAGGAGTATAGAAGATGGCAATTAAAAAATTTAGACCAATAACTCCTGCAAGAAGATTCATGTCTGTTATGGATACTTCTGATATTACTTCTAAACCAACTGTTAGATCTTTATTAAAAAGAATTAGTGCAAAAGCTGGTAGAAATAATAACGGTAGAATTACATCAAGACACAAAGAAGCAGGTGCTAAAAAATTATATAGAATCATTGATTTCAAAAGAGACAAATTTGGTGTTCCAGGTACTGTTTCAACAATTGAATACGATCCATATAGAAACTGTAGAATTTGTTTAGTTACATACGCTGATGGTGATAAGAGATATATCTTACAACCTTCTGGATTAAAAGTTGGAGCTACTATTCAAGCTGCTGAGTCTGGTTTAGATATTTTACCAGGTAATGCAATGAGATTACAATCTATCCCTGTAGGTACTATGGTTCATAACGTTGAGTTAAAACCAGGTAAAGGTGGACAGTTTGCAAGATCAGCTGGTGGATATGCACAAATCATGGGTAGAGAAGATAAATATGTTATCTTAAGATTACCTTCTGGTGAGATGAGAAAAATCTTAGGTGTATGTATCGCTACTGTTGGTATTGTTGGAAACGAAGATTTCTCTAACATGGTAGTTGGTAAAGCTGGTAGAAGTAGACACCTTGGTATTAGACCTCAAACTAGAGGATCTGCAATGAACCCAATCGATCACCCACACGGTGGAGGTGAAGGTAAAACTAACTCTGGTAGACATCCTGTTACTCCATGGGGTATGCCAACTAAAGGTTATAAAACTAGAAAGAAAAAAGCTAGTGATAAACTAATCATTTCAAGAAGAAAGAAGTAAGGGTATAAGATGGCAAGATCAATAAAAAAAGGTCCATTTATAGATGCACACTTATTAAAAAAAGTTATCAAAGCTAACGAAAACAATGATAAAAAACCAATTAAAACTTGGTCAAGAAGATCAACTGTTTTACCTGATATGATTGGTTTAACTTTTAACGTGCACAATGGAAGAAATTTTGTTCCAGTAAATATTACTGAAAACCACGTTGGTTACAAATTAGGTGAATTCGCACCAACTAGAACGTTCAAGGGCCATAAAGGTTCTGTACAGAAGAAAGGTTAATTGATGGGAAGAGCTGTATTAAAATTTATTAGACTTTCTCCTACAAAAGCAAGATTAATTGCTAGAGAAGTTCAAGGAATGAATGCTGAGTACGCAATCGCTTCTTTAGAGTTTACTCCAAACAAAGCTGCTGGAATTATTTCTAAAGTTATTGCTTCAGCTGTAGCTAACGCTGGTTTAGAGCCTCAAAATGCTGTTGTTACTTCTGCTAGAGTTGACAAAGGTCCTGTATTAAAAAGATATACGCCAAGAGCTAGAGGTTCTGCTTCACCAAAGCATAGACCAACTGCACACATCATGATTGAAGTAGCAGAAGCATCTAAAGGAGATAAGTAATGGGTCAAAAAGTTAATCCAATAGGTTTAAGATTAGGAATTAACAGAAACTGGGAATCAAGATGGTTTCCTAAGTTCGAGAACATTCCTTCAAACGTATCTGAAGATGATAAAATCAGAAAATTCGTTAAGAAAGAGTTATACTATGCTGGTATTGCTCAAACTATTATCGAAAGAACTGCTAAAAAAATCAGAGTAACTATTGTTGCTGCTAGACCTGGTATTATCATTGGTAAGAAAGGTGCTGATGTTGAAAAGTTAAAAAATTCTTTAGCTAACTTAGTTGGAAAAGAAATTGCTGTTAACATCAAAGAAGAAAGAAAACCTCAATTATCTGCTCAATTAGGTGCTGAAAATGTTGCTCAACAATTAGAAAGAAGAGTTGCATTTAGAAGAGCTATGAAGAGAGTAATGCAAAACGCATTAAAATCTGGAGCTAAAGGAATTAAAATTTCTTGTTCAGGTAGACTTGGTGGAGCTGAAATGGCTAGAACTGAGTGGTACTTAGAGGGTAGAGTTCCATTACATACTTTAAGAGCTAGAATTGATTACGGTTTTGCTGAAGCTCATACAACTTATGGTTGTATCGGAATTAAAGTTTGGATTTTCAAAGGTGAAGTATTAGCTAAGGGTATTCCTGCTGAGAAAACTGAAGACACTTCTAAACCAAAAAGAAGACCAGCTAAAAGAAGAGGTAAATAATTATGTTAATGCCTAAGAGAACAAAATTTAGAAAAATGATGAAAGGTAGAAACAGAGGTAAAGCTCATAGAGGTAACTCTTTAGCTTACGGTTCTATCGGAATTAAAGCTGTTGAGCATGGAAGAATAGATTCAAGACAAATTGAAGCTGCCAGAATTGCTATGACAAGAGCTATTAAAAGACAAGGTAAAGTTTGGATTATGGTATTCCCTGACAAACCACTTACTGCTAAACCATTAGAAACAAGAATGGGTAAAGGTAAAGGTGCTGTTGATAAATGGGTTATGAATATTAAGCCAGGTAGAGTTTGTTTTGAGATGGCTGGTGTATCTGATGAAATGGCTAGAGGCGCATTAACATTAGCACAACATAAACTACCGTTTAAAACAAAAATTGTAACAAGAGATAGCGAAAATGAACTATACTGATATTAAAGACAAAAGTTTAAATGAACTTCAAGAGTTATTAAAAGAGAAAAAGGTGCTTCTTTTTGAATTAAAAGCTAAGCTAAAAACTATGCAGTTAACTAATACATCTGAATTAAAAGTAGCGAAAAAAGAAATCGCAAGAATTCAGACAGCTATTACTGCAGCTAAAGCTAACTAAGGATCTGTAAGATGACACATAAAAGAGAGATTCAAGGTGTTGTAGTAAAAAAATCTGGTGATAAAACAGCTTCTGTTTTAGTTACTAGATCAGTTTTACACCCTAAGTATCATAAGACAGTAAAAAGATTTAAAAAATATTTAATTCATGATGAAAAAAATGAATTAAACGAAGGTGACACTGTAATTGCGGTTGAGTGTAGACCTATGTCAAAAACTAAATCTTTTAGATTAAAGACTATTGTTGCTACAGGAGTTAAATAATGATTCAAAGTTTTACTAGATTAAACGTAGCTGATAACACTGGTGCTAAAGAAATCATGTGTATCAAAGTTTTAGGTGGATCTAAAAGAAGATATGCAACTGTTGGTGATGTTATTGTTGCTTCAGTTAAAAAAGCTTTACCTACTGGAAAAGTAAAAAAAGGTCAAGTTGTTAAAGCTGTAGTTGTTAGAACACACAAAGAAGTACAAAGAGAAAATGGTTCTTTAATTAGATTTGATGATAACGCTGCTGTTATCTTAGATGCAAAAAAAGAACCAATTGGAACAAGAATTTTTGGACCTGTAGCTAGAGAAGTTAGATACTCAGGTTTCATGAAAATTGTTTCTCTTGCTCCGGAGGTATTATAATATGGCTGTTAAATTAAATATTAAAAAAGGTGATACAGTAAAAATCATCGCTGGTGATGACAAAGGTAAAACTGGTGAAGTTTTAAGAGTTATCCCTACTAAAAAGCAAGTTATCGTTAAAGATTGTAAAGTTGCTAAGAAAACTGTAAAGCCTGATCAAGATAAAAATCCTAATGGTGGATTTGTAAACAAAGAAATGCCAATTGACATTTCAAATGTAGCAAAAGTAGAAGGTAAATAATTATGGCTTCAAGATTATTAGAGAAATATAAAGCAGAAATTAAACCAGTTTTAGAAGCTGAATTCCCAAAAAACAAAATGTTAACAGCTAAAGTAGAAAAAGTTGTTATCTCTGTTGGTGCTGGTGAAGCTATGAAAGATAGTAAATTAATGCAAAACATTCAAGATACTATCTCTTTAATTGCTGGTCAACATGCAGTTAAAGTTATCGCTAAGAAATCAGTTGCTGGTTTTAAAGTAAGAGAAGGTTACCCTGTAGGTGTTAAAGTTACTTTAAGAGGTGAAAATATGTATCATTTCTTAGACAAACTATGTTCTATTGCATTACCAAGAGTAAAAGACTTCCAAGGGTTAGACAGAAATGGTTTTGATGGTCAAGGTAATTTCAACTTTGGTTTAGACGAGCAATTAATGTTCCCAGAAGTAGTTTATGATGATATCATTAAAACTCATGGTATGAATATTTCAGTTTCTACAAGTGCTAATAACGATGCAGAAGCATTTAGATTATTAGAGTTAGTAGGAATTCCATTTACAAAAGGAAGAGCGTAATATGGCAAAGAAATCTATGATCGCTAAGCAAAAGAGAACTCCTAAGTTCTCTTCAAGAGCATACACTAGATGTTCAGTATGTGGTAGACCACATTCAGTTTATAGAGACTTTGGTCTTTGTAGAGTTTGTTTAAGAAAAATGGCTAACGAAGGTTTATTACCTGGTGTTAGAAAAGCTAGTTGGTAGGAGATATTAAGCTATGATGAATGATATAATCGCAGATGCTTTAACTAGAATTAGAAATGCTGCAACAAGAAAATTAGAAGTAACAACTTTATTACACTCTAATACTGTTGTAGGTATTTTAGAAGTTCTATTAAAAAAAGAGTATATTACTGGTTACAAAGTAATTGATGGTGAAAACAACAAGAAGACTATTCAAGTTGAATTAAAATATGATGAAAATGAAAGATCAGTAATTAACGAAATCACTAGAGTTTCTAAACCTGGTAGAAGAGTTTACAAAAACGCTTCTGAAATCAAATCATTTAAAAATGGACATGGTACAATCATTGTAACAACTAACAAAGGTGTTATTGCAAATGATGAAGCTTTCGCTGCTAACGTTGGTGGTGAAGTACTATGTACTGTATGGTAGGAGTATAAGATGTCAAGAATTGGAAAACAACCTATCGCAATTCCAGCTGGAATTGAAGTTACAGTAGATGGAACAGTAGTAACTGTTAAAAAAGGAAACCAAACTTCTAACGTTGAAACACATGGTAGAGTTGGAATAGAAGTAGCAGAAGGTAAAGTAGTATTATCAAGAGTTGATGATTCTAAAGAAGCTTCAGCATTCTGGGGAACATACAGAGCATTAATAAACAACGCAATCGTTGGATTATCTACAGGATTCAAAAAATCTTTAGAAATCAACGGTGTTGGTTATAGAGCTGCTGTTAAAGGTAATGTTTTAGAGTTACAATTAGGTTATTCACACCCAATTAACTACGAAATCGCAGAAGGTTTAAATATCTCTGTTGAAAAGAACATTATTCACGTTGAAGGTGCAGATAAACAACAAGTTGGTCAAGCTGCTGCAATCATTAGAGGCTTTAGAAAACCAGAACCGTACAAAGGTAAAGGTGTTAAATATACTGACGAGACAATCGTTAGAAAAGCTGGTAAAACTGCTAAGTAAGGTAAGATAAAATGAGTAGAGCAAAAGATTTAGCTAAAAAGAATGCTTTAAGAGCAAGAAGAAAAAGAAGAGTTAGAGGATCAATTTCTGGTACTGCACAAAGACCTAGAGTATCTATTTTCAAGTCAAATAAATACTTAAGTGCTCAAGCGATTAACGACATTGATGGTGTTACTATTACATCTATCCAGTCAAAAGCTTTAGGGTTAAACGTATCAAAAGAAAGTGCAACTAAAGTTGCTGCAGCATTTGCAGAAAACTTAAAAGGCGCTGGAATCGATACAGTAGTATTTGATAGAAATGGTTACCTTTACCATGGTGTAGTTGCAGCGTTTGCTGATGGACTAAGAGAAAACGGTATCAAATTATAAGGGTTAATGATGGCAGTAAATAGAGATGACTTTCAAGAAGCAATCGTTAAAATTGGAAGAGTAACAAAAGTTGTAAAGGGTGGTAGAAGATTCAGATTTACAGCTTTAGTTGTTGTTGGTGATAAAAACGGAACAGTAGGATTTGGAACAGGTAAAGCAAAAGAAGTTCCAGATGCAATTAAAAAAGCTTTAGATGATGCATTTAAATCTTTAGTAAAAGTTAGTATTAATGGTACTACTATTTCTCATGATATTGAGCATAAGTACAATTCTAGTAAAATTTTATTAAAGCCTGCATCTGAGGGTACAGGACTTATCGCAGGTGGTGCGGCAAGACCAGTACTTGAATTATCTGGTGTTAAAGATATTATTGCAAAATCTTTAGGTTCAAATAATCCAAACAACCTTGTACAAGCTACTGTTGAAGCATTAGCAAGAATTAAAGGATAATAGTATGTTAGATATTTTAAATCCAGCTGATGGAAGTACTAAAAACAGAAAAAGAGTAGGTAGAGGTCAAGGTTCTGGTATGGGTAAGACTTCTACTAGAGGTCAAAAAGGTCAAAAATCTAGATCTGGTTACAAAAGAAAAAGAGGATTTGAAGGTGGTCAAATGCCACTTCAAAAGAGAATGCCAAAAATTGGTTTCTTTTCTAGAGTATCTAAGCCTTATACAATCAATGCAGATAAAGTAAAAGCAGTTGCTGCTTTAGAAGAAATTACTTTAGAATCAATTAAATCTGTTTACAAATTATCTAAATCTGTAACAAAAGTTAAATTAATTGGTTCAAACGTTAGTGAACTTAAATCTAAGATTAAAGACGAAAACGTTACAACTTCTGGAAAATAACCATGAGTAAAGATCTAATAAATAAGATTCTTATTACATTAGGTTTTATATTACTTTACAGGTTACTGGCTTATGTGCCAGTACCTGGGGTTAATATAGACGTTGTAAAAGAGTTTTTTGATTCTAACGCGAACAATGCATTAGGTCTTGTAAATATGTTCAGTGGTAATGCAGTTGAAAGACTGTCTATTATATCACTTGGAATTATGCCATACATTACTGCTTCAATTATTATGGAGCTTTTAGCTGCTACATTCCCAGCTCTTGGAAAGATGAAAAAAGAGAGAGACGGGATGCAAAAATACATGCAAATCATCAGATATACAACTATTGTTATTACTTTAATCCAATCAATTGGTGTGTCAATGGGTTTAAACTCATTAACAGGTCAAAGTGGACAAAGTGCTATTTCAATTGATATGAATACATTTATTTTAGTTTCATCAATTTCGATGTTAACAGGTACAATGTTATTAATGTGGATCGGTGAGCAAATTACTCAAAGAGGTATTGGTAACGGTATTTCTTTAATTATCTTTGCAGGTATTGTATCAGCTATTCCAAGTGCAATTGGTGGTACTGTTGACTTAGTTAATAACGGTCAAATGAACTTCTTAACGGTAGTTGCTATTTTAGCAATTATTTTAGCTACTGTTGGTGCTATTATTTACGTAGAACTAGCAGAAAGAAGAGTTCCGGTATCTTATTCAAGAAAAGTTATGATGCAAGCGCAAAATAAAAGAGTAATGAATTACATTCCAATCAAACTGAATTTATCTGGAGTTATTCCAGCTATTTTTGCAAGTGCTATTTTAATGTTCCCTGCAACTGTATTACAAGGTAGTCAAAATCCTATTTTAGTAACTATTGCAGATTATTTAAGCCCAAGTTCATATACATTTAACTTGTTTATGTTCTTATTTGTAGTTTTCTTTGCATTCTTCTATGCATCAATTACATTTAGTGCTAAGGATATTTCAGAAAATCTTAAAAAGCAAGGTGGATTTATTCCTGGTGTAAGACCAGGAGAAAGCACAGCATTAAGATTAAATGATATAGCTTCGAAGTTAACATTCTGGGGAGCTATTTACTTAGGTTTAGTTTCTACTTTACCTTGGTTAGTTGTAAAAGCTATGGGTGTACCTTTCTATTTTGGAGGGGTTGCTGTTCTTATCGTAGTACAAGTTGCTATTGATACTATGAGAAAGATCGAAGCTCAGCAGTACACTAACAAGTATCAAACATTAAGTGCTGTAGGTTTATAAAATGGCAATCGCAATTAGAAAACCTAACGAAATAGAGAAACTGAGAGACGCTAATAGAATCGTAGCTCAGACTCTAAATTACTTAAGAGATAATGTGAAAGCTGGAATGACTTTAAAAGAAGTTAACCAAATGGGAGACGATTTTATCGTCTCTAAGGGTGCTAGACCATCTTTTAAAGGATTATACGGTTTCCCAGGATCTATATGTACCTCTTTAAATGAAGTAATTATTCATGGAATTCCAAATGATACAGTTCTTAAAGAAGGAGATATCTTAGGTTTAGATATTGGAACTGAATTAGATGGATGGTTTGGTGATGCTGCTATAACTATGCCTATTGGTAAAATTTCAAAAGAAGATGAAGAACTAATTGCTTGTGCAAAAGATTCTTTATATCATGCTATTGAAATTATCAAAGATGGTATGAGATTTAAAGAATTATCATATGAAATTGAAAAGTTCATTAAGGGTAGAGGATACGTACCTTTAGTAAGATTTTGTGGACATGGAATTGGTAAAAAACCTCATGAAGATCCGGAAATTCCTAACTATTTAGAACACGGAACTCCAAAGTCTGGTCCAAAAATCAAAAATGGTATGGTTTTTTGTTTAGAGCCTATGATTTGTCAAAAAGGAAAAGAACCAGTTATTTTAGATAATGGTTGGGATGTAGTTTCTGAAGATGGATTAAGAGGTAGTCATTATGAACACACAGTTGCTGTTATTGACGGCAAAGCACAGATACTTAGTACTGTTGAATAATCGGGAGAATCCAAGTGGCAAAAAATGATGTAATTGTTGTTGATGGTAAAGTAATTGAAGCATTACCAAATGCAATGTTCAGAGTTGAATTAGATAATGGTCATGTAGTTTTATGTCATATCTCAGGTAAAATGAGAATGCACTACATTAAAATATTACCAGCTGACAAAGTAAGAGTTGAAATTACTCCTTACTCTTTAGATAAGGGTAGAATCACTCATAGATACAAATAGTATCTAAAATTTATTATGAAGTATTTAATACTTCATAATAATTTAATATATATAAAACTTTTTTTATGTACAATTCTATATGACAGAATTTACTAAACAATCTATACTTAATCACCTAAATAAACTAAAAACTTATGGTTTTAATTACCACGAAAATATAAATATTAATATAAATCAAAAGGTGTCAAATTTTTCACTGCCTAATGATTTATCAAAAATTGAAAACATAGTTAAAAATTGTCATTTATGTCAAAATTCTAAAACTAGAAAGAATGTTCTTTTTTCTCAAGGAAAGCAGAATTCTAATGTAATGTTCATATTTGATGAGCCTTCAACAAGTGAAGATGATACGGGTAATTTTAATGAAGGTAAAAGTGGTGAGATGATTGTTAAAATGATTACAAATGTTTTGAAGCTAAGATTAGAAGATGTTTATACTACAACTTTAGTCAAATGTAAAAGTAACGATAATCTTAAATATAGTGATTATGAAATTTGTTCAAGTTATTTAGATAAACAAATACAAATTGTTAACCCAAAAATAATAGTATTATTTGGTGAAAGAACATATAATTTTTTTACTAAAAATGATGACTTTTTTAAAATTAGAGGTAAAGAGTTTCAATATGAAAATTCTCTTGTACTTGCAACATATGCCCCATCATTTTTATTAAGAAATCCTTCTTATAAAAAAGACTCTTATTTAGATATATTAAGAGTTAAAACTATCATGGAGTCGTGATTTGAAATTATCATATATATTTATTGTATTGATTTTAATTTTTACTGGATGTACTCAAAAAAGAGTTATTGAAGTAAAATATGAAGATAAGCCAGTTATAAAAAAACAACTACCATCTAAAAAAGTTGTACCAAAAGAAACTGAAGATATTTCTGTTTTTGATGAAGTAGATATTCAAGAAGATTTAAAATTCAAAGATAAACCAAGAAAATTCAGATTAGCAATTGTATATCCTTCAAAGCTTGTTTCAAAGTACTTCAATAGTACTTTGAATACTTCTTTAGGATATTTAAACTACAGAAATGCTGACTACAATATTAAAACTTTTGATTGTGTTGATGAAGAGGTTGAGTCGTTAAATAAATGTTTAGAAGATGCTTATACAAGTGGTTATGATAAGGTTATAGCATTATTTACTCCTTTTGTAGGTGATAAATTAATGCAATTAAATACTTATAATCTAGAAATATATTTACCTTTAGTTGAAAAACATGATGATGTAAGATTTATATATGGTTCGATAAATTATGAAGAACAATTAAATAAAATGATGGAATATGCTTATATGAATACTTCAATTATTTATCAGGATAATTTTTTAGGAAATAAGCTTTTAGGTATTCATCAAAATATAAATTCAAATATAGATTATACTTTGAAGTTAGACAACAACAATAATAACTATAAAAACTTAATAGAAAATAGAGAAGTTTTAAATTATTCAACTGTGTTTATGTACACAAATGTAATTAAAACATCACTTTTATTGTCTCAAATGACAGTATATGAAAGATACCCATCATTAATTTTATCTGCACAACAAAATTTTAAACCGGAATTATTTGCATTAACACAAAAAAATGACAGAAAAAATTTACTGATATTTAGTGCTATTTCAGATTTTAATGCTGTTTTAAATGATGAATTAGACTTTTTTGGAGCTGATGCTACATACAATTGGGTTGATTATTCTGTATTAGTTGGTGTAAACCATTTGTATGATAGAAATTTATCTAAACTTTTAAAAAATGAAATAATAAATAATCAAGTGGTCTATGAAACAAGAGTATATGAAGCTAAGAAATACGGTTTTGTTGAGATTAAGTGAAGTTTGGATATAATCGCGAATATTTAAGAATTGGAGTTTTAATTTGAGAACACATTATTGTACTGAAGTTACTGAAAAAAACATCGGAGAAACTGTTACTGTTGCAGGTTGGGTTAACAGTAGAAGAGATCACGGTGGAATTATATTTATAGATTTAAGAGACAAAGGTGGATTAGTTCAGTTAGTTGCTGACCCACAAGATAGCAAAGAGGCACTTGAAGTTGCAGAGACTGTTAGAGATGAATTTGTTTTAATAGCAACTGGTAAAGTAAGAGCTAGAGGTGAAGGTTTAGAAAATCCAAACTTAATCACTGGAAAAATTGAGATTGTTGTTGATAATTTAGTTATTGAAAACAAATCAAAACCAATGCCTTTTGATTTAAATGATGAAAAAGTAAATGATGAGATTAAATTAAGAAATAGATTCTTAGAATTAAGATCTAGAAAATCATATGAAATTTTTCAATTAAGAAGTAAAGCTACTATCCAAGTTAGAAATACTCTTGATGAATTAGGTTTCTTAGATGTAGAAACACCAATTTTAACAAAATCAACTCCTGAAGGTGCTAGAGATTATTTAGTTCCATCTAGAGTTCACGGTGGAGAGTTTTACGCATTACCTCAATCACCACAATTATTCAAGCAATTATTAATGGTATCAGGTTTTGATAAATATTTCCAAATTGCTAAGTGTTTTAGAGATGAAGATTTAAGAGCTGATAGACAACCTGAATTTACTCAAATAGATGTTGAAATGTCTTTTTGTGACCAAGAAGATGTAATTAAAGTTGCTGAAAAATTAATTTACGATGTATTCACAAAATGTGGAAAAGACGTACCTAGTACATTCCCTAGAATTACATATGCTGAAGCGATGGAAAAATATGGTTCTGATAAACCTGATTTAAGATTCGATATGCCAATGGTTGATGTAATTGATATTTTTGCTAATTCAACTAATGAAATTTTTGCTGACATAGCAAAAGATAAAGCTCACAATAGAATCAAAGCTATCAAGTGTCCAAATGGAGATAATATTTTCTCTAAAAGACAAATGAAAGGTTTTGAAGATTACGTTAGAAAATTTGGAGCTAAAGGTCTTGGTTACTTCCAAATGAAAGAAGATGGATTAAAGGGACCTTTAACTAAATTCTTCTCAGAAGCTGATTTAGAAGAGATTGTAAAAGTTACTGAATTAGAAGTTGGTGATGTTGTATTCTTTGGTGCTGGACATAAAAAAGTTGTATGTGATTATATGGGTAGATTTAGATTATACCTTGCAGAGCAAATGGATATTATTCCTGCTGATGCATATGAGTTTGTATGGGTAGTTGATTTCCCTATGTTCGAAATTGAAGATGGGAAAATTAAAGCATTACACCATCCATTTACAATGCCAAAAGATTTAAATAAAGAAAACATAGAAGAAATTGAATCAATTGCCTATGATATTGTACTAAATGGTACAGAACTAGGTGGAGGTTCAATCAGAATTCATAAAGAGCATATTCAATCTGAAGTATTCTCTTTAATGGGAATTTCTGAAGAAGAAGCTCAATCTAAATTTGGATTCTTATTAGATGCACTTAAATATGGAGCACCATCTCATGGTGGATTTGCTATGGGTCTTGATAGAATGATTATGTTATTAGCAGGAACTGATTCAATCAGAGATGTTATTGCATTCCCAAAAACTCAAAAAGCTCAATGTTTAATGACTCAAGCACCTTCTGAAGTTGATGCAGAGCAATTAAAAGAATTAAGTTTAAGAATTAGAAAAACTGAACAATAAAACTTCTTAGCCTAAGCATTTAGCTTAGGCTACATTTACACACAATTTATAACTTCAAATATAATTATATTTTATACAATTGCTTAAAAACTAATCAACTTATATCTTCATATAACATTCACTTCTTAGTATAATAACTTAATATAAAACCAATAAAAGGGTTAAGTTAGTGAGTGATAATTTATATATAGATTACAAGGGTATTAGTGTAAAAAAAGAGTTGTATAGTGTTATAAAACATATAGAAGATGTTGAAAAATATAGAGAAGAATTAGGTAGATTAAGTTCTTCATGGGATATATTTGCACTTTTAGGTCAATTAGGTGACATTAACATTGATGTTGGTAAAACAAAAGAAAACTTTACAAATTTAACTACTACATTATTAAATCAATTAAGTGAACAAACAATAAAAAAAGTAACTCAAGAGATGAATTTTAAATCTCAAGTTGCCATTGATGTTGTTATTAGAAATTTATTTGAACGAACAGCTGACATTGGTTTTTTGGCTACAGATGATGATATTAGAGACTTTTTAAACAATTATACTTCAAAATATAATTCAGAATCAATAGAATTAAAAGACCAAATAAAACAAAGATTTAAAGAGTATGTTGCTAAATACTCTGTATATTTTGATATTGTTTTAGTTAATCCTAAAGGTCATGTTTTAACTAGATTAAATGAAGATATTGATGTAGATAAAGTAAGTGATTCCTTTTTACAAAAAGTTTTAAATAGTACTGATGAGTATGTAGAAACATACAGATATCATCAATTTCTTCCACAATTTCCTAAGACTTTAGTATATTCTAGTAAAGTTACAAAAACTAATAACTCTAATTCTGAAGTTATAGGTGCACTTTGTTTATGTTTTAAATTCACAGATGAAATGAAAGGAATCTTTGATAATTTAATTGACAAAAAAAATAAAGAATGCCTGACAATTTTAGATGATGAAGGTTGTGTAATTGCATCAAGTGATCAAGATCATATTTCAGTTGGTTCAAAATTACCAATAATTCTAAATGATGAATATAAGATAATTTCTCATGCAGGAAGAGATTACATAGCTAAAACTTGTAAAACTAATGGTTATCAAGGATTTATGGGATTACAATGGTATGGACATATTATGATACCTTTAGAGTATGCTTTTTTAAGTGATGAAAATAATCAAAATAGTACAAATGAAAAAATCATTCAAGCTATGATGGATAATGAGCAACATTTTTCAAAAGACTTAAAAGATGTTTTTAACAAAAGTAGAACAATACAAGACAACCTAAGTAGGGTAATTTGGAATGGTAATATTGCTCAATGTAAATTAAACTCTTCAAATAGAGGTTTTTCAAAATCCCTTTTAAATGAAATTGGACTTACGGGAATTAAGGCAAATTCATCTTTAAGCAATTTAAATCAAACAATTTTAAATTCGATTATAAAAGATAGTGAATTTTTATCATCATTAGCGATTGATATAATGGATAGAAATCTTTATGAAAGAGCAAATGACTGTAGATGGTGGGCATTAACATCATATTTTAGAGAAAGTTTTGATGAAGAACAAACTTTAACTTCAAAAAAAGATGAAATAACAGCAATATTAAAATACATAAATGATCTTTACACTGTATATACTAACTTAATTGTTTATGATAATAAAGGAAAAATTATTGCAGTTTCTAATTCTAAAGAAGAGCATTTAGTTGGAAAAATGTTAACTCAAGATTGGGTTGAAGATAGTTTAAGATTAAAAGATACTTCAAAATATTGTGTATCAAAATTTGAAAACACAAATTTATATAGTGATAAACCGACTTATATTTATTGTGCTGGAATTAAATCTTTGCTTCATCCAAATCAAATTAAAGGTGGTATAGCAATTGTATTTGATTCTGAACCACAATTTGAAGCTATGCTTGATGAAACTTTACCAAAAGATAATAAAGGTAATAAATTAGATGGTATTTTTGCTTTATTTACAAGCAAAGATAAAAAAATTATTTCATCAACTAACAAAGATCTTAAAATAAATGATTATTTAAATTTAGAAGATGATTTCTTTAACTTAAGTAATGGTGGTTTAAAAAATAAAATAATTGAGTATGAAGGTGCTTATTATTCAGTTTCTGTAAGGTGTTCTAAGGGATATAGAGAATACAAAAGTAGCTCTGATGATTATAAAAATGATCTATTATGTTTTGTATTTATTAAAATAGGGGATATAAACGAAAAATTAAATTACGCACTTTTAAATAACAATCAATTCACAAATAATTCTCATACACAAAAGAATTTAGGTGATAATACTGTTGAACTAGCAACATTTAATTTAGGTAAAAAATTTCTTGCTGTGGAAGCTAATAATGTTTTAGAATCAGTTAGTATAAGTGAACTTCAAGAATCAATAGAAATAAATGGTGATAATCCATTTAAAGGGATGGTTGTTTATAAAGAAAAATTAATATCTGTATTGGATATTAGAAAGTTTATAAAAGAAGATGTTGATGATGAAGATTTAAATTCAATTATTTTATTTGAGTATGATAAAGATAATAAAGACCATTGTATAGGTATTATGGTTACTAGTTTAGAAACTATTAGTGTAGTTGAGAAAAATTCCATACAACACATAGAAAACCATTTTTTAGGAACAGGAACTTTAATCAATAGTTTAGTTGATATAAATGAAGGTGGAGTTTCAAGACCTGCTATGGTTTTAGATATAAAAAAAATAGATGAGAATTTAACCGAAAAATAGTAAATACTTGGTTTGTTAATATATATTAGGTAAAATACAAAAAATATATACAAAGATTATAAAATGAGTTTTAACTATAATATAAAAAAGCCAAATACTTTTTTACCAACAACAAAAGAAGAAATGATTCAAAGAGGGTGGGATGAACTAGATGTTATCCTAATTACAGGTGATGCATACATAGATTCACCATTTATGGGGATTTCTGTTGTAGGTAGACTTTTAGAAGATATTGGTCTTAGAGTGGGAATAATAGGACAACCTGATGTTGAGTCAGATGTTGATATTAAAAGATTAGGTGAACCAAAACTATTTTGGGGAGTAAGTGGTGGAAGTATTGATTCTATGGTTTCAAACTACACAGCTTCGAAAAAATTTAGAAATAGTGATGATTACACTCCAGGTGGAAAAAACAATAAAAGACCTGATAGAGCAACACTAGTTTATACAAATCTAATTAGAAGATTTTTTAAAGATACAGCACCTATTGTTTTAGGTGGAATTGAAGCATCTTTAAGAAGACTTACTCATTATGATTTTTGGACAAATAAATTAAGAAAACCAATACTATTTGACGCAAAAGCTGACTATATGATTTATGGTATGGGTGAAAAAGCAATTATTGAACTTGGTGAAACATTAAGAGATGGTGGAGATGTAACTAAAATTAGAGGTATTTGCTATATTTCAAAAGACCCAGTTGCTGAGTATAATCAAATTCCTTCACATCAAGAATGTTTAGATGATAAAGAAGAGTATATAGAACTTTTCAAACACTTCTATGATAACAATGATCCTGTTTACTCAAATGGATTATGTCAAAAAATTGACACAAGATATTTAATTCAAAATCCACCTAGTGATCATTTAGATCAAGATGAAATGGACCACGTTGCAAACTTTCCTTACCAAAGAGATATGCACCCATTTCATAAAAAAGATGGAAAAGTTAAGTGTTTAGAGACTATTAAGTTCTCGATTATGACTCACCATGGTTGTTGGGGTGAATGTAACTTCTGTGCAATTGCAGCTCATCAAGGTAGAACAATAAGAACTAGAAGTGAAAAAAATATCATTGATGAAGCAAAACACTTTACAACTATGAAAGATTTTAAAGGAATTATTTCAGATGTTGGTGGACCAACTGCAAACATGTATGGTTATGAGTGTAAGAAAAAACTTAAAAAAGGTACATGTACAGATAATTATAGATGTGTAGATGCCCATAGACTTTGCAAAGCTATGAAAGTTGACCACTCAAGAAATATTCAATTACTTAAAGATATTAGAGAAGTGCCAGGTATTAAAAAAGCCTTTGTAGCTTCAGGTGTTAGGTAT
>Ga0102954_1000133_pt1 | contig 21538 bp, 13 predicted proteins | sample SalPonA_C_H2O_MG_FD_78511 | JGI IMG/M metagenome (GOLD analysis project Ga0102954, IMG submission 78511) | Water microbial communities from South San Francisco under conditions of wetland restoration - Salt Pond MetaG R2A_C_H2O_MG | ecosystem: Environmental > Aquatic > Non-marine Saline and... | reverse complement strand
ACCTGCATTGTAGAGCTAGCAGAACAAGAACTAGAGGACGAAGACGATGTACAACCTAAATGATAAACACCCGCTCCAACCGTCAGAAGACGCCGCTGAGGCAGTAGATAGGCTACGCCTTATCTTAGAAGAAATGAACGAGACCTTACAGTCCATAGACGATACAGTCAGTGGGCTAGTACCACATGGCTTCGGTCTAGTATCTAGTACTCTACAAGCTGTAGCAGATGCAATAGAGGATAGTAGTCACCGTGAGTAAAACAGGGCCGTGGTCATTCAGCCGCATTAAGGCATTCGAGCAATGCCCTAAGAAGTTCTACCACCTGAAGGTATCTAAGGACTATAAAGAGCCTGAGACGGAGGCTATGACCTATGGCACTGAGTTCCATGAGGCAGCAGAGTTTTATGTACGTGATGGTACGCCTCTGCCGCCACACTTCTCGTTTGCACTGGATCAGCTAGATGCCTTGAACCGCATCGAAGGTGAAAAACTGTGCGAATACGAGATGGGACTAACAGAGTCACTTGAGCCTTGTGGCTTTAAGGATGACGCTGTATGGTTTAGGGGTATTGCTGACTTACTCATCGTCAACTACGACAAGAAGCAAGCATACGTTGTGGACTATAAGACCGGACGTAACGCTAAGTGGGCAGACAAGGGGCAGCTAGAGCTGATGGCGATGTGTGTATTCAAACACTTCCCAGAGATCGAGACTGTTAAAGCTGCACTGCTATTTGTCATTAGTAAAGACTTCGTCAAAGCATCCTATAGCAAAGACGAAGAACCTAAACTATGGCGTAAGTGGTTAACAGACTATACTTCAATGGAGAAAGCTTATGAGCGTGACGTGTGGAATCCTCGTCCGTCTGGCTTGTGCAAGAAGCATTGTATAGTTACCGAGTGTCCGTACAACGGAAGGAATTGATATGCCATACGTAAACAAGAAACGCCCTTACAAGAAAGAGTACCAGCAGCAGAAGGAGCGTGGCGAGCATGACAATCGCATGGAACGCCAACGTGCTAGACGCAAGATCGACAAGGAAGATACTGGTACAGTGACTGAGAAGTCACCCCGCCGTAAGGGTAAGGACGTTAGCCACAAGAAAGCATTAGCTAAAGGTGGTAGCAACAAGGATGGTGTGTTCTTAGAATCACCCAGTAAGAACCGTGCACGTAACGGGCATACCAAGAAGAAGACAACCAAGAAGTAATTCTCCCACTACACTCCTATCCAGTATAGCAGTAAGCCCCCGCTGTGAGTGGGAGAAGGGGGCATCTAAAAGGACATATTCCATGCAGATAATCGATAACAAAGCCTTGTTATTGAGGCTTCGTCATCCCCAAAAGGTGACGACAGTAATACCTAAAAGTAAAGAACTTCATAATAATCAAGTACTTGTGAATTGGGGACTAGAGGAGGCACAAGTGTTACGTAACCTTAATATCAAGGTGCCGTCACCCATACTTGGGACGTACGACTGGCCCGGAAAATACAGCCCGATGGAGCACCAACGGCATACTGCTGAGTTCCTGACAATGCACAAACGCTCGTTCTGTTTCTCTGAACAAGGTACAGGCAAAACCGCTTCAGCGATATGGGCGTCAGACTACCTACTAAAGAAAGGGTACATCAAGCGTGTACTCATCGTCTGTCCACTATCTATTATGGACAGCGCATGGCGTGCAGATTTGTTTACCTTCGCTATGCATCGTACTGTGGCAATTTGCCACGGCAGTGCCAAGAAGCGCAAAGATATCCTAGCGATGAATACCGAGTATGTGATCATCAACTATGACGGTATCAAGATTGTGCAGGAAGAGATCGACAAGGGTGGCTTTGACCTAATCATTGTAGACGAAGCTAACCACTACAAGAACGCACAGACCGACCGTTGGAAGGTACTGTACAACATCGCCAAGCCCCACGTGTGGATGTGGATGATGACCGGTACACCTGCCGCACAGTCACCTGTTGATGCGTATGGTCTGGCTAAGATGATCAACCCCAACGCTGTACCTAGGTTCTTCGGTTCGTTCCGTGACCTAGTGATGAACAAGATATCACAGTTCAAGTGGGCACCGAAGCTTGATGCACACACGCTAGTGCATCAAGTACTACAACCTGCAATACGCTACACAAAGGACGAGTGTCTAGACCTACCGGACATGATGTATGTCACGCGTAACGTTGAGCTGACTAAACAGCAGAAGCAGTATTACGACCAGCTACGCAAGCAGCTAGCGATTGCTGCCGACGGTGAACTGATCAGCGCAGCTAACGCGGCTATTGCGATGAATAAACTACTTCAAATCTCATGCGGCGCTGTGTACTCTGATGAAGGTGAGACCATCGAGTTCGATATGAAGAACCGATACAAGGTGTTGCAGGAAGTAATACAAGAGACAACACAGAAGGTACTTGTGTTTGTACCCTTCAGGCACACCATCAGCCTGTTGTCCAATAAACTCAACGCCGAGGGCGTTATGACAGAGACCATCCACGGGGGCGTATCTGCTGCTAACCGTGCTGATATATTCCGCAGGTTCCAAGATTCACCGGACACGCGGGTACTCGTCATACAACCACAATCTGCTGCACACGGTGTAACACTTACTGCAGCCAACACGGTGGTTTGGTGGGGGCCAACACCGTCATTAGAGATCTACGCGCAGGCTAACGCTCGTGTCCACCGCAATGGACAGAAGCACAGCTGTACCGTAGTTCACCTGCAAGGCTCAGATGTCGAGAAGCGCATGTACTCCATGCTACAAGGGCGAATTAACGTCCACGAAAAAATGATCGACCTATACAAAGAGCTACTTGACTAACAGGGCGCTACATAGTTATACTTAGTAACACATACATATATAGGAGAGGATATATGGCTAATAACGCTACAATAGATGTAGAGAAACTAACCCGTGTGTACTTACGCATTAAGAACACACGTTCCGAAAACAAGCGCGTGTTTGAAGAAGAGGACAATGCCCTCAAGGATCAGCAAGAGATCATCAAACGCGCACTGCTCAATTACTGTAAAGAGCATAATGTCGAAAGTGTACGCACTGATTCCGGTACATTCTATCGTTCTGTTCGCAGTAAATACTGGACTAACGACTGGCAATCTATCTACGACTTCGTGTTGCAGCACAGAGTGCCTGAGTTCTTCAGTAAAAGTCTTAACCAAACAAACGTTAAGCAGTTCTTAGAAGAGAACCCAGACCTTCGCCCTGAAGGTTTGAACATCGATTCTGAATATGTAGTGTCCGTGCGAAAACGCTAGGAGGTAGTATGAATAAGCATGTACCAGCAGAAGCAATAGCGGAGCACTTCGGTGTCTCCGTAATCACAGTAAGGTCATGGGTACAACGGGATACCATCCCACCTGATCTATACCTTAAAGTTGGACGTCGATATGTATTCGACTTAGAAGGGCTTGAAGAGCATTGGGCTAACAAGACCAAAGCCGCCTATGAAAGACGTATGGCCAGAAAGAAAGGTCATGCGAAACAAGCAGTAGAAGAAGTAGTAGAAGAAGTAGTAGACGAAGCAGAAGAAGCAGTGGAAGAAACAACTGTAGACTCGAACGTCGATTTTAACCTTGATGAGGACTTTTAATTATGAGCAAAGAAATGCAATTTGGGGGTAACAGCCTCGTGAACTCTGACATGTTCAGCAAGCTGATGGGCGTGGCAAAGAAACTATCCGGTGGCAGTAATGGTAACGGTGGTATTCCACGCATCAGTATCAAGGGCGGCAAATTTCGCAAGATCGTCAATGGCGAACAAGTACACGTTAGCCGTGATGCTAGTATGAATATTGTTATTGTTAATTCTTCAGAAATCGGACGTACTTATTACGCTGGGGAATATAACCCAGAGAACCCAACACCACCTGCGTGCTGGAGTGCGAACGGAAAAGTCTCTGCAAATGAAGTACCTGCAGAGACACGCCAAGCGAAAAACTGTGGTGATTGTGCCATGAATGTGAAAGGGTCTGGCAACGGTAATGCACGTGCCTGTCGTTACAACATGCAATTAGCGGTTGCTTTAGAGGGTGAGTTAGATACTATCTACAAGCTATCACTCCCTGCGACCAGTATTTTTGGTTCACCAGAAGGTGGTAACATGCCAATGCAAGCGTACGGTAAGTTCCTTGCAGGTAATAAAACACCCCCTGCCGCTATTGTGACAGAAATGTACTTTGACGAAAACGCAGAAGTACCTAAGCTGTTCTTCAAGCCACTGCGTCCGTTGGAAGAAGCTGAACTAGCTACTATCTACGACTTGGTTGAAGCGCCTGAAACAATACAAGCTATAACAATGACAGTAGCGCAAGCAGATGGCATACAAAAACCCAAGGCTGTTGAAGCAAAACCAGTTGAGGTTGAGGAGCCAGAAGAAGTAGCTGAACCTAAGAAGGTCAAAAGCAAAAAGTCTGCAGCACCTGCACCGGAAGAGAATAACTCTGACGACCTAGCTGGAATCATCGACGCGTGGGATGATGAATGATTAAAACGCGGCACCGCAAAGGTGCCGCACCCAATTGGACGGGCAGTATATGAACCGAAAATTTATAACGCGCGTAGTGTCCGAAGCTGGTCACTACTGCATATTCGCCTCAAATAAAAATAAACTCGGGGTGAAAGATCCAGACCACTACAAGAAATTCCATAAGTTTACGACCAACATAGACGACTTCCTATCAGAGACTTTTAAGCTCTCTAATAAGGGATATGACGTCTACTTTGCTACAGCATCATTCGCTGATGAACAACGTGCACAGACTAACGTCCTGCGCATGCGTAGTTTGTTCCTAGATATAGACTGCGGTGCAGGGCCGAAGAAAGACTACCCTACACTGGCCGAAGGTCTAGCCGCACTACAAAAGTTCTGCACTACTCTGTCACTGCCTACGCCCATTGTTAATACATCAGGCTACGGATTGCACGTATTCTGGGGTCTAACTGTAGACCTAGAGCATGCTGAGTGGCTTGTACTAGCTAAGAAGCTGAAGGCTGTTTGTGCCCGTGAAGGCTTGCGTATGGATAGTAGCGTCCCTGCAGACGCTGCACGCGTACTTCGTATGCCCGGTACTTACAACTACAAGTTCGGCCAACAGGTTGTAGTAGAGCAGCTAGCGGGTATGACTGTGGACGATACACACCCAGTAGACCCTGCCGAGTTTAACAACCTGCTAGGTGAAGCAGACCCTGACACAAGCAGCTTGTTTAAGGTAAACCCTCTAGCAAGAGAGATGTTCGGCTCTAGCGTTATGCGCGTTGCTGAAGAGAACACCTCGTACTCATTCATCAAGTACATCGAAGCGTTGAAGGCTAACCCAGACTATGGGTGTAAGCAGTTCAACCACCACATGCAGCACCAGCATGAGCAGTCTGAACCTATATGGCACAGCATGCTGTCTATTGTCGCGCTAGTTTCGGATGCGGAAGAACGGGCTAAGGCCGCTAAGTTTATTAGTAAGCGCCACCCAGACTACTCAGAGCAGGAGACACTCAATAAGTTAGTGAGTGTAAATGCCGAGCGTAAGGGTCACCGTTGCTCTACGTTCAATGAGCGTAGGGAAGGTATATGCGCTAAATGCCCACACTTTGGTAAGATCAATTCACCTGCACGTTTCTTCGCAGATGTCATTGAAGCTACTGAAGAAGATCGCACGATACAATTCGACAAAAAGACTATTACTGTGTCGGAAGAAGGCAGTATAATAGAGTCAACAACGACTACTTTCATCGTGCCCGAACCACCCAAACCTTATGTGCGTGGTAAAACAGGTGGAGTATTTATCCGAGAGGTAGACGATGACGGGGGTGTAAACAGTCGTCTTATCTACCACAACGATTTCTACCTGACGGGTACGGTGAAAGACCCCCACGATGGGTTCGGTGCAGTAGCACGTATCCACCTACCCCAAGATGGCATGCAGGAATTTATCATCCCGCTGACTGCTATCAACAACACCGAACAGTTCAAGACGTACATCTCTATACACGGTATTGCTCTGACTAACCCTAACGTGGGTAAAGAGCTGCAGCGTTATATCAGTACGTACTACAACCTACTGCAGGAGCAGGACAGAGCGGCTAATGCACGCAGCCAGTTCGGTTGGCACGACAACAATACTTCCTTTGTACTCGGCAGTAACGAGTACCATATGGACGGTAGAGTAACTCACAACGCAGCGTCACGTGTGACTAAACCATTCATTACCGATTTGGTAACATCTGGATCACTAGATGCTTGGCAACGTCTGGTTAGCCATTACGACGTCGATGGTTGTGAGTTAGAGCAGTTCGTGCTGTGCTATGCACTCACGGGGGTACTTGGTGTGTTCACCCCGGAAGACTGCTACGCAGCTATGCGCTTATTCACTCCCGGTTCTGGATACGGTAAGACTACCATCATGAATGCGTATCTCAGTGTATGGGGCAACCCTAAGAACATGAACTTGCTCGCTAGATACGAAGAACGCACACGATAAGATCCTCGCCGTGTACAAAAACTTACCTATCGGTGCGGATGAGATCACCAACGAAGACGGTGAGACACTTAACTCCCTGCTGACAGACTTCACGACAGGCCGTGAGAAACGTCGCCTGACGCAGAGTGCTACCTTACAGGAAGTGATATCGGAGGCATGGAACATGCCGTACTTAAGCACAGGTAACAGCAGCTACGTACAGGCTATTACTGGTGCAGTAGGTAACCCAGAGGGTGCGCTTATGCGCCTTGTTGAGTTCAGCTTCGATAAGTATGGTACTCGTAAGCCTAACGATGGGACAGATGATATCCAGCGTGGCTTCATGCACAACTATGGGTATGCGGGGATTGCCTTCCTGCACTACTTCATGGCGAATAAAGATCGAATCGTTTCGGATGCGGCTGCACTACGCAAGCGTCTTATCCAGAGCGGTAGATTTGGGCAGAAGCATCGCTTCATTATCAAGACCATCACTGATACGTTGGCCTGTGGTATGGCAGCTAAGCGTGCAGGGTTGTACGCATTTGATATGGATAACCTTAGCAAGTGGGTACTTAAGAGCGTACTGGAAACTACAGCACTGGCAGAGACTTCTGTGCGCACTGCTGATGAAGTATTCAGTAACTACTACCTAAGCAACGTCAGTAGCTTTGTGGTCATTGACCACGGCTTCGACATCAAGAAATCAACTAACCCACTACTACACGGTAACCCAATACCTAAGACACGTGTTGTCGGTAGGTATGAACCGAATACGGAAACTGTGTTTGTAGTGCCTGACCCACTGAATCAGTACTGCAACAACAGACACATCGAAACGAAAGACTTGATCGATTGGATGAAAGCGCAGGATGGGTATACGTACAAAGCTGTACGACTACTGGCAGGGACTGGGCACCCTGCTAGCCCAACTAAGTGCCATACCTTCAAGTGGGCAGCGCCAGAGCAGCCTAACGAGGGGGAAGACGATGAGCCGGAAGAACCCGAAGCTACTTCAGTTCACAGTTGATGGTGTGAAGTTCCAGATAGACATGTCCGAGTTTGTCGTTGGAGCTTCAGTATTTGTCCCTTGCGTACATCCACAAAAAGCAGCTAACGCACTTAAAATGGCATGTAACCGCAAGGGTATTCAGTACGCTCTATCCACTAGGATAGAGCGAGACATGTTAGGGATTAGGCTGTGGCGTACAGCCTAGTTCCAATCCGTTACAAAAGATAGCAACTCCCTTCTCAACCTTGGATTAATTGTAATCCCTTGGTACATCTGCGCAGATGTCTTTGTATGCGTATCCAATGATTTCCGTAGTGTCTGTATAGATATCGGATACGTTGGGTGCTTCCTATTAAATTCCATAATATCATCTATCACTACACGCTGTTCCCCAAGGTTATTTTGGCGTGTAGCAACATAATACTTCTTCAACAACCCAGTTCTTTGTGAAGCGATAGCACCTTCCATCTTCTTGACCTGCGAGTTAGCAGTCAGTGCTTTAATGTACTCTTCTGGGGCAAAGCCTAGTGCCTGCATAAACAGCTGCCCAGCACCTAACTCATCAACAATCTCGTCTCCACGTAGTGTCTTCGGCGCACCTTCATTATTATAACGGAAGGCTTTCATCGGGTTACGTGCGAACGCAGGTGCCATAGTCTCAAGCCCTTTGTAAATCTCCCCATCATTCAAATACCCAATACCACGCTCCATGTTCATACTCAAACTTAACGCAGGGCCACCAATCATCTCAATCATTGTCATGATGTTAGAGTTACCGCTTGGTACTGCAGGTACACGGAACAGCAGGTCAGTCAGGCCAGCACGTGTGCTAACGTCCATACCAGTAAAGTAGTTCAACATACCGCCATAGAACGGCTCAGCTAGAGCGTTACGTATGATAGTATCCCCACGAGGCTCATCGTCGTCGGACATCATATCGTGTAGGAGGGTTAACATACCGTAGAGTGGGAATCCAGCTACACCCAGCAGTAGGGTAGACACACCGAGCGTAGCTAGCACTTGTCTACGCGCTATCTTCTGCATCTCCGGGTCGCCCCGTAACCAGTTGTACGTACCCTGAATTAGCAGAGAGTACATAGTCAGGCCGTAACTTTTAAAGATCATGAACGGGCGCGTTAAGTTTTCCTGCGCGTAACGTGGGGCAGCAGCAGTGTTGGCGTTACCGTTAGTTGCGTACAGGAAGTCCAGCGCACTACGGGCTGCTTTTTCCCTAGCTTTAATTAATGCTTCGCCCGACAAGCTAGGATCTATTGTATCCAACTCCGCTTGGTACGCCATACCCAACGTCATCTGACGGATGAAGCGTTCTGAGTGGTGGAAGATGAAGCCAGTGACCGCCATCATCTTGCGGGTGACAGACTTCATATCTTCTAGTTCAACCAGATCCTGCTCAATAGAGCGGGTTAGCTGCCCTTCAGCATTCGTCAAATCTACCAACTGTTCGAAGGCTTTTAGGTCTTCTGGCAGGTTAGGGTCGGTAAAGTCTAGTGTCTCAAAAGATGATACGTAATCACTTTCGATGTACTCTTTACCATTCACAACACGCTTACGTTTGCGACCACCGTAGAAGTAGGCACGTTTAGCTTGGCCCATCAGTTTAGTAATCTGTGCAGGGTTAAGTCCGTGTTTACCCGCTAACATCGGTGATACAGTAGTTATCAAGTGGATCATGTTGATCGCTGCAGATGAGGCGTTAAAACCTAGAGTCATAGCGAACACGCCACCGGTAATAGCACGTGACAGTGGGTGGATGTAGGGGTTCTTAGCAAATGCCGCACGTTTGCGCCACTCGTCAAGTATGTTTACAGAGTCTTGGCTGTTCTCACCAATAGCCTTCGTACGCTCTTCCGTCATGGCATCCAGTGCTTCATCCATCTGGTAGTTATACTCGATGGCACCGATGTGGTTGTCCATTGCGTGACCACGATCTAGTAACGATTCTAGTGAGTCTGTGCGGAAGCCTAAAACACCCTGACGTTTACGGAACGTCTGCAGGAATGTTTTGTCTGGAAGCAGATCCAGATACATTTCGGCGATGTTCTCTTTCAGGGTATCTAGATCCTTCATCGTATCGTGCTGACCAGCACTCTTGGCGCGAGTGATCTCGATATCAATAAGGTCTTGAATACCAGAAACGAAAGCACTATTCGGCACGCCCTCGAAAGATGGGGCACCTGCTTTAACGTAAGGACGCACAGTGCCCTCAACTACGTTAGGTTGAGTTTTCAGCCAATCTACCACTTGGTCACGTTTCATCTCAGATTCAAACGCTTCGTAGTACTGCTCACCCAGCTTGTTATCACTGTTAGGGTCAACGAGTTGGTACGCTACCCAGTAACGGCCACGACGAGTCAGTGGGAAGTACGGCTCTAAACGCCCTTGCTCAAACTTAGATAGAAACTTAGCGTAAGCGTCTTCACCTATACGCTTGCGAAGTACATCCTGCATAAGCTCTAAGCGAGACTTGTAGTATTCACGTAGGTCAGTGTACTGCTCCATACCGTCTTTACCCACTGCTTTAACTAGATCTTGCAGTTTGTCGTACTCTTCTAGCTTCTCACGATCACCTTCGTACTCACTACGCTGCTTGGTAGGGTCTACGCCTACGATAGTACTTTCAGACGTTAGCTTGTCGAACGCTTCCGTTTTATCGGGGTTGGCTGTACGCCACTCACGGTGCGCATCAGCAACCACCACCAAGTCTTTGTTAAGCTCTTGGATACGCCCTGTCTTCTGATTGATCAAGTTAATTAGCTTGTCAGCTGAGGGCATATACTTAAGGCTTAGCTCTTTCAGGTAGTAGCTAGGTAGCACCCCATATACAGTTTTTACCACTCGACGACCACCGTTCTCTGCGATGAACGTTTTCAGGTCACGCATACCCCGCTTAGCATCTGCACCTTTGATCCTGCGCTCAGCGATACCTAAGTACACCTGACCGTTACCACGCAGAATGTCCGACATCATAGTGCCAGCAGCGTAGTCCGCAGGGACAGGCGACAAGATACTATCAATAGCAATCGTACCTGCATCAGTAATCGTCTTAGACTTATCGATGGGGTAGAACTGTTCCATAGTCACACGAGACTTACCAGTAACCACGTTGAACAGGTTATGTAAGGCATGACGCAGGTGCTGCCAGATGGTGTACTTTCCACTTGGGATAATCGACAGCTTGCTACGTACGTTGGGGTTAGAGTACAGCTCAGCAATAAACTCTTCCAAGTTCAACGAAGCGTTATGGTCAGGCATAACATCACGTGCTTCTTTCAGCAGAGCTTTTAAACGACGTACGTCAGGGTGATTAGGGTTTCTACGAACAAAGAACACAGTCGCTGCGTGAGCAGCTTCATGCAGTAATGTACCTACACTCTCGCCGTAGCGTGGGTCTAGTTCAATAGTATTATTCTTAGTGTCGTAAATACCTGCTACACGGTGTTCGCTAGCGTTGTACAGAGGCTCTTTGCTGAGTGTAACTGTAGGGGTGTTTTCACTCAGGGCATTCAGCAGGGCTTTAGCTGCCTTGCGTTGGTGCTTAGAGATGCCTTTCATATCAGCAACAGCGGTAAGCGCACCGATAAGGTCACCGCTACCCAATGCTTCTAGACCCGGCGTAGATACACGCACATCACCTAGATCGCCAACAGACGCAGGGGAGAAGTATTTGTCCTCATCACTATCGAAGCCTTTCGCAATATCTTCGATGTCTTCTTCAGTCGTAGGCTCAACTGCGTATGACTCATCCACCTCTTGTGCAGAGATGTTAGGGTCGATGTCTTCAACAGGCTCAGTGGTCTGTTCAGCAGGTTCTGCCTTCTTCGCTGCCTTCTTAGCAGGACGCTTAGTGGCATTGGTTTCTACTGCTGCTTTTAATTCTTTGAACGAGTCCGCTACTTCTAGCACATCACCATTATCGTTAGTCAGGGTGTACAAGCCTGTATTAGCGTCTTTCTCTACTCGACCAATCTCAGTGCCGTCTTTATCGCTAACAACAAAGTTACCATCTACATCACGCTGCACAACAGTACGGGGTTCAGCTGTGGTTTCTGGTTCAGCTTTAGGTTCAGCTTTAGGCTCAGCTTTAGGTTCAGCTTTAGTCTTAGGCTCAGTTTTGGCTGCTTCTTTCTCCGCAGCCATCTCTTTCTTGATCGCTTCCAACTCTGCTTTAACTTCGTCAACCGCCGTAGTATCTACTTCAGGGGCTGTTTCAGTTTTAGCTTCAGTTTTCGTTTCGGTCTTGGGTTCTGGCTTAGTCTTAGCCTTTTTCTCAGTTTTTGTAGGTGCAATAGGAGTGGTAGTTGCGCGGCCTTCTTTAGCACGTGCGGTTTCAATGCGGCTCTTAACGTCTTGAATAGCACGGTACACATCAGGGGCAGACTTACGTACAGGTGCTAGCTCTTGTTCAACAGTGGTGTTGTTCTTGGCGCTAGACGCAATGGCATTACCTAGTACCTTATCTGCAGCAGACAAAGACTGAACGAAGTTAGGTGACACTTTAGGGTCGTTCTGTGCTTTAGCTAATACGTTTTGTATACCACGCTGTACTGCGGTCATAAGCTCAGCTTCTTCGCCGACAGGAGCAGCAGGAGCAGGGGTAGGAGCAGCAGGAGCAGGGGTAGGCGTAGTGGGGGTAGCAGTAGCAGCAGGTGCAGGTGCAGGGGTAGCAGCAGGCGCAGGTTGTGCTGTTTTAGCTCGCTGTGTAGGACGCCCGTTCTTGTCTAGCATCTTATACTGGTTAGACTCAGGATCTTCTGCGCGGTACTTCTCTTCAGGAGACAGCTCGGATTCTTGTGTCGCTTGTGCCGCAGGATCCGTAGGGCGCATTGGGCCTTTCTTAGGACGTGTAACACCGCCACGAGGGCCAACCATAGGTGGTTGGATCTGCCCTGCATCATCTAGACCTTCCATCTCGGTCTGCTCAGACATAGGTGGCTTGTTGAACGGGCGAGCTACCTGCTCATTCTTCTTGATGCCACCACGAGGGCCAAACATCTCTTGCTGGCGTGGGTCAGCAGTGGTCTCTAAGCCAAGGTCACCTTGCGGTTGTCCAATAGTACCCGCCTTATCTTTACCTTCGCGCTCAAGTCTAGCCAAGGCTTCTTGCTGGGTTTCTGTGGGAGACTGAACTGCTGCTTCAGCTTCAGGAGCTGCTGTGGGTGCGCCTTTGCGTGTACCTTCCAGCTTAAATTTATCAAGACCGGCCAAATCACGTTGATCAGTACGCTGTTCACCTGCCTTACGCATAGCTTCCCGCATGGCAGCATTAGGTGGTGTAGCCGCTTTCATCTCGGCAGGGAGACGAGCATCGGCTTCGGCTTCTTGTGCTGCACGGGCTTTCTTAGCTACGGCGCTCTGGTATTCCGCAGGGGTTTCTGTGCGGTCTATAGCTTCATCTACAACGTCTACTGGTTGCGGCCTTTGTTGCTGTTCACGCTGGGCGTACGCAGCCTCAATCTCAGCAGCTCTAGCGGCTTCACGATCAGCTGCTTCCAGATCTAACAAATCCTCGGCTTCTTGTTTCTGCACTGCGCCTTCTGCAGATAATTCTTCCTGCTTGGCCAGTATCTCATCAATGTAAGCTTCTAAGTCTAACTGCCCCGCAGCTTCTTTTTCTTCCTTAGTTGCTTCTGGAACCGGTTGCGCCACTCCCGCTCGTACAGCAGCGGTTTCTTTAGCGGCTTGTCTACCAGCTTCTGTCCCCTGCCCTTTGCCTACCTTCAAGTCTAACTGTTCTTGGTCACCTGCACCCTTACGTAGTAGTTTCTCAGCTTCCATGCGTGAAGGCATCTGAGCTGCTTGGTCAGCATACTCACGAGGTACTTTAACAACTTCGCCGTTGAGTGTTTTAACATCAACTATGTCATCGCTTGATGGTGGAGGTAAGCTCTTCAACTTACCCTTAGTAACCATATCTAGCACTGCTTGAATGAAGCCACCCGCACCGGCACCATAGCCCATAGACTCAAGTGATCCGTCGAACAACTCCCTGTCTTCGTTGTACGATTTTTCTACTAAGTTTTGTAGGGAATTAGATAGGGCTTCTTGCGCACCTTCGACAAGAGCTGCTTGGCCGATACGTTTAGCACGCTCTAGCTTAGAGATACCCTTAGCGACCTCGCCCATCTCTTTGATGCCAATAACTTTCTCAAACGGTGCCATTTCTAGCAGGCCGATACCCGCACCTGCTAGTGTTTGTAAGCCGCTTGTTTCTTCACCAGATGCTATCTGACGGTCTTTAGCTTCACCTGCACCAGAGCCAGCGGCTAGGGCATAACCTGCACCACGTGCTGCACCACCAAGTAGACTTGCACCTAAGAACGGTGCAGTAGAGCCAATAACTTCACTTCCTTTACGGACAATAGAGTCTTCTAAACCCTTATCGGCAGCGAGGTACTCTTGTGCAGGAGCAAAGAACCCTTCGATACCTTCACGAGCACCAGTCTCCCAGTCTTCTGGCAGGATAGTCGCAGCACCTTTACCTGCGGTCTCCAGCGTACCAAGCGCACCAGCAGCGGCACCTTTGGGTATCTCTTGGAGATAGTCAACGAAGCCGGGTTCTTCCTCTTCAGGGGAGTACTTACCGAGCAGTTCAAACAGCTCTTCTTCGCTTAGTGCGGACAGTCCTGCGTCAGTGATGTTCTCTAGGTCACCACTGCGGATCTTATCTGCCTCTACTGCACGGTAGACGTCGTACTCACTCATACCCTCTGGGCCAGTAATTACATACTTTGACCCATCGGGGTAGCTAACCCTGTATTCAGCCATGCTGTTACGCTCCAGTAATTATTTTAATCGCTCAACACTAACATTTTTAGGCATCGTTTTCTGGTGGACAGGTAAGCCACTTAGCGATTGACCTATCTCATTACCGAAAGCAAACAAATCTTCAAACTGCGGCATCATACGCTGGACAACTGTAGCGGCGGTAATAGATTTGTACTCCGCTGCTTTCTGAGGATCAGTAATCCCCATAGCAGTTATGTCGTTATCTAACACAGCTTCTACTTTGTCTTGGAAGTCTTTCATCAATGCGCTAGCAGAATGGTATAGTTTGATTCTAGCATCTTCTGTTGTCGCGGTTGCAAGCTGCTGACGGATACGGTTAGCTTCTTGCTCCACCTCAGATTTAATTGTCTGGAACCCGTAGTCTTGGTTAAGCTCTTGGGTTTTGATTGCAGCCAACTGATTCGATTTTTTAACGTCGATATCCTGCCCTCTAGCCTTAGCAGCAGAACTAGCGGCCTGCGATGCTGCATCAGTTTGTCCCTGCTTCATAGAGGCAATTTGGCCGATACCCTGCCCTGCAGCTGCATTGCGGCGGTCGAAGTCTGATTGACGAGCATTTGTAGTGTTTTTACCGATAGCCGCTAGACCTTTAGCTTGGTTAGCACGTTGGCGTTCACCCTCATCCATATAAGCACGAGTGAAGTTAGCCGCTTGGAACGCACCACGGCTAGCAGGTTGTGCGGATAGCGCCCGAATAAGTTTTTTACGGCGGTTACTCTTCTCATCACCGAACCCTGCGCGGAGGAACGCTTCTTCCTCTTTACGGTTACTTCCTTCTTCGGCAATCAACTCATCGTTAGTGATCTCTTTCCGGTAAGCATCTGTGATTTTCTTACCTTCTTCGTGGGGGTCTTTCGAGTAGATATCCTCCAGCTTACCCATCGCTGGGGCGAACTCTGGGCGATCACCCGATGCTATTTCGGGGGCTTCAAAATTCCCCATAATAGGTTTTTTGTACTCTGCGCTAGCACTAGCTAGGGTAGAAATACCCCCAGTGTCTTTATCAGGGGCGCTATCTGTAGCGCTTCCACCAGCACCTGCAGATGCTTGTGGGCGTAGGAGCATATCAGGGGTGAAGTCACCCTTACTACCATTAGGAGATACACCACCTAATGATGGAGTAGCAGGTTGTGTGGTGCTCGCTGCAGGAGTAGATGCAGGGGCAGCTTGATCCGTCGGTCTACGGTCTTTGATCTCTGACAGCATTCTTGTGGCCACGTCAGTGCCTACGTAATCAGGGACGTCCCTACCTGAAGCACGTAGGGTTTCTAGCATAGCCTCGTTAGCGAACTCAGGTTTTGGGTTCCGCATCTCGCTGATGCGTTTTTTAATCTCTTCGTCAGATAAGCTGCGCTGTCTTGGGTTGCGGCGTTTCCATGCTTCAATATCACTGCTAGATACTTCACCACCTTTATCAAAGTTTTGTGGGCGCTGTGGCTGCGACTTGCGCATCTGCATCAAGCGCATGATCAGCCGCTCTCTGTTCTCTGGATTTTGCTCTGCTTTGATAGCGTCAACCAAGTCCTGCTCAGAGCGATAGGCTTCTTCATGCGAAGACTCAGGCATACCGCCTGTAGCGAAATTAACGATACCACCGGCTGCCATCTGCTTAGGAGCCATGTTTTGTGCAGGGAGACCTGCTAAGCCAGCACCCATAGGGTTACCTTTCGGCGCAGGAGCTTGCGTGGGCATGCCGGGGCCACTACGTTGCTGTTGTCCCATCTGCTGCTGTTTAGCCGCTTGCATACGGGCTAGACCGCCCACCTGCTTCGCCATGTCCTGCATAGACATCTCTTTCAATGCAGTGTCATTCTGCTCTGCCACAGTACGAGGTTCAGTCTGCATAGCCGCCTGCATTTCCTGCTGGGCTTTCTGCTTCTCGTACACAAGCTTCTGTGCGGCAAGTGCTTCAAGTAACTGCCCCTGCTGCATGGATTTCTGTGCAACTTGTTGGGGGTTAGCCCCCATACCGCGCATGCCGTTGATTTTCTCGTTGATTATCGCATCTAAGCCAGCCATTTTTATGCTCCAGTTTCGCCGCTAGTGTTGTTTGTCGGCGCATTTGTAGTCCAGTCATCGTATAGCGCCATAATACCAGCCAAACTACTCAGCCATGTCTGAGCGTCTGTCGGCTCTTCGTAACTATAGCTTTGTGCTGCTATCGGTAGACCCTGCAGCATAGACTGCATATATTGTGCAGCTTTGTACGGGTAGTCACGCTCTTCTTCGAACTGCGCCATGTCAGCAGCAATACCTTCTGAAGTGATACCACGTTGTGTGGCACCTGCGGACAATTGATCCGCGAGGATTTTCTGTGCCAGCGCGTTGTTCTGCTGGTTAGCCTGCATGCCAAGGTTCTGTTCAGCATTAAATTGGCCTTGCGCGTTGTTGTACGCGTCACGGTAACCTTGGCCAGTGATGTTGGATATGTTACGCAGCAGTTCAGCTTGGTTTTGAGAGTCCATGATTGCTTGGCGACCACCGCCGTACGCTCCAGCTTTAGTGAGACGAGCGTTATTCTGCAACATCTGGATCTGTGCTTGACGTTGCGCATCAGCAATCTGTGGGTCAAGGGCTTGCTGCAAGTAGGGGTTCATGTACTGCTGCGCAATACCCGCATCAGTGAACGATTGATTATTAAACGCAGATTGTACGGGGGTCTCTAACGAACCTAACCCTTGGAACGCTGTATCCTGCAGTGTTGATGTACCTGCAGTGAGTGGGCCTTGGTATGCTTGGTAATCTTGCTCAGCAGCACCCCACGCTTTACCCAACATATCCGTAACATAGGGGCCAGACCACGCAGATAATGAGTCGGATATTTCCGAGGTTTTACCCAGTATCGGATCATTAACTGGGCCAGTAGTCGTTCCAGTAGTAGTATCCGTGGTAGTTGTTCCGTCGGTGGCACTCATGGCTTACTCCGGTATCATATCGTTGGGGTTAATCTTCTTACCTTGCTTCTTACTGCCGGTACGCGCGTCACGAATACGCTCCATCATAGAGTACAGCACTTTAGCTCCGGCTTCGGAGTTGCCGTTACCTAGATGACTAACAACATCTGCAGGTATAACAAACTCACCATCACTTAATAGCGCCGGTTCTTTGCCATCAATTGTAGCAGGTACTTCATCAGCCATCCCGTCAGTTTCACCTTTTAGGTACTGACCTTCTTTGAGTGAGGCTAGTCCACCTTCTGCTAGCGGGGTAATTTCAGGGAGGTCTATCTTTTCGTAGGTAGAATCAGTGAAGTATCTGCGACCGTATTCGCCGGGGCGGCGGTCTTCTCCGGGACGTTCACGACTCTCGTTAGCAGGGTTAATCTGCTGACGATTGATCTTGTATCGAGGTACTTGACCTTGGTAGCTATTAGGTTTGGAGTTGTTATCCTTGCCTAGCAAGCTGCTTATAATAGGCTCCGCTGCACTGCCCAAGGATAGTATTTTTTCTAGATCCAAACTATTTGGATCATCTTTTTTGTAGAACAATTCTTCCCATATAGACATTACGCACCTCCAATTAGTCGCATTAATTCGTCTTCGTCAGACCACTCATCAATAGATCTTACTTGCCCACCTTCTGAGAAGAGTGGAGCACCGAAGATACTCTGCTGTGCCTGTTGAGTTTGCTGCGCACCAGAGGCACCGTATGGGGATACGAACATGCCTGCTTGTTGGGGTGTAGCAAATATATCATCAAAATTGTATACATAGTTAATTCTAGCAGGATCTGGCGCTCTTACATTGACTTTTCTTGGGTCAAAGATACCAGACTGCATTAACATGTTAGTAAAGTTTTGTTGACTAACCTGATTACCCTGCCCCTCAAGGACATCTTGAACATCCCCAAAACCAGTATCGATTTGTTGTTGGGTGTCTAGGTTTAGATCAGTAACCACATCGGTCAAACCAGTTGCAGCGTACTGGCTGGTAGTTAAATCCTGCAGTAACGTTGGGTCTTGCTGCAGTTGGATCATCAGATCAAGGTCAGCTTGTGTTATCTGCTGATCCCCTGTTACATCGTATAGTAGTGTTTGGTCAGAAGTAACTGCATTTGTAGCAATAAGGTCTGTGACTAGGTCGATATCTGCTTGCGTTACTTCTGTCGCAGGCTTACCGATAAGGTCAGAAACTAACTGTGTTGAGTCATCTACAGCACCTAAAATACTGTCTTCAGCAAGGCCGATATCGCGCAGGAGGATATCAAGATCATCGCTTAAGATACCTTTTAACGTATCTGTCTGCAGGTCAATGGCTTTAACGATGGTGTCTTCGGCAAATCCTAACTCATCAGACAGGTCAGAAATAGCAAGGTCTATAGCGTCGTCACGTTTGATACCAGCGTCTTCGTAGTCCGTGACTTTATCTGATAGCGCATCAAGATTCTTGATGATAGCGTCTTCAGTATCACCCAACGCTCCAGTAATAACGTCTTGCGAGTCGCTGATAGCTTTAACGATAGTATCAGTAGAAGTACCTAACTTATCTGATAAGTCGTTAATTAGAGCGTCCGTATCCCCTGCAGAATCGTCAATGGCCTGCTGTATTACTGCAACGACGTTCTCATCTCCACTTAAACCTAACGCAGCGGCGAGTTCTTCAGCGCTAGTAGCCTCTGCATCAAGATCACTAGTAGTTATAAAGTAATCTTTGAGGGTTGTTTCTACGGCGTCAGCTATGTCTTGTGCTGATGAGAGTCCGTCGATTTTACCGGTAATTATATTAACCGCAGCTTCAAGTTCAGCGTCAGTGGTCGTATCTGGTAGGATGGCCTTGAGATTTTCCGTGATAGTCCCGTACTCAGCATCACTCAGTACGTCGTCACCGATAGCCTGTTTAATCTCTGCTAGTAGGTTCTCACCCTCTGTAGTGCCTAGAGCTGCGGCAAGTTCTTCTGCACTTGTACCAGCAGTGTCTAGGTCACTAGTAGTTACGAACGTGTAGTCATTAAGTACGTTAGAGACAGCAGTTTCAACGTCTGTGCCAGTTAGTAGTTCACCTTTAATATCAGTGAACAGGGTGTTTAATGCGTCAGTAAGTTCCGCGTCAGTAGTTGTGTCTGGCAGGATATCCTTAACGGCAGTAGCGATACTCGTATACTCAGCATCACTCAGTGCACTATCACTGATAGCCTCTTTAATCTCTGTTAGTAAGTTTTCGTTTTCAGCCAGACCTAACGCAGCAGCGAGTTCTTCAGCGCTAGTACCAGCAGCGTCTAGGTCACTAGTAGTTACGAAGTAATCTTTGAGGGTTGTTTCAACTGTATCTGCTATGTCTTGTGCTGATGAGAGTCCGTCTATCTTACCAGTGATTGTGTCGACCGCAGTTTTAAGCTCTGCGTCAGTAGTTGTGTCTGGTAGGATATCCTTAACGGCAGTAGCGATGCTCGTATACTCGGCGTCAGTTAGTACGTCGTCACCGATAGCCTCTTTAATCTCTGTCAGTAGATTTTCGCCTTCTGCGGTACCAAGAGCTGCGGCGAGTTCTTCTGCACTTGTACCAGCTACATCAAGATCACTAGTAGTTACGAAACCGTAAGCGCCTAGGGCGTTAGAGACCGCAGTCTCGATATCCGTACTAGTCAGCGTAGTAGGTAGCGCCGTTTTGATATCGGTCAGTAAGTTACCTAGCGCATCTTTAAGCTCTGCGTCAGTAGTTGTGTCAGGTAGTGCTGTCTTGATATCCGTGAGTAGGCCACTTAGGGCTTTAGATAGTTCGGCGTCTGTCGTTGTGTCTGCGAACGTGTAATTACTTAGCGCGTTCCCAACTGCTGTCTCAATGTCAGTGCCAGTTAAAACTTCCGTAGATATGCCAGTCAACAACCCATCTAAAGCGTCTTTCAGCTCAGCATCAGTAGTTGTATCTGGCAATGCTGCTTTGATGTCTGTGAGTAAGCCACCTAGTGCTAGAGACAGTTCATCCGCACTTGTACCCGCTGCATCCAGATCGCTAGTAGTTACAAACCCATAATCTATTAGAGCTTGATCTACCGTGTCGTTAATATCAGATATGGTAGGTACGTCAGGGAGTGCTAGTTTAATGTCTCCTAGTAACCCGTCCAAATCATCTTTCGTCAGTACGTCTGGCAGTGCCGCAGTGATATCCGTGTACAGATTGCCTAGCGCAAGGTCTAACTCTCCTGCACTTGTACCTTCCGCATCAAGATCTCCCCGTAGGTCTTTCAGGAACAAATCTAATGATGAGTTTAATTCTGCTTGTGTAAGTGCCATAGGATCCTCCGTTGGATCTGTTACTGGATCTGTGGCTGGATCCGTTGTATCTGTACCAGTATCTGTGCCTGTACCAGAATCAGCAGGGTCAGTTGTTGTGTCTGTGCCAGTACCATCAGTTGTTGTGTCTGTGGTATCTCCTAGTGGTGCACCTTGCATAATAGCTAGGGTATCAGCAGAGGTTACTATACCATCACCATTAATATCATAGCGTAAGTCAGTTTCGATTAGACCAGCAGCCATCTGCTGCGCTAAGTAGGCATCAGCTTCAGTTTGGCTAACTGTACCATCACCATTATAGTCTGATGGATCAGTTGTTGTGTCTGTGCCAGTATCTGGGGCTGTCTGCTCGTCTGAGTCGATAACACCGTCTACGTTAAGGTCGCCTGTCTCTGCTACGTATGCCGCCTCATCAGTGTAACCTGCGTCTACAATAACCTGCTCTTTCGGCGTTACTGTACCATCGTTATCCAAATCATAAGTGGCTTTGAACTCAACATCAGCGTTGAAGTCAGCAACAGTGTTAAAACCCGCATCTTTTGCGGTAACTTCTACATCAGTGACAGTACCATCACCATCTAGGTCGTACTTACCTAAGTAAGTTAGGTTAGCCTCATAGTCAGCAACGGTGTTAAACCCAGCATCTACCGCTGCCATCTCGTTGTTACGAACAATCCCGTCGCTATCGAGGTCGTAGTCGGCTTTAAAGTCTGCAACAGATGTGTATTCGTATGAGTGCGCTAAACCCTCTGCACGACTAACAGTACCATCAAGGTTAAAATCGCCTGTGCCAGCAATGTAACCGTCAACTGAGGTGTACCCCGAGTCACGTGCGATAACTTCTGTATCCGTGACAGTACCATCACCATCAAGGTCATACTTACCTAAGTAAGTTAAGCTAGCATCATAGTCGGCAACGGTGTTGAAACCCGCATCTTTAGCGGTAACTTCTGTATCCGTGACAGTACCATTACCATCTAGGTCATACTTACCTAGGTATAGTGTATT
>Ga0102954_1000125_pt1 | contig 22110 bp, 46 predicted proteins | sample SalPonA_C_H2O_MG_FD_78511 | JGI IMG/M metagenome (GOLD analysis project Ga0102954, IMG submission 78511) | Water microbial communities from South San Francisco under conditions of wetland restoration - Salt Pond MetaG R2A_C_H2O_MG | ecosystem: Environmental > Aquatic > Non-marine Saline and... | reverse complement strand
GTAGTATCTTCTTGATTTGCTAGTATATCTTCCATAAGTGCTTTCAATTCTTTTTTTGTCATATCACTCTCCCATACGCATAGAGCCAGAAGTATCTTCCATACAATCTTTGTAACTATAATATTCCCAAGCAGCACCAACAGCAATAAAGAAAACTATAGCAATAATGTATCCAATTCGTTCTGATTTTTCATTACTAAACTCTTAACCATCAATTCGAGAAGTTACTATAGCTTCTGAACCATCTTCACCGAAGAACAATATGTCATTGCCTTCACGGCGGTGAGTGCTATTCTCACCTACCCAAGCAGCCGCAAAATATATTGCACGAAGCTCACAGCTGTAAGTGCGATCGAATTCGTTTGGTCTTTTTACAATATAAGTTTTCATTCTCAACTCTCTTCTCTCTATCAATTTACAAGTTAATTATACAGCAAGCGTGAGTGAAAGTAAACAGTTTAGTTATACCGTTTTAATCTAAAAAATGTAATTTATAGAACGTAAATTATTCTTGGACGCCTACGTATTCTAGGAGTAATTCTAGAGCAGGCTTTAGTTTTTCGTTGTAGGCGATATCGTCTGGGTGTAGATACCCGTCCCAGTTTTCAATCATATTTAGGTGGTCTTTTAACCATTCTATAACAATACGGTCAACAAACTCATCATTTAAATCAACTTCAAATTTCATAATATACCTCTAATCTTTAGTTTCTTGGAAGTTTTCAATGAATTTTAATACTAAATCAGAACCCCTCACTGGGGTTTCTGAGGAATTTTCTTCTGGGTTTATTTTTTGTAATTCATTATGTTTATTGATAATCCATCCAGCGTCCTCGAAACTATAGTCTATTAATTTATCTTCAACAACAGTAATAAGGAATTTCGCATCAGCATAGCTAGGAACTCTATTCATCAATTCTGGTAGAGGAGTACCCCACCAAACGTCAGGATTAATATTCATAGCCATTAACATCTCATCGATATATTCGATATCATGTTTGAGCTCTTCTAAACGCCTCATTGATTAATCTTCTTCAATATTTTTTAGCGCTGTTTTGGCAACTTTAATCAAATCCCTTCTTTGCTTCATAACTCCGTCGAAACTAGGTTCTATCCAATTGTTGGCAATATAGTGTAAGGCATTATACATTAATTGCATATCTCTATCCGCAGCAACAACTACTTCGTCTTCAATTGAAGGGTTAGCGTCAGAAAACCTAGTTTTAGATTTTTCTACTAATTTTCTCCACTCTAGCTTTTGATGTTCTGTCATGATTCTTTCTTTATATTTAAGCTCTTACCTATAGTGTCTTCTAGCTCTTTTACTGTAACTAAGTCTTGTCTAGATTCTAGGAATTTTCGCTTTGGGTTGAGGTTAAATTTATCTTGGAACCATATATTTATATTATCAAACGTATCGATCAACCAACGGAATATTTCTCTTTTACGTATTTTCAAAACAGCTCCTTTTCGGTTAACACTTTAAACTCGAACGATCGTTTATCGCAGTACTTCCTAGCAGCATTCCACTTAGCGACATTAACAGCCCACCAACGTTGGTAGTGAGGTTTAATTTCAACCACTATAGTCCTTCCGTAGCAAGTATCAACAACAAAGTCTGGATAGTAATTATGCCATCTATCGTCTTTAGGAGAAACATAAGGTATATGTATTTCTTCAGAACTCCAGTTTAAGATTTGATCGCTTCTATCGCAGTAGAGCATGAAGCGCCTTTCCCATAAACTGCGATAGATTATCTTATTTACATCTCCTGTATACTTTTTTGGATTCTTAGGGTAGAACTTACCCTTTATTGCTTTACTCTTCATCTTCCTTTCCAGAGTTTACGCAACCGTGTTTTTCAATATCATCAGCCGCTATACGTAACCATTTAACTAAGTCTTGTACGGTCTCGCCATAGAAATGGGTTTCTATGGTATGAGGTACAGTATCGCCTTCGCTTTCTAGGTCAGGATATGCTTCCCCGACGGTGTATTCAGTTTCACCAGTAATGTCGTTCTCAACAGCTACTGCTATGTAATGCCATCCCATAATATTATCCTCTAACCTGTTTACATTTAATATCATTCTCCGGTATATCATTCATCACCGAAAGATCTCGATAGAACTTCTCTGCCTTCTTAACTTCATTAAAATATTCTTGCTGGTATCCGTAAACAACATCATACCATTCAACAATATAACGTTCATCTTCCATTATCTACGCATCCTCGCATGTTCTTTCGCTTCGTTCTCATCAATAATTGGTACAGCATTTGACTTGTGCATAGTAGATATACCTTTGACTAACGTCCCAGTATACTTTGGAGAATCAACCCTTCCGGTGGCATGTCCAGAGCATTCATGACTAGGAATATGAGAAGTATCCCCACGAACTGGTCGACTAACCACTTTTGGTTCGAGTGGGACAAATTCAACTTTGCGTTTTTTAGTGGTCCAAGCGTCATATTTTTTCTTCCTTCCATTACTATAGTGTCTCATAGAACCGTGAATCATTGTTGACCTTCCTCCCAATTATAGAGTAAAGTAGCTATACCGCTTTGCATAATATGATAATCTGGTAGCTCTTCTACAGAAAATCTCATTACTGCTTGCATCTGCTTTTCTGTTAGCTGTGGTACTTCTTCCACACCAAAGAACTCTAATACGTATTCTTCTACATCTTCGTCAACTTGCCTCAAGTAGTTATCTTCCCACTTGTGTATCTTTTTCCAGTTAAATTCTGTAAAGCTCATTATGCTGCCTCCGCAAACCATGTAGGAATTTCACGCTTAGTCCATATCATACTAAATCTTTCGCGTTTAGTCAAGTAATATTTTCTATAAGAACCTACTGGGTCTGCCTCGTTGATACACTGAGGCTCGTTGTTCATGGCTAACTTAAATGGGGTTTGTTCTTGAGTAGTAAGGTTGTGTGGCCAAACTGATAGGATTGAACCTAGTTTGGTGAAGGTGGCGTGTTCTTTATTGTAACGGTGCTTGTACTCTGCGCTTAGTGCTATGAAGTGTCTATATAACCAATTGTAGTTATCTACTGATTCGCGTACCCAAACCGCTGATGGGTGATTATAGTGGCAAGCTTTGTATAGTATATCTTCTCGCTCGTCGTCTAGTTGGTAGTGCCTACCTTTACGTCCGCTGGCTGTTTTAGTCTCTACTAGCTTTCCGTCTATCATTCGGTGTGCGGTACAAAGTAGCTGCGCTGTTTCTAAAATCATTTTTACTACGTGTTTGTCGCATTGAAGCTGCGCTGCTTTGACTGGGTCTAGGTCTAAAACAAAAATATTCATGATATACTCCTCACTCAACAAGAAGTATAGTCTATACCAGTTCTATAGAAAAGTAAAGCTTTTTTTGAAGAAAAGTGCGTTTTTGATAACAGGTCGCACCCCCTGCATATGTGTCAACATTCTATGTGATTATTCATTAAATTCTATAACCCAAGCATCGGTATAGATACACTAGTAATGTTATAATTCGCTTTAGATAATAAGGTTAAAATCATTGCTCAAAACTTTCATGTTACGGACACCTCGTTTATAGTGATACCTTCCGCACCAACACTTGAGTCTTTAAAAAACTCTATTATTATATAGTCGTAACGAAGAAGTATCTTGAAAGCAATACAATAATATGTTTTTATATCAAAAGAGCTCTATTATAACTTTTCCATATTCCCCCATCGGGGTACAGATATATTATAAGGTATAAAGTGAAATCCGTCAACAAAAAAATTATAAATAAAACCATGAAAAATGAACTTTTTGATTTTGGGTTTACTGCGGTCGACGAGACTGAACTAGAAGCTGCGCAGCAATTAGAAACTGTATCTTCTTCTGTAGTAGACATACAAACAAGATTAGACGATCTATATAACGCGATTCTTCCATTACTCTCTAATCTAAAGAGTAATCCAGAGAAAGAGTACATATTATGGCCAAATCGCCTAGAAAAGATCGAACAGTTTGAAGAATATATTCTAAAAATCTATAAAGGAAACTAAAATGTTTTTTAATACTAAAAACGAACTTATCCTTCGTGACGTAAATCCTGATGGAAGTGCACTCCTTCAGTACGTTCTCGGTGAAGAAAAGTACAACCTTTCGACTAAACTTAACTCAGGTGTTATGGAAGATATAAACCAATATGGTATGTATCTACGCCATTTCTACCCAGATTTAAATGCTATCGAAGAATCCCTCAATAAAGCACCTATGATGGTGAACTTATTGAAAAATCGTGGATACAAAAATATTTTGTTCGTTGGCCATTATGACGCGAATGAAAATGAAAACTGGTTATTTGATAAATTTTCTAGCAAAGTAATAGATATTTTTCCTCCTGAGAGATCTCATATGTCTCATATGGCGGATCCTAATATTATCGCTCAGTTCTTACCTATTGTACACAAAGGGTATGCGTACAAAGGCGATTTTAAGATCTTGCGTAGCGGAGATGCAGCAGAAGGTAACAATAGACATATTATGCATTCTTTGTATAATAAACTTGGTTTGTCTCCAAACGCTTTGCGTTCTACTTCTCAGTACAAGCACGGTATTACTGAGTGGGCTATTGAAGACGTTGCTGGTCCATTTGATGCTGTAGTATTCCTAGGAGTACCTAAATCCGTTGAAACATTTACTGTAGAACAAGTTCGTTCCCAATTCGCTCAGTACTGCGAAGAAGAGTTTGATATTGTAGATATCTACTATGGCGCTCCAGATCAAGGTAGATTCTTCGGTGGAACTAAGAAAGATATTACTGGCGATTTAGATGCAGTATTTTCTATACGTTCTACTTGGGATCCTGATGTGAAAGAATCTGGTGGTCGTCCAGAAGAGCTTGAAGTTATGAAGAGAATGATTAGCGTATATTAATCAAGAGAAAGGGAGCGTTAGCTCCCTTTTTTATTATAGTAACAACCCAAGTACAAAAAATATAGTAGCAGTCCAAACTAGTGTCGCTGGACGTTTTTCCCATACTTCTTCGTACTCTTCTTTCATACCTATTATGAAATCTCTAACATTTTCTTTAAAGCTGCGCTTGTTCACTTAATTCCTCCACAACAATTGTTACATTATCACCGATAGGAAATTTAATCTTATCATGACTATGATAAATGAAAAAATTAACCTTTTCAAATTCTTTAAAGAAACTTGACCAAATAGGACGCCAGTTACTGGACAATCTATGTGTGTTTAGTGGTCCTCGGTCGCTTTGTAAAATAGTATCTGTGTGAGACTCTAAGTTCATGTCAAACATTGAGTCGAAGCCGTATATATGAACTTCCTTTGCCTGTATAATGCGGCAAGCGTAATCTACTGCCATATGACCGCAGCTATAGTTTGTTGCAGCCTCCGATAAAGAGTTGCCTCGAAGCTGAGCATAGGTCGGAACATGCTTATGGAAACCTTTAATGTTTTGGGCATATCTCATATAAAATGACGGGTTCATTTCCATCCATTTGCGAGGACGAGTGCCTAGAATCCAATCATACTTACCCAACTGGGAAACTAATCCATCTTTAAGGGCAGACATCATTTTAAAGTCTACCATACATGAAGCATAAACCTCTTCAGGGTCAAAGTCGACTGGAGGCATATTACATACCAATAGTTTGCCTTCAGTGCCTCTTTTGAACAGGCTAGAGTGGGCTCCATTACCCAAAACATTAACTCTCATATATTATCTTTCTCCGTCTTTATGATACGAACCATAAATGCAATGGACTAATTCATGCCCCCATGTCGTCATTGTATCGTAGTCTTTAACACCTTCTGGCTTAACCACGTATATATCGCAACGAGTAACAACATTATCCTTAGCTAATAATGTCCATTGAGACAAACCTTCTACATTGCGTTTATCTATATCATTTTTACGTAAGTGTCTCCATAATTTCACCCTTGAGTCGAATGTATAGACGGTAATTTCTAGAGGAGTTCCAGTAGCATCATGAGTTGGGGTGAAAGATCCTGCAGAGTTTTTCTTCTCGCAAGAAACAATTGTTACTGTAGCTAATAGTAGAGCCATTGATATTAAAAGTGTTTTCATAATAAGTACCTTTCCGCGTAACCTTCTTCTACTAAGAGAGCATTTAAGTTGCGCTCTATTGGACCGTCCATTACCAGTATCTCTGCTAATATTCTACCAAACTTACCCCTTGCATCTTTATAGCTTCGGAGAACTACCGCAGAGCCTTCTGGAGCCATTTTAATACAATATTCTTTAGTAGCTAACCCTCTCTCTTTTTCGTCCAGATCTCTTGTCCTAGTTTCTGGTGCGTCTACTCCGAATAGCCTAACCCTTTGATCTCTAAGGATTACTGAGAATCCTAAGTCTATGTCAACGTCTACAGTATCTCCGTCAACCCATCTTTTGACTACAGCTTTATATACGTACATTTCACTCTCCCTTTGTATTTTCTTTTTTATCAATAGAGCGATAATATACAACAACTTCTTTCATTTGCTCTAAGTACCTTTTAATATCTTGAATATTGTAAGCCATTAGCTCGTAGTCAGTAATACTCATAGCAACAAATACACCATTACCTTCTTTCTCTATGTTAGCTAAAAACTCTTTTAAGTTCTTTCTGCTAACAACATAGAATTTGGGTTCTTTCAAATCAATATCGCGAGGTAGAGGAGGATGCGTGACTGGCACCTGTACCTCAACTACACGGATTTCTACTTCAGGCTTACCTTGGAAAACTGAGCAGCCGCTAATTGTCAATGTCGCTAATAGCGCGACTAACATTTTCAATGCTGTCGAATACATCCTTAGTTCCTTTGTTTATGCGAGACTCAATAAGTGTTGGTTTAGCATCAGCTAACTTCTCTAAATTGTGTCTGCGGAATATGTCTACGTAACGGTTCATTTCAGTTTCGATTTCACTATTACGTTTCGTTTGGGTTGTTAACGCCTGCGTTGTTTCTTCAAGCGTTGATTGTAGCTGTTCGATCGCTTGTTTATCGGCAACTCTCGCGACTCTAAGAGTAGCGACCTCTTGGTTGAGTTCTGATATCTCAGCTTGCGTGCTCTTATAGTACGTGTAGCCAAAGCCACCCCCTATAATAATTATTAAGATTAAATATTTACTCATTTATCATACCTCGTATACGATTATCGCCTTCTTCGCCACAATGGTGTACTACAAAAGCCCCTTTTTGCTCAGCGTATACGCTATTGTATTTTTTATCTAAGATTTCTATTTTACCTAGCTTTTCTATTTCACTCGTCATGAAATAAAGGGTTTCTTCTTCTTCCCCTTTCGGATTCTTCTCGCAAGCGAGCATCCAATCTCTAAGGTTCCAATTTCTATCAGTCAGTACTACCGCTGCGCTAAACCAAGTCCCGAACTCTGGGTCAGAATTCTTCCTAGATACGTCTACGCACATAGTAAGTAAACCGTTCATGTAATAATCGAATATGCTATCTATATTTTGCTTAACTTCGCAATCGGTATCTAACCAGCAAATAATTTTAGCAAAATATGTAGCTTCGTATATAGCCCTTGTCTTTTTTAACCTGCCTACAGCACTACCAGTATTTTGTTTATTTAGTAACCAAAGTTGTTTTTCAAATAAAGGGTGTTGAGTTAATGATTCCAACATTTCTTCGCTCATACCAAAATCAGCGATCAATAGATTAGAATTATTATGCTCAGTAAAATTTTTAATAAACCAAGGAAGCTGCCATTCGGTATTTTCGTCGCATCCTGTTAGAAAACTTCTAGACAATATCACTTACTGTAACCCTCTTTCATAATGTAACTAGTTTAAGTATACATTATATAGTTCAGACATAAAAAAAGGTAGACCGAAGTCTACCTTTTATCAGAGGATGTATATAATTATGCAGTAATAAGTTCTACTGTAGAATCAATATACACCGCTTGCTCTGGAGTCAACCACTCTTTCCAAATACCTACTTTAGAAGTATTATTAGATTGTGAATCTTCTTTCAACTCGTTAAACCCAGCTCGGTCGATAACTACGTCTAAACGGTCTAGATCAACGTAGTATTCAGGGCGCAATTTCATTTTATGGATAAATTCAGCTAGTACCCTTTGTGGGTTTTCTACCAAATCTTCATAGTGTATTACGTTAGATATTACAGGAAGATCTTTCAATATAGTTTCAAAATGACCTATGAAGGGCAACCCTTCAGGACTAATAAGAAAATCTTGAATATTTTCCATTTTGTGTTCTGCTCTATTATCTAAGAATCTCTGTACGAGCACATCTTTATAATCACGTTTTACTAAGAAATAATATTCTGGGCTAATATCTTCTCGTTGAAATCTTTCTACGTGCCATTGAGTAGGAGGCGCTAAGTTACTGATATTCAAGTTAGTTGAAATAACAGGTTGCCAACCAAAATGGTGCGCAGAATTAGACATACCGATAGAAGTTAGCTTCGGGTTTACATCAGGAGCGTCTAACTTTAAGTATTGTCCATACAGGCTAGATAAGAAATCAGCGCCAGATTCTTGCGGGCTGATTAAAAAATGTGTATGGTAAAAAATTTCTGAAGCCATTTAGAAAAATCCTCGTTGTTCATGAACATTAGGTTTATACCATACAATTCTGGCCAGATTAATATGGTATAAAGTAGTTAGTATTTATATACTATTTGATCTTAGTTATTCTATAATCGAAGCCGATTGTAGATTTAACTGTTATCGGCTGTCCGTCTACAGTAACACCACGAAGTTCTTTATTATTAATTTTATGTAGACGTTTAAGCCTGTGCTCTTCTTTATGTGTGAATACTCTTTCTTCTTTGTCTATGCGAAACCAAAGAGTAACTTCGTACTCTTCGGCAAATAGAGATTTTATCCACTCAATAAAAGCTTTTATCATCTGTAATCTTCCAGACTAAAGTTCGTTCCGACCATTTTATGTAGGTCTCTCTCATGGTTACTGTACACTAGAGTTTCTGGGTCATCAATTAAGAAATCGCAAGTCTTACAATAGTCAGGGTAATTACCAGTACGATGCCCTTCGCGAAGTTTCTCATACTCTTCACCAAAGAAGATATCTAGGATGCCTTCTTCGGAAGCGTGCCCTAGAACCGCATTTTCATCTTGACCTAATACCTGACAGCAAGGGTGAACCGCTCCAGTCTTCCCTTTCTCTAACCCTCCAGCACGAATAACAACGTCTGGTGAGAAAGGTCTACCGCAAGTTTTAGTTTTACCTGTACGAGCATTTTCACCAATATCATAAACGCCTGACCAGTTATGCATCTTCCAGATCTCGGTTTTAACGCCTAACTCTTCAACCAACGCCTTGTATTGCTCTAGTTCGTTTTCTATATTATTGTTATCGGTGATCAAGTGATACGTAGCTACAGTACAGTCAGCGCCAGACTCATTAACGTAATCTACCATCTCTTTTATATTCTGTTTAATCATGGCATAGTCGCCACCGATAGCGTTGTACATCCACTTAGAATAATCTTCGCCAGTAGAACCGATAAAAGAGAAACGGTAAAAATCTAGTCCAGCGTCAACACAGTCTTTCATGTATTGACCTTTCATTTTAAAACCATTCGAAAATATATAAGCTTTAGCCCCATATTTCTTAACGACCTTAATGTATTCCGGAAGGTTCTTAGCCATAGTAGCTTCGCCTGAACCATCAAGGTTCACTACGTTAAGACCATATTGCGCGCAGTCAGCAACATACTTCTCAAACTCGTCTAGCTTCATTAATCTGCGGAAACGCTTATCTCTACCACCTTCTCTTAAATCTTGCGGACACATAGAGCAAGAATAATTACACCCTCCAGCAACCTCGATAACAGCTCGATCGATGTGGAAGTTTTCTCTAGTCATTTCCATCTGTAATTCCCGAATTAATCGTTTGTATAATATTCTGTTTATATTCTAAAGACTTTCGCTTAGTGATGCCTAACAATTCTCTTGGGTTATCTATATACCACCAAACATTAATCTTCTCGTAAGGTATAGTTTCTTTCATTTTAAGAGCGTTTGGGGTGTGGTATGTAGTAACGCCTTCTGAACTAATAACTCCCATGGGTGCTGCGGATAACTTAGCAATATAATGCCACATACCATCATAACATAACACCAAACGGCTTGTTCTAATAAGATACATTGCTTCTCTTACTGGTGTCCTATATGTTATTTCGTGTACGTGAAACCCTAGCTTCTTAAATTTTTCTATTGTCAATTCCCAGTCACTATTTGTAAATATACGTTTCCAAGTCCTTGGAGTTTCTGCATTGAAAAACGGTCTCCAAATAACCATTCGATTATCTACTCTAGTTAGTTCAGAATCACCTCGAAACAACCAATTATTATTTGGGATATTACCGCCTTGTTCGTCACTATACTTACCCGATTCAAACCAAAAACGGTTCTTTTGAGACTTATTTTTAGTTGCAGAAATTCTTTTCGTACCATCTGGTTCCAATACTACATCATCGTCAAACTTCCAGTCACTATATCTACCGTTAGAATTGAAGACGTGTATAACTTTTACCCTATCTTTATCATGGTAGAAATTATGAATATAATCCATTCGCTCTATAATAGTTTCTGGATCTTCGAAATGATGGTAGTAATCTTCATCATGCTCCCAGTGCATTTCAAGTTCAACTTGTATGTTTTCCTCTAGAGCGTAATTATGACAGCAACTTAATGCCCACATAAAATCGCCCACTCCAGGAGTGCCTCTCCAACTTACCTTTTCTGTTTTCATTCTGAGACTTTAAATTTTTTGGCAGCTCGACCACTACCGCTTGAAGTGTATAATCCGAACCAAGCTGCCCCTGCGCCTACAACAACGGAAATTAATCCTGCCTGAGAAGCATTAGGGTCTGGTAGAGTCATGAACCAGTTAATGGTTTTTAGAAGAATAACCATATAGGTTACGATGAAAGCGCGAGGGAATATGCGGTATGCGTCAAGCACCTCCGCAAATTCCATAAGCGACTCAAATCTGTTGGCTTGTACTGATTTAGTGGTTGTATCAAACTCTAGCTCTAGCTCAACTTTTCTTTTGATTGGAGTCGCTTCTTCTGTCATTAGAATACCTTAACTTCGTATTTTTGTTCCCATAATTCAGCATCATGTTCGTCGTTCACCATAGGGCGACCACGGATATTTAGTGAAGTGTTAAGTAGCATAGGAACACCTGTACGCTCATAGTATTCTTCAATAATTTTACGGAATACTGATTCACAGTCCTTCTTAACAATCTGAACGCGAGCAGTACCGTCTACGTGAGTGACTGGAGCATAGTCGTGTTTCGCGATAGAAGTAAACTGCATATACTCGTTCATTGGTCCATCAAAGTATTCATGAGCGAATTCTTCTAGAACAGCAGGAGCGAATGGACGATACTTCTGTCTACGCTTGATAGTGTTTACTGTATCTTGTACGTCAAAGCGAACGTCAGCAATCAGAGAACGATTACCTAAAGCACGTGGACCAAACTCAGCACGTCCGTTAGCAATACCGCAGTACTTGTGTTCAAGTAAGTGATCGACTACTTCGCGAGGATTAATTTCTCGGTCGATATTGTAACCGCTGTAAGGGCTCCATACTAATTGATCTTTACCAGTAGCTTTAGACCAAGAGCGAGCAGCAGCACCTAACCCAGAACCAGCATCAGTTGGTGAACAAGCAATATGAACGTCATCAAACAATTCGAATAACCGCGAGTTGATAACTACGTTTTGGGCGCAACCGCCAGAGTAGCAAACCTTCTTACCATACTTAGCAGCTTCGGTCATAATCTGCATAATACCATAGTCGGCAAAGTCTTGTACAGCCCGAGCAGCAACTTTATCTTCAACAGCGTTTACTTTAGCTCGGAATTCTTCACGCCACTTAACTCGATTCTTTTCTCGTTGAGATGTTTCAATATCACCTATAGCAATGCCATCAGCAAGTTCCGGAGCAACATCTTCTAAGTCTTCCCACCAAGCAATCAACCAATCAGTAATTGCCTTTGACTCAGGAGAAGTATCGTGATACGCAGATAGTCCCATTACGACATATTCGTCTTCAAGAGGACGTAACCCCAAGAATTTAGTTGCTGTGGTATAGACGAGTCCGATAGACTTAGGATAGTGCCATTCTTTGATTAGGTTGAAGTTGCTATCCATAATAACCGCAGTCTGAAGTTCTCCTACACCGTCAATAGAAACAAGAACCGTATCGTGTTTATCTGCCCAAGGACGAGTATAGAAGGCAGCAGCACAATGAGACTCATGGTGTAGGTGGTGTACGTCATACGTCATGCTTTCTGGAACTACAATCCGATTGAACGCTTCTTCGGCAACATGAGGTTTTTCTTCTATTACTTTGATATTTCCTTTAACACCTAAGCCACCGCGCATATCGAATTTAATTTTATGGTCTTCGTAAAAAGAAACGTGATCGTCTTTACTTACCATATCCCAAAGTTCTTCGGGAATTAAAGGGTCATTTTTCTTTTTCGAGTAACGTTCGCCATGGGTAGCGAAATCGACTTTACCAGATTCATCAATAATAGCAAATCCGGAGTCATGATAGTGTTCACTGAAACCAACGTATTTCATTTGTCACCTGTTAATAGTAAATGAATATTTTAATGTAAGGTATATAGTACAGAAATAAAAAAAGGCTCCGAAGAGCCTAATATCAAGGAAATGATTAGAGAATTATCTGACGATAATATTATAGATTTCTTTCCAATTTTGAACGCGAGGAGCGCAGCCATCATAGTAAGAATTATGAGCATGAGCCATTAATATACTGTTAAGACCAACGTCTAAACCGATGTCAGCATTCTCTGGCTTATCTTCGACCCAAAAGCAGTTAGTGTCGCGATATTCCTCCAACGCTTCATCTTTATCAGCACCAGTATCTAAGTACACATAGCGATCGAAAGTAGAAGGTCCAAACATTTCAATCAAGTTCTTAGTACGTAAGTGTTGAGCATAGTCATCAGTACTCAGGCTACTAATACAATGGAAGATGTAACCGTGATCTTGGTGAAGCTTCTTAACGTATTTAATCGCATCCCTAAGTGGTGGGAGTTTGCGGATCGCTGCAGATTCATTAAACATACGAACCAAACGCCTTTTTTCAATAGGTTCTAGGGCATACTTTTCTCGTACATCATAAGTAGTAGGATTATGTACGGTGTAGCCATGTTTAGCCATCCAGCGATCAAACGCAAACTCCCAGTCCAACAATACGCCATCACAATCAACCAAAATCACTTTATCTTTCATAATATATTCCTCAACTCAATTTACTTCTGTATTATAGTTGATATAAAAACAAAAGTAAAGCTTTTTATTCAACTTTTTCAACAATAATTGAGCCGTCAATAAACACTTCGTAATCAACCTCTGAGAAACCTCTAGTTTCTTCTAAGTATTCCTCGAAACTAAAGTACTGTTCTAGGAGGTCATCGTCTTCGCAATACTTATCCTGTAGGTCTAGGATATCTTCTACATCGTCCGAATAGAAATCCTCTGATATACCGTCCCAAGTAGAGTCGAACTCAGTATCCTCGAAGAAGTCCATAGGCACAGTTGATTCATAATGTTCTTCTTGAGCGACCATTAACAAATCAACTTCCGCTTGATTGACTGGAGTTACAAGAAACGTCCCTTGCCGCCAAAGCATCTCACGAGAAACACTTTGCCCATCATCGTTCTCTAGATTAGAAGTTTCAAAGAAACTCTTTTTCCGACGGTTGCTTACTGCGTATGTTTTACCGATTTCTACTTCTACAAATTGATCACTCATGATATATTCCTTATGCTTCACTCTCAGTTATGATTTCTTCGATACATTCTAGTATAATCTCTTCATTCACAGAAGCTTCTCTATACTCAGGGATAATGTAACCGACCATTGCTTCCATAGCTTTACCAGTAGTTGAACAGCTATCATATACTAACTCGAGCTCTTGTTTACCGTAGAAAACACGTTCAACGAATGCGTCCATCTCAGTTTCTAACGTAGTGACACAAAGTAAGTTTGGATCAAACCCTTCTTCTCCAGTCTCTACGATACACTCAAAGAAGTTCCCTTTTTCTATAGAGTAAAGTAGCAGTACAGGTTGTTTGTTCCCCTCGTAGTCTTCTCCGCAAAGATACATGCCTTCTCGACCATAAACTACGTTTTCTATTTCGTAATCTTCTGGTTCACTAATCTCTTTCATTTCTTTTAAGTTATTGATTTCGCTTACAAAATACCTAGAGTGTGGCGTAAGCGAACACGTATGTTCATACTCGTCTTGCTCCCACATTCCGTAGAACTCAGAACCTTCTTCTAGAGCAGGAGAATCTAAGTCAATAGAATCATCGTCGCCGAAATCTAGTGCTTGTAGGTGATCATACAACGCTTGGTTATCGCCAACCTCTAGCCAATAGTCAACAAACGCTTTATCTACCGAACCAGCAGCAAACTCTCCACCATAACCAAAAAAATCTAATCTAAAAAAACGTCTCATTAATAATCCCCTTCTCTAACACCCATTAAAATACAGAATACTTCAGACCTAGTAAAGCCACATTCGAGTAATTCTTGCTCCAGTCCATGATAGTTAGGATGCTCACTATAGTAGATATGCTTCCTAACCGCACCTTGTAGCAGTTCATTTCTGTCCATATCAAGCTCCTTATTAGCCTTCGAAAACGTCAAGAACCGCTGAATTATACCACTCAGCATAGAGATCATATTTGTTCAACACCTTAATGATTTTAGGATTAACGCCAAATTCGAATCCTTCAGGCTCGCCACCGTCAGTCATCAAGTAGTAATCAGCCCAAATTTCTTTATCGTTACATTCAGCACTGATAGCGAAAAAAGCTCCACCACCGAAACCTTCACCGAAGTGACAAACAGGAGCATTAATTTTTTCTAACTCTTTGTAAGCTCTTTCAACACGGGTTTTCAAACTTAACTTTGGCATAATAATTTCCTCAACTCAATTTACACACTAATTATAGCTCTTATGAAAACAAAAGTAAACACTTTTTTTGAATTATTTACAAATTTCGTAAACTTTTTTTTCGTTTTCGTATGCTTCTATTTCCCAAGGTTGATCGTCGTATGGCGTGTCTACGTAAAGTTCGCCTTCCCATTCGTGGGCGTATGCTAGGCACTTTTCGGTTTTGTTAAGTTGTTTGAAAATAAACCCTTTGTTGTATAGTCTTCTTGAAGCTAACTGTTGAGCGTGAATAAGCTCGTGTGCTATATTGATCTTTAATTCTTCTTGAGTATAGCGTTCGCCTTGTGCGGTTCTTGAAATCTCTATTGAAACGTCGTTATCGTCTCCGTGGGCGTAACCGCCTGCGTCGCTATCGCATTTTTTCTGAACGTTTAGTTCGTAAAAAGTATCGTACTTGTCTAGCTCTAGGTATTCTGCTACTCGCTGAATATAGCTGATAAGTTTCTTTGACTTGGTTCCGGTAACTTCTACTATCATGAAACGCTCCTATGGGGCTCAACTCAATTTACAAGAGAAGTATACATGATTTGAATACAAAAGTAAACACTTTTTTTAGGTAATATTACCTTTTTTTACATAAACCAGCGATAGATTCCTATGAAATCTATGAAGAGGAAGAACGTATTCTGGGTAATCATAGCCCAGTCACGCTCTTTTAGGAAATAGTAGGCTAACATAATATGCCCAGCGAAGAAGCATAAGAAGCCATACTTAGAGATGTCGATATTTAATGCGAGCACCGTTCCTGCGAATAGGAACAGTGCCGTAGCTAACCATTTAATCATAATACTTTTACTAGTGTGAGTCCGTTATTTTGTATCTTACCTTTGAATGAGGATTCATAGGTATATTCTTTAACGATCTGTATTCTACCCCAAACCTTTAACAAAGTCAACATCTGACGGATTTGGTCTAGTTCAGTATTATCGAATAAAATATATGGTATGTTGAGTTCTCTACAGAGCATATAGTCTGTGAGTGCGTTTTCGTATGTATGATTACCGTCTAGGAAGCATAAGTCGTATTTCCTTCCTACAGTAAGGATATGGACTTTAGGAGAAGGTATACAAGCGACAGTTACATTAGGATAGATATCGCTTATTACTTGCCCATAAGTTCTACCTCTAGGGTGATCTGGACAGCAAGAGAATATGGTTGCCTCTGGAGCCAACTCAGCTAGATAAGTTGTCGAGTGCCCAGCATAAAACCCTATTTCCAGAATAGATTCAGCTTTCGATATTTTTATCGAATCTCTCAGAGCATGGTATACTTCTGTTGTTGGAGGAAGATAGCCCCAGCCGTCTTCCTCCCACATTAGATGGTCTAATTTCATTTGGTTGTTTTGAATCTCTTATCATTCCAATGCTTAATCATATCTACTTTCCACTCTCCCCCAGTATAATGACAGAATTTAGCCTTTTCAAAAAAGTCTTGTTCTGTAGCATAGTGAGGAGAATCGTTCCAAGTTTGGTCTAAAGTTTCAACGTCAAACTGGTGTTTAGCTAACATAGCAGATATGTATGGTTGGTCGTTCATTATTGACATATGGTATTTACCAGAGTAACACCAATCTTCCCAATTCATAAATTTCTCTCTAGCCTTTAGCCTAGCTTCTTTAGTCCAAAGTACAACCCCAGTATTCATAATCATAATTTTACTTGGAGTATTCGGAGGCAATACTGGCTCAATAGGGCAATCGTGCATCATAAACTTACTACAGAAGTCCATGTAAACTCTTTCTTTATAGTCCCAAGAATTATAGCCATTACCAGTATGAGTACGAATATCTGATTCTAGGACGCCATAAACTTCTGCCCCAGATTCAACATAATCGAAGATGTTTTCATCCGTATTCACAATAATATCTGTGTCTACGAATAATAGGTTATCGTATTCATCAAACTTCGGGTCTAACCATACGCGAGCGCACTCGTGTAATAAAGAGGTAGAGCAACCGTGTCCTTTTGTAGTGTGGCGCTCGTCCCAATAAAAATGGTCAGCACCAATTTTTTTAGCGTACTCTTCAAATGATGCGCGAGATATCTTAGCGCACTCTTGGTAAAGAGAAGAGCGAGAGCCTTCCCAACCTTCAATTGGACCACGAGCATCTACCGAGTCCGAAGTAATCATATATTGTACAATAATATTTTTAGACATTCTCTAACCTTTTCATTAATCGCTCAGCGCGATTGGTCACTTGACGATACCACAAAGAGTCTCGTCCCTCATTAGCTGCTTTCCTATAGTTACCATCAAGTAATGCAGCTTTAAATTTTAAAAACTTAGAGAGACGTGGTCTCCCTAAATTAAACATCATATTAACTAGGATAGATTTAACTTCACCTTGTAACCCGTCCCAGAATACAGATCCATAGAGTATTTTACATTCTTCGATAGCGATAGTGATGTCTCGCTCGAAGCACTCACGGACTCTATCTTCGGAAACAGGGGTTCCGACAGGCTGTCCGTATTCTGGATCTGACTCGAGTATGAGATGCCCCACCCCAAAGGTTGGGTATCCCAAATGATCTTCGTAGATTTCATATACTACTCCCTCATCTATTTTTAGTTGCTCATACAACTCTTCCATGTCGAGAACAGTATTATATTCTTTCACTTTACACCTTCTAAAAAGTAAATTAAAAACCCAGTTCATGTTTCGCTATTATGTAGTCTTTCACTAGATCTGACCTTACGATGTCTTCGATTTCGAATTCAATCATATCGAAGTGAGTAGTAGCTTCTAGAATTTTAAGGAATTCTTTTAGCCCTGAGTTTTCTCGTTTTCCGCCAAAGTCATTTTGCCTAAAGTCTCCGCAGAATATAATACGACAATCAATACCAACTCGAGTAATAATTGAGTCTAGTTCATGGAATGTCATATTCTGGCATTCATCTATCAATATTACTGCGTTATCAATAGTAATACCGCGAATGTAAGAGGTTGTCATAAACTCAACCACAAACTTTTGCTTTAGTATATCATAAGCGTCTCCGCGATCGAATAAGCTTATAGAAGCAGCCTTATACGGTTCTTCATATACTGCGGACTTTTCGTCAGCCGTTCCTGGGAGAAACCCGATATCCCTAGTAGGTACAGCCGAACGGATAATTACTAGTTTCTGATACTCTTTTTTAGAGATACCATCAAACGCCAGATAACACCCAATGTAGGTTTTACCTGTACCAGCTAGTCCATGTAGGACTAGGTTTTTATTGCTATCGAATGCTAATTCTTGGTTTTTTGTGAGTGGTTGAATTTTTTTAAGTGTGAGCTGGTTCCCAGCCAAAGTTGAAGTTTTTTTAGCCATAGTCTACGTTTTAATAGTGTTGTCTTTCCCACTGGCTTTCTTGATATTAGTCAAGTGTTCGTTCCAATTTGAACCTGCCATAGTGAGTGCGGATTTAGCTCCAGAAACGAGCTTTGGTGCAGAATTAGAACTATAGTAACGTTCCCATTCAGGATTTGCTGCTTTCCATTCATCGAACTGGGAGAGGCTCAGAGATACTTCTTGAACCTCCCCAGTGTTTACGTTTTTAAATTCATACTGTGGCATAATATATTCTCATCCCCTAATAACCCCATAATTTACTTCATACGACAAGAGACTCACAAACGCTCTTGAAGAGATCGGGATCACCTCCTTATCTCGAAATACCTTGAATAGTTTGGGTTAAGAAACTGCCTTGCTGAGTTAAGTTGGTCGTTCGCCTTTCCTTAACTACTGCTGACGCAAATTGCCTTAGTTCAGCAATTTGATTTCTTAATTTCTCTTGGTTCTCCGACATAAAGTCTCCTTATAATTGTTGTAAGAAATAAGTCAAACTAAATTTTTGGGGTTTTGTATTTTGGGATGATCCTCCTTAGAACGGTTTATTTAATTATTTAGTCTTTTATAAGATCGGGTAATGCTTCTTGAACTAGTTTCTTAGTCAAGAATTTTATTTTTAAATCTTTATCTTTCATACCCAGTACAATCTTCGCATCTTCAGGATGTACTGATTCAAGTAGCTGAATGAATAAATTTTCTCTTTTAAACGCAGGAAGAGAGTCGCCATTGAATCCCTTTACAAAATAAGAAAACATCATATGCTTTTTTAGTAAAGTGCTTGGGGTAGATTCTGGTTTATTTGGCGTGTATGGCGGAGAGCCTTCTGGTAGATTAAACTGAAGTTTATCGTCAAAGGTTGCTCTAAGCACATCAGAGAAGGCGGGTATTTTAGAGTACTTTTGTAATACTGCTACTCGCTCTTTTTTATTACTAGCTTTTTTAAACTGGTCAAATATTTCAAATACTTCTAATCTCATTTTTTAATCTCATTAATTAAGTACATTCATTAGTATGTATACAAAGTATATCACCGCAGCAGGAACAAGGATATAACATATACCTTCTATGAACCATAACAACTCTTTCATTTCGGTAATGCTTTTACCTTAGTCTGGATAAATTTACGTCCACGGGTAGAGAAAAGCCTTGTTGTGAATGGGTAAAATTCTCCACCTTCTTCTTTTTGGTAGCCATGAAGATAGGTATTTCGATCAGTAGTATAATATATAAAGTTTGGAATGTTAGCGTCCCATTCAGTTACTTCAACTAGTTTATTATACATCAGCATTATCCTCCAGCCAGCCTTTACACTTCACTACAACCTCTTTTGATACTATACAGTGATCAGTATCTTCGGCAGAAACCATTAAATCTTCTACTTGTTGCTTGCTTAGTTCGTTAAAGTCTACAACGCCAAACATATCGTTAATTAGGTAGTCGATGGACTCGTTGATTGTATATTGAACTACGTGTTCTGCTTCTTCAATTCTATTAGCAAGGATGATTTGCTCCTTGGTCAAAACTACATCTTCCATACTATACTCCCCAAGTGGATTTAGGTTCAGGTCTATTGGTGTTCATATAATTAACGCACTGTTTTAAAGTACCTCTGAATAATGGTCGCGTGCTCTTTTTTAGTCGAACTTGATACACACCATCAGCAACTTTTTCAATAAACATTAATCATCATCCTCTTCTTTAATTTTACTTAAATCAATAACGTTTTTCTTAGCTCTACTTGCTACAATCTTCCAAGTAGCATAATCGTGTTCCCTACACCAAGCATTAGCTTGCTTTTGTATTTGCTTCCAAGTGCCCTGTACAACCTGCATTTGCTTCTCTGAAGGTTTGTCGTACCTGAAGTCTATTAGGATAATTTTAAACTTGCTTATTTTTTCAGACGTCATAATATATATCTCAATTCAATTTGTACTAATTATAATTGATTTAATAACAAAAGTAAAGCTTTTTATTAAGAAAGTGGAGGGAATCCTCCACCTTTTAGAAATCGTCGAAGTCGTCATCTTTGACTGCGACATATATTAATGCTGCGGCTAGTATTATTATACCAACAAGCAACTCTTGCATGAACTTCTCCTAAATTACATCGTGCCAGTTTTCTTTTATGTAAGATAAATGTGCGAGCTCGTGTGGCTTAGGTTTGCCGCCACAGTCTACAATCTTACAGTCATTAGGTATGTATAAAGGGAACTTCCATTGATCGAATATTTTTTCACCTAAATGAAATTTTAGGTTTAATTTTAGACTAGGATTAACTTCCTCATCAATATAGTATACTTTCGCAAAGGTTTTATCTAGTAGCTGACCAGTCCAAACTTGGTCGCCACCTTTATAATCTTTAAGTCTATGATAATGAAATAAGAAAGTATCCCAAATATCCTGCATATTACCAGACTTTAGCACCATCATCGAAGAACTGTATTTGTTATTCATCCAACCTATAGCGTCACTTACACAAGCGACTTTATAGTCTGAAGAATCTAGGTTAGCGACAGAGCGTATTATCTCTTCGTCGAAGTTTTTTACCAGAACCGTATCGATATCCATATAGACCGCATAGCCTTCATAGAAAGAATCATAAACTTTCATCTTATTCCACCATCCCATTTTCGGACCAAATGGCGGTTCTATGGTTTCAGCTAGGTCTTGAATTTCTTCTGGTCTGTCTGTTATGCACCAAACTTTTACGGGTAATTCTGTTAGAGATAAAAACCGTTTTATCAATATCCTAGCATATTGCGTTGGATACGCATCGGTGCATACAGTAATTAAATTGATCATACTACTTGTAAAGTTCTACCCTCGTTTAAATATTCCTGAGACTCTTTTATTTGATTCACAGCCATTTCTAGATATATCTTCGTTAAAACTTCGTTATCCTCTAGCACAAACTGAGTAAGCTTTTCTAAGATGTGGGTAGATTCAACTAACTTACACCTAGCATCAACTAACTCCATAAAGTAATCATTCTTACTCATTACGCTTCCTCCAACAAATATCTATTGACATAGTCCATATAATTTTTCTTAGAGACAGCAAAATCTTCGGCAAAGCGATAGTTGATATAATCGTAGAAGTACACATCGTCTTTAAACTTAGCTTCTATTGCTTTGAATACATCGTGATTAACGCCAACCCAGTTTATTTCTCCGTCATCTTTGATGTTGCGAGGAGAAGAGACGGATTTAAGCATAGCGATCTCTAAGGTTTCAAACATATTACTGAACATAACAGATTCTCCTTAAACGCTAACAGTGTCGAAGTCAGACAGGCTTGGAGCCTTTTCTTCTTTATAGTAATCAACCTGAACAGTTTTTTTCAAAACGTTTTGGTAGTACAAGGCGATCTCACCAGATAACTCAACAGCGTTGTAGCGACCAGTAACAGGGACACGAGCCACCAACTCTTTAAAGTCTTTACGACCTTTGTGGCTTTCAACAATAACGTCAATGATATATTTTTGTACACGCTCAAAACTCATAATATAATCCTCAATTAGTGGCTAACGTTGTAGTCAGAAAGAACAAGCTCAACTTCTTCAGCAGTAGCGATCATTTCGATACGAGTCCAAACATCATCCATCAAAGAAGCACCTTGAACAGGAGTAGAGAACAACTCATTTTCTTCTGGAGTAGTAACTTTATCAGCAAAGAAACCTTTAACATATTCACAAGAAATCACGTCATTAGTGATTGAACGTACACGACCAACGATGTAACAATCGCTACGAACTTCTTTACCGAAATC
>Ga0102954_1000122_pt1 | contig 22259 bp, 24 predicted proteins | sample SalPonA_C_H2O_MG_FD_78511 | JGI IMG/M metagenome (GOLD analysis project Ga0102954, IMG submission 78511) | Water microbial communities from South San Francisco under conditions of wetland restoration - Salt Pond MetaG R2A_C_H2O_MG | ecosystem: Environmental > Aquatic > Non-marine Saline and... | reverse complement strand
TACGTAGTACGTGTATCTGACGGCAGCAAAGCTTCTGGAGCTGCTGATACTGCTGTAGAAGACTTTTCAGCTAAGTACCCAGGCGCAATGGGTAACGCAATCAGCATTCAAATCATTGACGCCACTGAATGGGATACTGATGACCTAGGATTTGATTACAAACCAGAAGCTGGTAACTTCCACATCGTTGTTGTTGATGATGCTGCCGGTACAATCTCAGGCGTTTCTAACGCAGTACTAGAGCGTTTCGAAAACGTATCTAAAATTGCTGGTTCTCGCAACGATCAAGGTAACAACAACTACATCATGGATGTTATCGAAAATAGTTCAGCATATCTAAGCCTATCAGGTACAGCAAACATTGCTTCAATGAGTATCTCTGCGGCATTGGCTGGTGGATCTGACGGTTCAAGCGAAGACGCTATAGCACTAGGTCTTGTTATCGATGGATACAAGCTATTCGAAAATCCAGAAGAAATTGATGTTTCACTTATCATGCAAGGTAAAGCACGTGGCGAAGCAGGTACAGCTTACACTGCCCTAGGTAACGCTATCACTGACATTGCAGATTCACGTAAAGACTGTGTTGCATTTATTTCACCTGCTAGAGACCTAGTGGTTGGTGTTGCAGACACTAGCGAAATCTTACGTAATCTTACTAGTACTGATCAAGCTTATCCTTCTGTGGCTTACCACGGCAGACGCTCTACTTACGCTGTATACGATACTGGTTACAAATACCGTTACGACAAGTACAACGACCGTTACATCAACACGCCTCTAAACGGTGATATCGCTGGTATGTGTGTACGCACTGACGAGCAACGTGATCCTTGGTTCTCACCTGCAGGCTACTCTCGTGGTATTGTTAAGAACATCGTTAAGCTTGCTTACAACCCACCACAAGCGCATCGTGACGATTTGTACAAGAAAGGTCTAAACCCTGTTGTTACTCAACCTGGTCAAGGCACTGTATTGTTTGGCGATAAGACTTTTGCTAACAAAGCATCTGCATTCGACCGAATCAACGTCCGTCGTCTATTCATCGTACTAGAGAAATCAATCGCTACTGCTTCTAAAGCAATGCTATTCGAATTCAACGATGAGTTTACACGTGCCCAGTTCCGTAACATGGTTGAACCGTTCCTACGTGACGTACAAGGTCGCCGTGGTATCTACGACTTCAAAGTTGTTGCAGATGAATCTAACAACACTCCAGAAGTAATTGATACAAACCGCTTTGTAGGTGACATTTACATCAAGCCAGCACGTTCTATCAACTTCATCCAGTTGAACTTCGTAGCTGTTCGTACCGGTGTAGAATTCAGCGAAATCGTTGGTCAATAAATAGAGTAAAGAGGAGAAAAGCACATGGCTTTCAACATTAACGAGATCAAGAGTCAATTGACTTTTGGCGGTGCTAAAGCGTCTCTTTTCCAAGTACAGATCACGAACCCTGTAAACGGAATCGCAGACTTAAAGACACCATTCATGGTACAAGCGGCAGCAATCCCAGAGGCAACTCTGGGTACTATCGAAGTCCCTTACTTTGGTCGCAAAGTAAAAATTGCTGGTGACAGAACATTCGCAGAGTGGACTGTTACTATCATCAACGATGAAGACTTCCTAATTCGCAATGCGATGGAATCTTGGATGGCGTCTATCAACTCGCACCAAGGCAACATTCGCCAAGCGGCTTCAGCGTCTCCATCACAGTACAAGTCTCAAGCACAGATCACTCAGTTCTCAAAAACTGGTGCTCCATTGAGAACTTACCAGTTCAACGGATTGTTCCCAACTTCGATTGCGGCAATCACAATGGATTGGAGTACTACTGATGATATTGAACGTTTTGATGTTACCTTCCAGTATGACTACTGGGAAGTTAACGGTGGTGTAACTGGCAACGCCAACACCAACGTTTAACAGGTAGACTAAGTATAAGAGGGGTGTAATAGCCCCTCTTTAACTAGAGGATAAAGTATGGAATTATTTGGATTTGAGATAAAACGTAAGCAGGAAGATAATGCTAACATACGTTCGTTTGCTGAGCCAAACAACGATGATGGCGCTGTTAACGTTGCCGCTACAGGTGGAGCGGTCTCTAGTTTTATTGACTTAGAAGGTACTGCAAAATCAGAAGCGGAGCTTGTACAACGTTACCGTACAATGCTACAGCAACCAGAAGTACAACAGGCTGTTGATGATATTATCAACGAGACAGTCAATATTACATTTGACCAGAAACCGGTCGAGTGTGTAACTGATGACCTAGACCTACCTGACAACATTAAGAAAAAGATTCGTGAAGAGTTTGATAACACACTACGTCTATTAGATTTCTCTAATACGGGCTACGACATTGTACAAAAATGGTACGTAGACGGTCGCATCAACTACCACGTTATGATTGACGAAAAGCAACCCAAGAAAGGTATTCAAGAGTTGCGCTATGTCGATCCAAGAAAATTACGTAAGATTCGTGAATTTGACAAAGAGCGTACAAATACTAACGGTAACGCTGGTATTCTAAAGCGCATCAAAAACGAGTATTACATCTACAACGACAAAGGCTTTAACAACACTGCTGGTGCTGTACAGGGCTATGACGTTGGTAACAGTAACGCCACTGGACTAAGAATTGCTAAAGACTCTATCATTAGCTGTAACTCTGGCGTACTAAATGAAAATAACACACTGGTTCTTTCGCACTTGCATAAAGCAATCAAGCCATTGAACCAGTTGCGCATGATGGAAGATGCTGTTGTAATCTACCGTATTTCACGTGCGCCTGAAAGACGAGTATTCTATATTGACGTTGGTAACTTGCCTAAAATGAAAGCAGAGCAATACTTACGTGATATGATGACAAAACATAAGAACCGTCTCATTTATGATATGTCTTCTGGCGAAGTAAAAGATGACCGTAGACATATGAGTATGACTGATGATTTCTGGCTCCCTCGCCGTGAAGGTGGACGTGGTACTGAAATCACAACTCTACCAGGTGGACAAAACTTGGGCGAGATGGAAGATGTATTATACTTTCAGAAGAGACTATATAAAGCATTGAACGTGCCAATCTCTCGTATGGAAAGTGACTCAGGATTTTCTTTAGGTCGTGCATCTGAGATTAGCCGTGATGAAATTAAGTTCGCTAAGTTTGTCCGTAGACTACGTGCAAGATTCTCTATACTATTTGACAAGATTCTAGAGAAGCAACTTATACTTAAAGGCGTTATTGCTCCAGAAGAGTGGACACAAATTCAAGCGAACCTTCGCTATGACTTTATGATCGATAACCACTTTGAAGAGTTGAAAGAATCTGAAATGCTTCAGAATCGCCTACAAATTCTACGTGATATTGATGAGTATAAAGGCGAATACTTCTCTAAAGAATGGATCCGTAAGAAAGTTCTATTTATGACCGAAGACGAAATCGAAGAGATTAATAAACAGATTGAAGTCGAGAAGGAAGAAGAACCCGAAGACGATCCAGAAGACGGTAATGGATTTTAATAAATACAATTATGAATAATATAGGAGTTACACTATGTCTATTAAAGATATGATTAAGCAAGCGCATAGTAAAGATGCAAATGGCTTTGAGGCGACCTTCAGTGACATTATGGCAGGAAAAGTAGAAGCGGCTCTAGGTGCCAAATTCGATTCTATGTATGGAAGCGAAGCGCAAATGGAATTGCCCCTTGACCAGTCAGAGTCAGAAGAATACTCCGTATCAGAACCAGATTTAGAATCAGAATAATAGGAACGGAGACATGAAGAGTTTTAAGGAATCGCTCAAAGAGACGGTCGATAAGATCAAGTCTGAAGATGAGCAAAACTTTGTAGACAAGCATGTGGTTGATAAGAAAGATCATCCTGTCGCTAAAGAAGATCAATTTACGTCTAATGCTAAGAAAGCAAAACGTAAAGCTGACCATGAAGACGATGCGGCTGTATACGAAGAAGCACGTCAAATCGAGTGTCCTGACTGTGGCGAATCTTACGCCAAAGGCGAAGACCATGAATGTGAAAACATGGGCGAGTCTTGCGCTAAGAAATCTAAAAAACATATGTCAGAAGAAGAGATGACCAAAGCGCAGTATGCAAAGCGTGAAGAGATTGTCAAGTCTATGAAGAAGAAAATGTCTTCTTTCAAAGACAAGTACGGTGATAAAGCAGACGAGGTAATGTATGCTACCGCTACTAAAATGGCAATGAAAGAAGCCTTTGATCCAAAGAAAGTTAATCTAGACGCCATTCACATCGTACTTGGTCCAACTACTAATTCAAAAGACGGCATCAAGGCTTTAATGAAAGCATTCAAGACCGATGAGAAAGGTGCTAAGGCTCTACTCAAACGTGCTATGTACGAATCAGTTGAAGCTAATAGCGCATCTGAGGATATCGCTGAAGCCGTTGAAGCACTATTTGACAGCCTGAACGAAAGCAATCAATTCGCTATGGTACAAAGAATGACCGCTGATGCAGACGGCTTTGACCAAATCGTTGAATTCGCTAAGGAGGCAATGTAATGTCATTACTCATTAAAGAAATCGTAGAAGATGTTCAATACATTGCAGAAGACGTGCTAAACGAAGCTGGCGAAGCAACCGGTAAAAAGAACTACTTCATTGAAGGTATCATCATGCAAGGTGGTATCAAGAACCGTAACGGTCGTGTTTATCCAAGAGAAACGCTAATGCGTGAAATGAACCGTTACAACGAAAATTACGTCCAAGCAAAACGTGCCTATGGCGAGCTTGGACATCCAGCAGGACCTACTATCAACCTTGACCGTGTTTCTCACATGTTCACAGAACTAAAAGAAGATGGTAACAACGTTGTCGGTCGTGCTAAAATCATGGACACTCCCATGGGTAAGATCGTTAAGAATCTTATCGATGAGGGTGCAAATCTAGGAATTTCTTCTCGTGGTATGGGATCATTGAAAAAGAACAGCCAAGGCATTATGGAAGTCCAAGGCGACTTTATGCTTGCTACTGCTGGAGACATTGTTGCTGATCCGTCTGCACCAGATGCTTTTGTAAAAGGCGTTATGGAAGGCGTAGAATGGATCTATGACGTTGCTTCTTCTTCATGGACTATGGCTAACACATTTGACCAGATCGAAGAGGAGATCAAAGAGATTGCGAAGCGTGACCCTAGAGAACTAGAGTTTAAAGCTGCACAAATCTTTGAACAGTTTATAAATTCGCTAAAGAAATAAAATTTATAAATAGAACAGACAATTAAACTTGTTAAAAGGAGAAGTCAAATGAGTGAACTAGACCAAAATCTAGAACTTGACGAAGCAAAAGCAACTGGTGAAGATTCAGCAAACATGGATCCTGTAACGCCAGCTGGTGGTTCGCCAAAAGGTAAAAACCGTAAGGCTGATAAGAATCAGTCTGTAGATCCAAAAGCAGACAACATTGAGGACACTGTTAAAACTCCTCAAGGTTCAAACGATGTAGGCATGAAAGAAGAAGCTGAATTTGATTTAGCTGAAGCATTCACTGGCCTATTTGAAGGCACTGATCTTTCTGAAGAATTCAAGACCAAAGTACAAGGCGTTTTCGAAGCGGCTGTGCATGAGCGTGTAACTTCTGAAAAAGCTGCCCTTGAAGAGCAATTTGAAGCAGACCTACAAGAACAAGTTGAAGTCGCTGTAGACGAGCTTGTTGAAAAAGTAGACCAGTACCTAGATTACGTAATCGAAGGCTGGATGGAAGAAAATAAAGTAGCAATCGAAAGCAATATCAAAGTAGAAGTTGCAGAGTCGCTACTTGGTGGAATCAAGTCACTTGTATCTGAGCATAACCTCGAGATTGACGAAGAAACTGTTGATCACGTTGCTGAGATGGAAGAAAAACTTGAGGAGCAAACTTCTAAATACAATGAGATTGTAGAAGAAATGATGGCTCTTAAAGAAGAAAAGCGTCAACTAGAAGTTGAGCGTTCTTTCCGTGAAATCGCTGAAGGTCTTACTGACACTCAGGTGGAAAAACTCGCAACTCTTGCTGAAGGCATTTCTTTTGAATCAGTAGAAGATTATGCTACTAAAGTTTCTGCTATCAAAGATGGCTACTTCACTGAAGCTGTTGCACCTGTTGAAGATGCTACAGAACTACTTGAAGAAGTTGTTGAAGAGACAGAATCAAAGGTCGCTGTTGATCCTGCGATTGCCGCATACGCCGCAAGCCTTGGTCGTTTGGCAAAATAAGTTTTTATAAATAACATTAGATAAATCTCAGAAAAAGGAGAAATCGAAAATGAGAAACGAAGAACTAATGCAAAAGTGGGGTCCTGTGCTTGAGCATGAAGCACTCCCTAGCATTCAAGACAAGCACAAAGCGGCAGTAACTGCAACTTTGCTTGAAAACACTGAAACTGCTATCAAAGAAGGCAAAACTTACGGTTCAGCTTCACTTCTAAGTGAAACTCCTGTAAACCAGTCTGCTGACATGCAGGGTGACGTTAAGGGTTACGATCCTGTACTAATCTCTCTTGTTCGCCGTGCTATGCCTAACCTTGTAGCATACGACATTGCTGGCGTTCAGCCAATGACTGGCCCTACCGGCTTGATCTTCGCAATGCGTTCTAACTACGTAAGCCCAGCGGATGGTTCTAAATCAGAAGCATTCTACGGCGAAGCTGACACTGCATTCACTGGCGCTGCTGGCGGTACTGGTATGTCTACTTCGGCAGCTGAAGCACTTGGCTCTACTGGTGGCGATTTCAACGAAATGTCATTCAGCATTGATAAAGTGTCTGTAACTGCTCAATCACGTGCGCTCAAAGCTGAGTACACCACTGAGCTAGCACAAGACTTGAAAGCAATTCACGGTCTTGACGCTGAAACTGAACTAGCTAACATGCTTTCTGCTGAACTACTTGCAGAAATCAACCGTGAAGTTATCAACACTGTTAAAACTAACGCTGTTGCTGGTTCACAAGAGACTGCTACTGCTGGTACTTTCGACCTTGACGTTGACGCTAACGGTCGTTGGTCAGTAGAGAAGTTCAAAGGTCTTATGTTCCAAATCGAGCGTGAAGCTAACGCAATTGCTAAAGCAACTCGCCGTGGTAAAGGTAACATCATCCTTTGTTCATCTGACGTAGCATCTGCTCTACAGATGGCTGGTGTACTAGACTACACTCCTGCTCTTAACAGCAACAACTTGAACCCAGATGACACTGGTAACACTTTCGTAGGTGTTCTAAACGGTCGCTTCCGTGTGTACATCGATCCATATGCTGGTGAAAACTTCCTAGTAGTTGGTTACAAAGGTTCTAGCGCATTTGATGCTGGCTTGTTCTACTGCCCATACGTACCTCTACAAATGGTTCGTGCAGTTGGTGAGAACAGCTTCCAATCTAAGATTGGCTTCAAAACTCGCTACGGCATGGTTGCAAACCCATTCGCTCAAGGCAGCGTAAACGGTGCTGGCGCTCTAGGTGCTAACACTAACGTTTACTACCGTCGCACAGCGATTGCTAACTTGCTATAATAAGAATCAGGTTTAACTGATCTCTTTGGGAGCCTTCGGGCTCCCTTTTTTATTGCATATAAATAGTAATGTAGATCAAACGAGGTACACAATGCAAGTACAAAACTATTTAAATCCAGTAGAGTTTAGATTCTCTATTCACAGACTACCAGCAACTAAGTTCTTTGTTCAAAGTGCTACCTTGCCTGGTGTCAGTACTGGATCAACAGAACAGTTTACTCCATTCAAAACCATCTATCGTCCTGGCGATAAGATTACGTTTGATGACCTGACTCTAACAGTAGCAGTTGACGAAAATCTACAGTCTTACCTAGAGACTTGGAACTGGATGATCGGTCTCACTAAACCAGAGAATTTTTCGCAATACGCTAATTTGATCGAAGGTGATGGTGTATATTCAGACGCTACACTTACACTATTGACAAGTGGTAAGAATCCTAATATACAGGTTATGTTCAAAGATATGTTCCCAACATCCCTTGGACAGATTCAGCTAAATACTACGAACAGCACAATTGAAGTGCCTACCACAGATATCACTTTCAAATATTCTTCTTACAGCATAGAGGTTGTTTGACAAGATACTGAGTTTTTTAATATGAGGTTATAGAATGAAGATTGAAGAAATCTATGAAATGTGGGCAAAAGACTCTGAAATTGACCAGACTAATATCTCTGGCGAGTCTGCAAATATTCCAAAGTTACACAACAAATACTTCAAGCACTATGTCGATGAAGGGCTCCGTCTCAAGAAAATGAAGGCTGAGTATAAACAGCTAGTTAAACTTAAAGGCGAGTACTACAGAGGTGAGCTAGATATTGCAGAGCTAAAGCAATACGGCTGGGAACCTATCTCCCTTAAAATTCTTAAATCAGATATTTCCACATACGTAGAAGCGGATTCGGATGTGATTAATATGTCACTTCGAATCGGTATGCAGGAAGAGAAAGTTAGTTACTTAGAAGCTATCATCAAGATGGTGAGTAACAGAGGCTTCCAGCTCAAAACTATCGTTGATTGGGAAAGGTTCAGAACAGGCGCCTATTAATGTCAAAAGTTTTCATTGAGAAGATTGACGAAGTACACATTAGAGTAAACGCAGAACCATCTATCAAAATGGAACTGAGTGAACACTTTGAGTTTTTCGTTCCAGGATACAAGTTCATGCCAGCATACAAAAACCGTATGTGGGATGGCAAGATACGTCTATTCAATGCTATGAGTGGCATGGTCTATGCTGGGCTGTTGAAACATGTTATTAAGTTCTGCAACACCCGTGACTACTCAGTTGAAATAGACTCTGGAATTCTCAATACTGAAGAGATTAACAAAGACGCTGGCTACCAGTTAGCTCAAGAGTTTGATTCTGCATTCCCTCCACGTGACTATCAGAACGAAGCCATTGTGCGTGGGATCAAAAATAATCGTGGACTATTTCTCTCGCCAACCGCTTCTGGTAAGTCGTACATCATTTACACACTAGCACGGTATCATGTAGAGCAAGGGCGAAAAGCACTTATAGTAGTACCAACTACTTCACTTGTATCTCAGATGGCATCCGACTTTACGGAATACAACAAGAATCGCCCACTGAGCATTCATAGAATTATGGGAGGGGTTGATAAGAATGTAGAAGCGGATTATACTATTACAACATGGCAGTCTATCTACAAGTTACGTAAGGACTGGTTCGAAAAGTTTGATGTGGTAATGGGTGACGAAGCGCACCTATTCAAAGCGAAATCTCTTACTAAGATTCTAGAGAAAACTCCGCACATCAAGTACAGATATGGCTTTACAGGCACACTAGATGACTCACAAACCCACAAACTTGTTCTGGAGGGTCTATTTGGTCCAGTATATCAAGTCACTGAGACTAAGAAACTCATTGAGGAAAAGACACTTGCTGACTTCAACATCAAAGCACTTGTCCTCGGATATCCCCCAGAAATCAGACAGATAAATAGAAATAAGAGCTACCAAGAAGAGATTGATTGGATAGTACGCAATGAAGCCCGAAACAAATTCATTCGCAATCTTGCGTGGAGCCTCGAAGGCAATACGCTGATTCTATTCCAATTCGTGGACAAGCATGGCAGATTACTTGAGCCTATGCTACAAAAAGAAGGCAAAGACGTACATTTCATTCATGGCGGAATTGATGCAGATACAAGGGAAGGTGTTCGAAAAATTGCTGAGTCTACTAGCGATAATATTATATTGGCTAGTTACGGTACTTTTTCTACTGGTGTCAACATTAAGCGTCTTGACAATATTATTTTCGCTAGTCCTTCTAAGTCTAAAATCAGAAATCTACAGTCTATCGGGCGAGTTCTCAGGAAGGGGAACGGCAAAGAAAAAGCAACACTCTACGATATAGTAGACGACTTACAGTGGAAACAAAAGGAAAATTTCGCTGTACAACATTTCAAAGAACGTGTTAAAATTTACAGTACAGAAGGTTTTGAATTTAAGATATATAACATAGACATTAAAGGATAACTACCATGTCAGAGTATGTAAATCTAAAGTTACACAACGGGGTTGATCTTTTGGGCGTGTTAGACTATGATACAGATGAGTTGATTTCACTATCGAATCCCATTCAGATAGAAGTTCATCCAGAACAAGGACTGTTCGCTAAGTCCTATCTGATGCTATCTGAAGAAAACACTGTCGTGTTTCACCGTGCGGATGTACTACATTTTGCGAAAGCAAATGAGAGAGCGTCTAAATACTACGATGAGTTTGTTCGCCAGCTGAGTGAGAGCGATCCTATGCAAAGTGACGATGAATATCTAGATGATGTTGAAAATATGTTTGAAGAGCTTCTAACCAGTAAACTATCTACAAAACATTAATCTAATCTTATTAGCCTTAAAGGCATTATACACACCTCACCAACACCTGTCAAGTGGAATATTAAATTATTTTGCTTGACAACCAATCTTTATTGTGTTATATTATATGAAAGTGACTAATGAGAGGTAACCATGACTCAGAAACCAAAACGGAACTATGTAAACAACCCAGAGTTCCTTCAAGCAATCATAGACTACAAAAAAGTGTGCGCAGAAGCCGCTGAAAGCGGTGAGCCAGATCCACAGATACCCAATTACATTGGTGAGTGTATCTATCAAATTGCGACACGTCTAGCTACTAAGCCCAACTTTTCTGGATATACGTATAAAGAAGAGATGATCAGTGACGGTCTAGAGAATGCTATTCAAGCCCTAGGCAACTTCAATCCAGATAAATCTTCTAATCCATTCGCATACTTCACACAAATTATTTGGTATGCCTTTCTCAGACGTATTGACAAAGAGAAGAAACAAGTGTATATTAGACACAAGGTCACTGAGTATTCAGCACTTTCTGGCACCCTCGTTGAGGGAGATTCAGATGGTGGCGAAGTCAGTTACGTTGACCTTGATAATGATTACATATCTGACTTTGTTGAAACATACGAAAAGCGTATGGAGTCTAAGAAGAAGCCTGCTGCCAAAGCTAAAAAAGGCTTAGAGAAATTTATGGATGATGAGGAAACTGTGAATGAAGATAGCGATCCTGAATGATACTCACTGGGGCGCAAGGAACGACAATGCGGCTATAGCAGAGCACCAACACAAGTTCTATCGTGAGGTGTTCTTTCCGTATCTACGTGAAAATGATATCAAGACTATCTTTCACCTTGGTGACCTGACTGACAGACGTAAGTACATCAACTTTGTTACTGCTAAGAACATGCACGAGCAATTCTTTAAAGTGTGTAATGAAGAAGGTATCCAAGTCTATGTGATAGCTGGTAACCACGATACGTACTACAAAAATACTAATGATGTTAACAGTCTAAGGCAACTCTACGGCAATACAAACTATGACAATCTGCATCTGTACTGGGAAGAACCAGTAGAGTTAGATATGGATGGTTGTAAGATTATGCTTGCTCCGTGGATCAATCCTGAAAACTATGATGCTTCTATGAAAGCTATGGCTGAAACGAAAGCCCAGATTCTAATGGGTCACTTCGAGATTGTTGGCTATGAGATGGACAAAGGTCATTTGTGTGATCATGGTATGGACCGTAAGCTATTTTCTAAGTTCGATGCTGTGTACTCTGGACACTTCCATCAACCATCTTCTCATGGTAACATTAGCTACTTAGGTTCTCAGTATGAGATGACTTGGTCTGACTACGATCAGAAGCGTGGGTTTAGTGTGTTTGACACTGACACTCGCAAGATAACTTATGTGCGCAACCCATTCAAGTTGTTCCATAAGATTGTGTACGATGACACTGATATGACTATTGAAGATGTGGCGAAACTTGACACTTCGCTCTTGACAAACACCTTCATAAAAGTTATAGTAAACACTAAGGACAACCCATACATCTTTGATCTGTTCCTAGATCGGCTTCAACAGGCTAGCCCTGCTGATATCAAAGTCGTTGAGGATCACCAGAACCTAGATGTTGTGGATGAGTCTGAATTGATTGATGAAGCCCAAGATACGATGACGATTCTCCGTCAGTACGTAGACAACTTGGAAGTTAAAGGTGACAAAGTGAAGATTGAGAAATGTCTTAACGAATTGTATCAAGAGGCTATGAGCCTATGATCACATTCACTCAAGTACGTTTTAAAAATATACTATCAACTGGTAACGCTTGGACTAGCATTGACCTCAACCGTAACAAGTCTACATTGATTGTCGGTGACAACGGTGCTGGTAAGTCTACTATGCTAGATGCTATTGCATTTGCTCTATATGGCAAAGCGTTTCGTAATATCAAAAAGCCACAGTTGCTAAACTCTATCAACAAGAAAGATTTGTTGGTGGAGATTGACTTTACGATTAGCAAGACTGATTACACAATCAAGCGTGGTATCAAGCCAAACATCTTTGAGATTTGGAAGAACGGTACGTTGCTAAACCAAGACGCTTCTGTACGTGACTATCAAGCGTATCTAGAAGAGACTATCTTAAAAATGAACTACAAGTCATTTGGTCAGGTAGTCGTTCTTGGTTCTAGTACCTTCGTTCCATTCATGCAGTTAAGCGCAAAAGATCGCCGTGAAGTGATCGAGGACTTGCTTGACATTCAAATCTTTACTGTGATGAATACGCTATTAAAAGAGCGTGTATCTAGCAATAAAGAAGAGATCCAAGAAATCAAGTACCAGATCGACCTTCTAAAGAATAAGATTGATAGTGCAAAAGAGCATAACGAATCTATTCGACAGTTGCGAGAGGGTGAAGTAGCCAAGCTTAAGGCTAAACTCAAAGAACAGATAAGTATTATTGAAGCAGAGCAGGAAGCTGTTCAAGCCCTTATGGAAGAGGTGACAGAGCTTACCCAGAGTGTATCTGATAAAGCTTCCATGAAGAAAAAGCTACAGGAGCTCCAGAAAGTAGATGGTCAACTTTCCAATAAACTATCAAAACTACGCAAAGATATCGAATTCTATAGCGAACACGATGATTGTCCAACCTGTAGACAAGGTATCGAACACGAGTTCAAAACACAAGAGATCGAAGGAACAACAGCCAAAATCTCTGAAGTCGAATCAGCCCGAGAACAGTTGCGGGATCGATTTGATAGTGTAGAGGCACGTCTAGATGAGATCGACACTATAGAGTCTACAATCTCGGCTAAGAACCTAGAAATGTCTGAGCACAATGCCAACTACAAGATTGCTATGAACACCTGTAAGGGTATCAAGAAAGAGTTGACAAGTGCTGAAGAAGAAGTGGAAGCTATCGACCAGTCTTCTATTACCAAGTTAGAAGATGACCTAAATACCTACCACAACCGTCAGAGTCAGTTGTTTGATGACAAAGAGACATTGGCTATCGTATCATCTATGCTAAAAGATGGCGGTATCAAGACTCGAATCATTAAGCAATACGTACCTGTGATGAACAAACTCATTAACAAGTACCTAGCCGCTATGGACTTCTTTGTACAATTTGAACTGGATGAGAACTTCAATGAAACTATTAAGAGCCGTTTTCGTGACGTGTTTTCTTATGCTTCTTTCTCCGAAGGCGAGAAGCTACGTATTGACCTTGCCCTACTATTCACATGGCGAGCCGTTAGTAAGCTAAGAAACTCTGTATCGACTAACCTACTCATTATGGATGAGATTATGGACTCTTCACTGGATACCGCTGGTACTGATGAATTCCTAAAGATCATAAATGAGTTGACAGCCGACTCAAATATCTTTATAATCAGTCACAAAGGTGATCAACTATTCGAGAAGTTTGATCATGTGGTAAGATTTGAGAAAGTGAAGAACTTTAGCCGAATGGCAGCGTAGGAGATTGACATGAATAGAAAGGGTAAACGTGTAGGCATTACTGCATCTGCATTTGATTTGTTACACGCTGGACACATTACTATGCTTAAAGAAGCAAAGAGCCAGTGTGATTATCTAATCTGTGCTCTACACGTTGATCCATCTTTGGATCGCATTGAAAAGAATACTCCCATACAGAACACGGTTGAGCGTTACACTCAACTTGCGGCTGTTAAGTACGTTGATGAGATCATACCGTATCTCTATGAACATGAGCTAATCGACATTCTGGAAATGTACATGCCTGATGTTCGAATTTTAGGCGATGAATATAAAGATACTGACTTTACAGGGAGACAACTTTGTGATAGACTAGGTATTGAGTTGTATTTCAACTCTAGAAACCATAGCTTCTCTTCATCTGGCTTACGTAAGCGTGTGTATGAGAAGGAGTTTTACAATCTATCTGAAGCGAGCCGTGATGAGTAAAGGTCTTTTCTACAGTACTCGCCCTTTCTCTGGTAGAGAGGGCGAAGGCATTATGCACCACGTCAAGTGTATTGAGTCTAATTCAGATGAGATTCATGCCTTGACAGATGGTGCCACAGATGCTATAGCTATCAACATCTACAAATTCAACAACACCCATATCAGTAAAGTTATCACAGATGTTACCTCTTTCTATCTAGAAAAGGGCGTACACATGGATAACTGGATGGAGTTCTATGATGCTATAGATGTATCTTCCTTCGAACAGTACGATGATTTGTATCTGATTGGTGGCGTAGACTTGTGGCGATCTGGTCTTACCCGTAATGGTAAAAGAGCAGATATCTTTCCCACAGATCGTGGTCAGATTAATTTTGTATCAACTGGTCTACGACTCGCTAATATCCTCGCTCTACTCAAAGCACACAACACATTTGGAACACGACTCCATGAGTTAGCGTATGATCCAAACGAGATGCCTATGAGTCAGTTCCACTCTTCTGTTAAGCCAAAAGATAACTACTGGCTCTATCATGGTTACGATATTCCTTGCTATGGAATCAATCGTCTAGACAGTTCCCAGTACGCATTCAATTCAGAGACTAAGTGGTTCGAAGCTGATAAGCTATACGATTTCACATTCGGCTACACTGTACTCAAGAACAGTGAACGAGCAAAATATATCCCATGGGTAGATAGAATGTATGAACAGTTTGAGTTTGCTAACCTGTTTGTCAAGTCTGACTGTGATATGCCTGACACGAGTGTAAGCAGAAGCGTATACCTAAATAAGATTGAAGAGTCAAGGTTTACATTGATGCTACCATCGTATGATGAACACTGCTTCTCTATTTACAGATTTTTGGAGTCAATTGACAAAAATTGCTTGCCAATCATTCATGAATCGTGTATACTAGGCGAAGTAGAAAAGTCTTATGGTGTAGATTTGTCTCCCCTAGTTGTTGACAAGCCAATGAGTGAATCGGATCGTGTTGAGCTACTTGACTACTACAAAGACAAATTCATGGTATTTGAAAGAGGTTTTAGAAAATGAGCAAGCCTGTGATTGAAGAAAGCGCAGAATATGATAACTATATGGACGACCAGAAGCGTAAAGAGGACTCTTATAGCGTCGGTCTAGATAAGTTTCTTGATGGTGAAGTGAAGCCTGTACTGTATGATCAGACCAAGAAAAAGAAAAAGTCTGATGCATGGAAAGTGCTATACGTACACTTCAAAGAACGTGATGATATGGTAGAGTTCTGCCAGCTAATCAATCAGATGATTCCTTACAACATCAAAGAGACATGGTACCCATTGCATGATCCAGATGCTAGTCTCTTTGGCTTTGATGACGAAGATCCAATCACGGTTGATCCTTCATTGCTGAAACCACGTGACAAAGACTATGGCGACACAACACTGGATGTTGATGTAAACGTGGTTACTCGTGACGATGTTAAGTGGCGCCAGTACTGGTTAGATATGCCTGAGTACGTTCAAGAGAACAACGAACACTTCCGTACTGTACATATCAAGTTCCGTAAGAAAGAACACTTTGAAGAGTTCTCGAAGCGGATCGGGCAAGATATGACAGAGAAGACCAAAGCTATCTGGCATCCAGAACTTAAAGTTACTAAGAATCGTTTGCTACGTTGGGTAGAAGATGGTGAGCGTACACTACCACGTCACCCGCTTTACATTATTTCCAAGACTCGCTATGACAGTATGTTTACCTCACGGTCACTAGCACGTATGCAGATTCCTCACCATATCGTGATTGAGCCTCAAGAAGAGCAACAATACGAAGAAGCCCTAGATAACTTCGGCATTCGTGACTATGTGACCCTACTTGTAGCACCATTCTCGAATCACGGTGATGGTCCAGGTCGTGCAAGAAACTGGGCATGGGATCACAGTATCAGCATTGGTGCAACATGGCACTGGGTGTTTGACGATAACATTTCAGACTTCTATCGCTTGAATCGTAACCAGCGCATTCGATTTGAATCAGGTGCAGGCTTTAGAGCTATGGAAGATTTTGTTGAGCGATTCGAAAACGTCTACATTGCTGGACCTCAGTATCGTTTCTTCTGTGCTCCAGATCAGAAGTATCCAGCATTCGTTGCTAACACTCGTATCTACTCTGCACTATTGATTCGTAATGACTGTAAGCATCGTTGGCGTGGTCGCTACAATGAAGATACTGATTTGTGTCTACGTGTACTGAAAGATGGTGATTGCACTGTCCAGTTCAATGCTTTCCTACAGGGCAAAGCGGCTACTCAGTCTGTTAGTGGTGGTAACACTGCTGAGTTCTACCATGCAGAAAATTCTGATAAGATCAGTGAAGAAGGGTGGAATGCCGAGGGTACTGTTAACAAGTCTCAGATGTTGGTCGACATGCATCCAGACGTAACACGACTAGTATGGCGCTACAATCGCTGGCACCACTGGGTTGATTACGAACCCTTCAAGAAAAACAAACTCAAGTACAAGCCTGGTGTGAATCCAGAGAACAAAGAAAATAATTACGGAATGCGACTAGAAACCAATTTTAATGGTTGACACGAAACGAATCATCTGTTATATTGTATATGTAACAAATGATGAGAGATTATATTATGAGCGTACCATTCTTGAGCCAAAAAGAAATCGACTTCTCTAAGGTCACTATGACCATCACAGAGTTCCTTGCAGACTACTTGCCGTTGACTGATTGTAACCCGATCGGTCAACGACCTGCTGTACACGTCTCGCCAAACAATGCTAAATCAGTAGCTATTATCGAATCTATTCTATATAACATCGATATCGGTAACATTACTCTTGTTGATGTTCGAGATGAGCCTACTAAGTATGTTTGGGAATCACTTGATGGTGGTCACCGCAAACGTGCAATTCGTGACTATCGTGACGGGCTTTTCAGTGTGTTCGGTATGACGTATTCGCAGTTGCCTGATGAAATTCGTGAGCGTTTCAACAGCTACGTCCTGTCATTCACTCTATACAAGCCTCTTGAGAAGTTTATGAAGGGTGTTATCTTCCGTAGCTTGAACAAGACTACAGATGTGAATGACCAAGAGACTCTTAACTCTTACGGTGATCACCCATTAGCAAATGCTGTTCGTGAGACGGTTCGTGTTGTCACTCTGCCAAACGGTAAGACTTCGACAAATCACGACTTCTTTGAGTTGACACGTGACGGTAACTTCAAGTGGATCTCTGGATCAAATCTTCGTCTGAAGCAAGAAGAATACATTGCCCGTGTCTACTACAGCTTCTATAACGGTGGAAAGCTTGGACCACGTAAGGCTGATCAGCTAGAAAAGATGTATAACGATGACACTGTAAACGTCAAAAAGCTGAAGAAGAAAGTTGACAACTTCCTTGAGTTCTTATACGAGATGGGTAAAGCCCGTAAGAATCAGTTCGGCAGTGGTCTAGGTAACAGTGAGAAGAATACTTTACTCAATCTTTACCTGCACTTGTCAGAGAGCTATGGTTCAGACCTTGAGTGTACAGACTACTATCAGTGGTACTTAGCATTCAGTGAGTGTTACAATGACCTGTACAATGATCCTAAAGGCGTCTGGAAAGACATTCAAAACTTAGACTTTGAAAGTAAAGAGTCTACTCTGAGTCAGTTGTTCCGAGATTACAGCCGTAACCACGACTCAGGTGAAAAGCAGTTGCAGTTGGTTAAGTGGATCACTTCACACCCTAACTGGGAAAAGGTTCTAGAACATACTCTGTTCAAAGATCCAAATCGCTGCTTTCCTAACTGGATGAAAGAAGTTGCGCTTCAACTTCAGGGTTACGTTTGTGCTATCGATGGACTACCTTTGACTTGGGCAGATGCTGAAGCAGGGCACATTGTAGCGCATAAGAATGGTGGTCGGACCGTGCTAGACAATCTTGCTATGATCCGTCGTGAGCATAACCGAGCTATGGGTACCATGGACGTCCGTGAATACAAAAAACTATGGGATGAAAAAGTTGCATGAAAAAACAGCGCAAAGACTTTATCTTTGACATGGAGACGATAGGAGCAAACGTTATGGCTTGCCCTATCGTTGATATGGCATATGCCACATTTGAGTGGGATCGATTCTTATCCGATCCTTATTCGTTTGATGAGTTGACCCAAATGGTGTACACTGCTAAAGCTGATATCTCTGACCAGATATCTAATTACGGCTGCAAGTACACTAAGAAGGATATTGAGTGGTGGCAAGCATTGCCAAAAGAAGCCCGTGACAAGCTAAAAAGATCCGATCAAGACTTGACATTGGTCCAGTTTTGTGATACTATTCTATCATATCTTCGAGAAGTCAAAAACGTAGATTACTGGTGGTCACGAGGTAACAACTTCGATCCAGTGATTCTAGACAGGGTTATGCGACTCACGGGCAATGAACACATGTTCAAAGAATATCTGAAGTTCTACAAAGCCCGTGATGTTCGCACACATATTGATGCCAAATTCAACTACACGACCCGTAGTGGATTTGTTCCAGTAGCAGACGAAGAGTATTGGAAGACTGCCTTTGTTGCACACGATAGTACCCATGACGTAGCGGCTGATATATTGAGGTTACAGGCTATTTACAGAGCCGAGAATGATTTGGAACAAGTGGAGAGATAAAATGGGACTGACATTCGGTAGACGATTAAATGACGCAACTCCTGAAGAGTGGGATGCGGCTTCTCGCAATGAGAGTATACGCACCACGGTACAGGATTCACGTGATGAACAATGGGATAGAGTTGAATCAGAGCTATCTAAGAGGTATGAAAAAACTGATCCCATGTATAAATACAACGAAGGTAATCTGATCGCAGAGTTTAAAAAGTACGTTGACGCCACGTATGGCGAACATTATTCTCGTGATAAGTTCCAAGCTACTGAGTTTATTATCGATGGTGGTCATGGTACTGGATTCTGTATTGGTAATGTCCTTAAATATGCACAAAGATATGGTAAGAAAGGCACTTCTAAAGATGCCCGAAAAGACCTGATGAAAGTCTTACACTATGCTTTGATTCAACTTTATATCCATGATACGGAGAATTCATAATGGAACTTGATGTAGAAGTACTACGAAGTAAAAGCCTTTTCGTAGCTACTCCAATGTATGGAGGTCAGTGCGCTGGCATCTATACTAAGTCTATGAACGACTTGACCCTTGTATGTACCAAGCACGGCATTAGCGTTCGCCACTACTATCTCTTTAACGAGTCTCTAATCACCCGGGCTAGGAACTACTGCGTGGATGAGTTTATGCGCTCAGACGCTACGCACCTTCTATTCGTAGATAGTGATATTGGTTTCGATTACCGTGATGCACTTACTCTATTGTTTTTATGTGACAGTGACAAGGGCATTGACGTGATCACTGGTCCTTACCCTAAGAAGACTATCGCTTGGGAGAAAATCAAGACTGCTGTTGAAGCTGGCATGGCTGATGAGAACCCATTCAACCTTGAGAAGTTTGGTGGCGACTACGTGTTCAATACAGTTGAAGGTATGACTTCGTTCAAGATCAATGAGCCTGTCGAAATAAAAGAAGGCGGAACTGGGTTCATGTGTATTGACAAACGTGCATTAACCAAGTATATTGAAGCATATCCTGAGTTGATGTACAAACCAGATCATGTTCGTACTGAGCAGTTCGGTGGTGATAGAGAAATCTCTGCTGTGTTTGATACCATCATTGACCCAGATTCGAAGCGTTACTTGTCTGAGGACTACATGTTTAGTCAGTTTGCACGTAAGATTGGACTTCATATACATATGTGTCCATGGATGCAACTACAGCATATGGGCTCATACACGTTTAGTGGTTCACTTGCACACATTGCCTCTATTGATGCATCGCCAACAGCAAGTGAAAGTTCTAAACCAAATACTTACAAAAAGACTTGACAAACGTAATAAAATTTGATATATTATACAACTCAACAATGCAAAAGGTGAATACACTATGAAGATCAGTTCTGAAACTTTATCTGTTCTTAAAAACTTCTCACAAATTAACCCAAGCGTTCTATTTCGCCCGGGTCAAATGATTCGAACAATCTCTCCACAGAAGACTGTAATGGCAGCCGCTGTCGTGCCAGAGACGTTCGAACAACAAGCTGGTGTCTATGATCTATCACGTTTTCTTTCAACTCTATCACTATTTGATGAGCCAGAAGTAAACTTCCTGAAAGATCGCTTCGACATTCGTGGTAAGAAGAGTTCCTTGAAATACACATACACTGCTGAGAATATGATTGTTGCTCCACCTAATCGTGACATTGAAGTTAACGATCCAGACGCAACAGTTAAACTTTCTTGGGATGATATTGACGGAGTTGTTCGTGCAGCCGCAGTGCTTGGTCTACCAGAAATCGCTTTCAAAGCTGAAGATGGTACACTATCACTAGCCGCTGTCGATAGTAAGAATCCAACGGCTGATACATACGATGTTGTAGTAGCTGAAAACGGAGATTTTGGAGAGTTCACAATGTATATCAAAGTGGACAATCTGAAACTAATGCCTGCTGATTACGAGGTTGCTTTGTCCTCTAAAGGTATGGCACATTTTAAATCTGACAAAGTACAATACTGGATTGCAATCAACAGTAAATAAAGGAGAACATTATAATGACTGAAGCAACTAACACTCAAGCCGCAGAAGCACAAGATCAGGGTCCTGGTCTGTCGCTAAACGACATTGCTGCCGCTGTGCAGATTATCGATGCCGCTAGCGCACGTGGTGCTATCCGTGGTGATGAACTGGTCGCAGTAGGGACAGTTCGTGAGCGTTTCATGGCGTTCTTGAATCACGCTAAAGAGCAGGGTCAGATTGACCGTGTTCCAGGCGATCCCGCACCGGCTCCAGAAGCAGAAGAAGAAGCTGCTGAGTAAATGATGAAAGGGGACTTGACACGGTCCCCTTTTTACGCTATACTGTGTCACTTGAAACATTCACTATATTATGAGGTATACCAATGCAAGATGATTTTCTCTGGGTAGAAAAGTATCGGCCACAGCGAGTACAAGACACCATTCTTCCTGATGGTCTAAAGAAAACTTTTCAGCAATTCGTTGACCAAGATAATGTACCTAATCTGCTTCTAACTGGTCGTGCTGGTGTAGGTAAGACTACAATTGCCAAAGCTATGCTACAAGAGATTGGCGCAGACTACATTGTGATCAACGGCTCTATGAATGGTAACATCGATACGCTACGTACCGAGATTGCTAACTTCGCCTCTACTGTCTCCTTTTCTGGTGGTCGTAAGTACGTGATCCTAGATGAGGCTGATTATCTAAACGCTAACAGTACACAGCCAGCTCTCCGTAACTTTATGGAAGAGTTTAGCAAAAACTGTGGCTTCATTCTGACTTGTAACTTCAAAAATCGTATCATCGAACCACTTCACTCTCGATGCTCGGTTATTGAGTTCTCTATCCCAAAAGCTGAAAAGCCAAACCTAGCCGCACAGTTCTATAAGCGTGTTTGTGGCATTCTAAAAGATGAAGGAGTTGAGTATGATCAAAAGTCTGTTGCTGAGTTGGTACAAGTTTATTTCCCTGATTGGCGTAGAGTCCTTAATGAACTACAGCGTTACTCTGCTACTGGTCGCATTGATGCTGGTGTCTTAGCCAATAAGTCAAACGACAATATCAATTCTCTAATCTCTCTCATGAAAGACCGTAACTTCACTGAGGTTCGCAAGTGGGTTGGAGAGAATTCGGATGTAGATAGTGCCGTACTGTATCGTTCACTATATGATCTGTTGCCTACCAAAGTAAGTAGCACACAAAGTATCGCTGATGCCATTATCATTCTGGCTGAGTACCAGTACAAAGAAGCTTTCGTTGCTAACTCTGAAATCAACCGTGTAGCCGCTCTTGCGACTCTCATGGCAGAAGTGGAGTGGAAGTAATGGCAC
>Ga0102954_1000120_pt1 | contig 22355 bp, 13 predicted proteins | sample SalPonA_C_H2O_MG_FD_78511 | JGI IMG/M metagenome (GOLD analysis project Ga0102954, IMG submission 78511) | Water microbial communities from South San Francisco under conditions of wetland restoration - Salt Pond MetaG R2A_C_H2O_MG | ecosystem: Environmental > Aquatic > Non-marine Saline and... | reverse complement strand
TCTTAAAATGGCAAAATTCGATTGGAGTGCACCAGCTAACCAAACACAACCAGATACTTCAGCATCAGCAGGTGATAATTAATGTTTGAACATGGCGTAGGAATTAAAAATCCGTTATTCTTTATTGGTGTTGTAGAAAACAACGTAGACCCTAGAAGAGAAGGTCGCGTACAAGTTCGTGCGTTTGGTATACATGGCACGAATAAGCAGGTACCTCGCGACGAATTACCTTGGGCTATTGTTGTTAAAGGTGATTATGATCCTAATGGTGCACCGGGTTTAGGCTTGCCGGCAATTAATGCTTGGGTGTTTGGTGCATTCTTAGACGGTCGTGATGCGCAACAGCCAATGGTATTAGGACTGATACCTACACAATATACAGAAGGCGTGGATCCAGATAAAAATGGATGGGGATATATTCCTGATACATCTGATGCAGAATTGTTAGCTCGTGGTTCAGATCCAGAATCTTTTGGTGAACCAAACAACTCTCGTTTAGCACGCGGCGAAAATATTCAAGAAACACACGTACATCAACATCAAGCGAGTCGTGTGCAAAATATCAAGATTGGCGGGTATGAGGGTAGAACATGGAGTGAGCCTGGATCTGCTTATAACGCAGAATACCCTCATAACAGGGTTATACAATCCGGTTCGCATAGCATAGAACTTGATGATACACCCAATGCAGAACGCATTACTATCTGGCATAAATCTGGTTCATACGTACAAATAGACAATAAAGGTGCGACAACTCATAAATCTACAAATGACAAATACGAAGTTAATGATAGAAACCAGCACGTAGTTGTTGGCGGAATGAGTACTGTTACAATTAATGGTAACAGCTATGTATATGTCAAAGGTAATAAGATTGAAGAAATTGAAGGCGATCTACAAACGCTAGTTCATGGCAACCATTTGTTATCTGTTGGTGGACAATCTACAATTAATGCTTCCGAGCAAGTACAAGTAAGAGGCGCTGATGTCAAGGTTGAAGCTAATGTTGGTACAATGTCGGTTAAAGCTGGTAAAGAAATTAATGTAAGTTCTGGATTAACTGACGGATTAAATTATGGTGCTATCTCAATTAAATCTGAAAAGATTCTAGTTGACGCAACAGATAAGTTACATTTGCGCGGCAATACCCAAGTCAATATTCAAGCAATTGCTGAAATGAACTTATCTGCTCTTGCAATTAATCAACTGTCTACAACTTGGGCTTCCAAATCGACAGTAAGTCATAGTATGTATTCTGGTCTTACTACTGACATTGGTGGTGGAATTGATGTTGCGATTGGCGGGGGTATTCAAACCAACATTAACTCACCAATAGTTAATATCGATACCTTTGTTAATTTAGCAGGCGGATTATCTAGACCTAATGTTGCTTCCGCTACGACAACCGCCGCCACGGCAAGAGTTCTAACGCCTCCAACAAATCAAATAGCATTTACACCTGGATCACAATCTCCAGAAATTGCTTGGGGTGCATCTTCTATTGAAGCGCCAGAGCCAACAAGTAAATCAACATCAATTGTAGTAGAAGATCCTCAGTCACAAGCAAGTACCGGATATGCAGCTGTTAGACCTAGAGCTGAAAATACTGCAGCGTCTGTTTCTAATGTTACTACAGTAATGAATACTGCCGCAGCACCATTATTAGACTTTATTGGTAATAAAGAAAGTGATGGTTATGATGATATCTCTGGATTAGTATCACAGTCTAGATATCCATCTAAACCTTTAACGCAAATGACTATTCAAGAAGTTCTCGATTGGCAAGAATCCATTGATAGCTTCCAGGGTTCAGAAGCATCTGGCAGATATCAGATTATGGAAGATACTCTTCGTGGATATAATAATGATCGCTCGAGCGGCCCTGGCAATCCTCTATATGCCAGAGCTGGTTTAAGCGCTGGCGATTTATTTAGCCCAGAAAATCAAGATAAGATGGCAGTTGTTCTACTTGAAGGCAGAGGACTAAGCAGATTCTTAAATGGTGAAATCACGAGAGAACAATTTGCAAATAACCTAGCAAATGAATGGGCGTCATTACCGTTAGTAAATGGTCCTAATGCTGGACGAAGTGTATATGCCGGTGATAGTGTTGGCAATAGAGCACTTACAACTGTACAGGAATTCTTAGATGCAATTGATGCTGTTAAAGCAAAAGAGCAAGCAATTATTAGTGGAGGTGCTGGATAATGGCATGCGAATGTAAACCAGGAAAGCAAATTTGCAATAGCTGTTTATCAAACATCTACGATCGTAATAGACTTGCATTAGAAGGTACAACCGTTTATACAAATGGCAACGGTGAGTATACTCTAAACCAAGTTAATGAGTTTGAAAAGCAATTTAGAAGCAATATTATTGCAGATGTTCAAAACAATCCTTTATCAAGCGCAGTTGCGAGATATGGTGAATCGTCGTTTTATGACTCTGTTAATAGTATTAACAATGATTTCTTAAAAAGAGATTATATTGTAGATCAATTACCTCAATACGAAGTTCTTAATAAAAGATTAGAACGAGGTGGTATTACACCACTAGAATTTGCTGCATTTATTAGAAGTAGTAATTATAGCCCGGCAAGTGCTATAGTATCTTCTAACGCAGCAGGATCCAGATTTCTATCTGAATTGGAAGAATTTTATAATGGTGATTTTTCTGTAAGTGTACTCGGTGGCTTCTGTGGATTATTTAATAGCGTATTTGGAGCTATTAATGGATTCTTTGATCTAATTGATGGAATAAGCGGATTGATTAGTGATGCACTTAGTTTCATTTCTAAAATTAGAAATATGGAAAATCCATTAAAAGCATTATTTGAGCAAATAAAAGTAAAAGCCTTACTTGAAGCTATCAAAGAAAAGATTGAAACCGCTATAAAAAAAGCTATTGAGAAAGTACAAAAAATGATTGAAAACTTTTCTATTGATAATATCATAGGAAAGATTGAAACATTCGTACAAAAGAATATTGTTGATAAAATTCAATCTATCAAAGATAATATTTCTGAATTCTTTACAGAAGAAAATATTAAAAAAATATTAGGAAAAGTTACAGGTTTAATTGACTACGCGACTGGTCTATTTGATAACCCTTCTGTAGAAGAAATTATGTTTATGATTTCTAGATTCTGCGCATTTGCAACTGGTATTGAAGGATTAATCAATGGTCTTAAAGCCCCATTAGATGATTTTGCTAATAGATATGATGAAGTATTTAATACGTTATCTAATGTTTCAAATCGCGTAACAGGTGAAGCAATTAGAGCTGGTGCTATTAGATTTTCTACTGAGAAACGCAAAGAAGAAATAAATAACCAAAAGAAACTATGGGCAAATGTTAAGAAAACCGGTTCGCAAACAGCTACAAACGATGATGAATTTGAAGTTGGCCAACCTACTAACGAAGAGATTAGCAGTTTGCCTACATGGGATGATATTGTAGAAGGAACCGATAACAGATTAAAAGCTTCCTCATCTTCGCAATTTGGTAGTAATAAATCTGCATGGACGCAATTAACGATGGATACTAAAGTTACGTTGATAAGATTGCATACTGCTGTTAAAGATTATATTAACGGCCCAATTGAAATAATTGGTGGCTGGGTATCTAAAGAAGCTGCAACTTCATATAATGAGGATAGATGCTCTGGTACAAAAGTACAGATTAAATTCTCACCGTATGGATATGGTGAATCTTCTGTTACTGCAGCGTGGGAAGCAGCTAAGAAAATTGGTGTTAGAAGATTTGAACTATTAAATAGTAATATTGAAATGGATATTGGTGGTAAACTATATTATGCTAATAACTTGTCAAAGAATGAATTACCCCCATTAGTTGCACCTATTAAGAAAGGCGAATCACCTGGATGGCCACCAGCAGGAGAAGGAAGACGTAATGCTAGACGTGATGCTCGGAAAAAAGCGCGCGAAACTAAATCTACGGTATTCTTTGAAGAAGGTGGTCGCACATTTAAAGCAGTATGGACACCGTCAACACAGGAAGGCTATACTGAAAATGGTGTGGAAACAACATTTGGTGGAACAGTAGTAACTACACTAGTTAAATAAAGAGAATAAGAAATGGTAGCAACAGTATTTACAGCTAAAACTAAAAAGATATCTATCTATTCTGATTTTAAGAAAAATCTTGAAATCAGCCCGGTGTCGTCTGATCTTACTGTTAATAAAGATGAAGATGCTGTAAAGGAATCTATTAAGAATCTTATTCTTACAGACCGCGGTGAAAGATTAATGCAACCAAATATTGGTGGGCACATTAACGCGATGTTATTTGAAAATATAACACCCGGAACGCTTAAACTTATAGAAGATAGAGTAAGATCTACTATAGAGTTGCATGAACCAAGAGCAGAACTGCAAGATGTTGTTGTATCTTCTAATATAGACGATAACGTTGTAGTAGTTAAAATAGTATTTTATATTAGGAACGTACAACAGCCGATTACGCTTGACGTATTCTTAGAGAGGACTAGATAAATGGCTAAATTAAATATTTCAGAATTGGATTTTGAGTCCATCAAGGACCAGTTTAAAGACTATCTGAAAAGCCAATCGCAATTCAAAGATTACAACTTTGATGGCTCTAACATGAGCGTATTCTTAGACGTATTAGCATATAATACATTCCAAAATAACTTTTATGCTAATATGGCTATTAACGAAATGTTCTTAGACTCTGCAGTGTTAAAGAATTCTATTATCTCACACGCAAAGGAACTTAATTATCTTCCTCGCTCAAGAAAATCACCAAGGGCAGTGGTAAATGTAACTATTGTTGATTCAGAAGTAATTGGCCAAACAATAACCATTCCTGCTTATTCTAACTTCCTTACAACGTTCCAAGGTAGTCAATACGAATACGTCAATGATAAAGCATACGTTGCCCGTAAAATTGCACCCAGCATTTTCGTAGCAGAAAATGTAGAAATCTTTGAAGGTCAGATGCTAGCGTCATTTGAAAGAGAAGGTTTCTTTGTAGACGAAGATGGTATTCTACGCGTCATCCTTACTAACGAAAACGCGGATACGGATTCTATTGCAGTATTCGTTGACGCGGAAGCAACTGACGATGAAAACGTCTTTATCCGCAAGGACGATATTTTTGGTGTAGGTCCTACTGATAAAGTATTTTATGTTGAACCATACTATGACGGACGTTACACAATTTACTTTGGTAATAATAGATTTGGATTACAGCCGGAACAGTACGAAGATGTTCGTGTAAGATATAGAATTACCTCAGGCCCAGAATCTAACGGTGCTTTCTCATTCACATTGCCGGCAACTTCACCAACCGCAACTATTACTGTCGATACTGTACAAGCAGCAGCGGGTGGCGCGGAAAGAGAAACACTTGAAAGTATTAGATATTTTGCTCCTAAGTCTTTGCAAATCCAAGAACGCGCTGTAACTACTCGTGATTATGAAATATTGTTGCAACAACGTTTCCCAGAAATTAAAGCAATTTCAGCTTACGGCGGCGAAGAGTTAGATCCTCCACAGTTTGGTCGAGTTGCTATATCTGTTTATCTTGGTGAAGGCCGTGAAGGATTATCATCTACTCTTGCTTCTGCCTACATTGAGTATTTAAGAGAAAAGAGTCCAATTGCAATTGAACCAGTATTCATTGATTCTGATTTCGTATATGGCTGTGTAACAGTAGATGTTTACTTCGATCCCAAGATTTCTAAGAAATCGGCAGGACAAATTGAAACAGAGGTGCGCGCTGCCATTTCTAATTACAATGATGAGTTCCTAGATAACTTTGATACAACAATGAGAGCATCTAAGCTTTCATCTTTAATTGATAATTCTTCTAACGCAGTTCAAAGTAATGAACTTTCGGTTTGCCCTTATATCGTATACTCACCAGCTTTAAATATTTCTTCTAGTCCGTCATTTAAGTTTTACGCCGAGTTGCAGAAGCCATATCCATTTAAAGATAGTAATGGTTTTGCTGATTATAAACCAGCTGTTAAAAGTAGTGTATTCCAATATAATTACGTTGAATGTTTCTTCCAAGACGACGGTTTAGGAAACATCCAAATTGTAACTTCAGATATTGCTAACCCGCAGGTAGTTAAACCAGTTGCAGGTAGTGTTAATTATACGACGGGTGAGATTAATTTAACAGGTTTTAAAACAGAAGGATTTTCTGGGCCTGGTATTAATATTATGGTAACAACTGCTAAAAAAGATATTTCGGCACCGGCTGGTAGAATATTTCTTATTGACGATAACGACGTAACTGTAAATATGATCGAGGTTAAATAATGGCCGGCACAGCTAATAACAGAGTCACGCTAGTAGAAAAGAATATAGCGTTTAAAATAGCTCAGCAATTTCCTGCATATTTCAGGGAACATGGCTCTGAGTTAGTTGCTATGGTTGAACATTACTACAAGTTTGTAGAATCTGAACCTAACATGGGTGTTTATAATACACGTAGAATGTTTGAATACCGTGATATTGGTACTACACTTGCTGACATGATTATTTACTTTAAAAAGAAATACATGGCAGATCTTCCACAGCTTGACGATCGAACTACTCGAGTTGTACTTAAAAATATTATGGACTTGTACCGCCGTAAAGGTACAGAAGCTGGTATCAAATTATTCTTTAGAATGTTTTATGAAGAAGATATCCAGATTAAATATCCTGCAAAATATATGTTTAAACCATCTGACTCGGAATGGAAAACTGGTATTTACTTGCAGATGTACCCAAATAACAACGAGTTCTATAATAAAGACAAATCTATAAGATATGACTACAGTGATCTATTAAGCCAAGACATCTACGGTTCTATTTCTAAAGCTAAAGCAGTTGTTGATAAGATTAACTTTGTATATCTAAATAGAACATTAACACCAATCATTTACCTTGTAGAAGTAAAAGGTAAGTTTGATAAGTATGATGATATCTTAACTAGGCTCAACGGCGAAGATGTATCTTTTGGTAAGCTTAATGGTTCAGCTGACTCTTTAATTATTGATTTAAAATACGGTGGTACTACAGGTAACGATATAGGTGATATTTACGATATTCAAAGTGAGTATGGTAAAGGCGGCGTAGCAATTGTTACGGAATTAGTAGAAGAGTTTACTGGTACAATTGATTATCAGTTGGAAAATGGTGGTTTTGGTTATACGATTGAAAATACAAAGATTTTAGTTTCAAACCAAACAATCGTTTTAAGAAATGAAGATTTTAAATTTAAAGAATTAGAAGTTTTAAGAGATAGTGCTGGTAATCAAGGTACGGTTATAGGACAAAACTCAATATCTGTTGGTTTAAAAATGGAACCAGGTGACGAGTTTGATATTAGTAGAGCTATTTCTACGGTAGATCGAGGTGCGGAAAACTTTACATTAACAGTTTATGATGCACTTACAGATACCGGTGATATATTTAATATTTCAGGTGTGAATAATTCTTCACCAGGTCCATTATATGCAAATACTGGTGATCCAACACACGCAAAAGTAGAAGAACTAGAAAATATTGAAACAGTAGAACTTATAACTGATATTATTGGTGATTTTGTATCTGTTCCATTAAATTCATCTAACTTTAATACTATCCCACCGGCAACTCAAGCAATGTCAGGTACTGCTGATCCTGTAACTCTTGCTACTGCCCTTGAAGATGCTTTCGATTTAACACCATTTGAAATTGGTAGAATTAAGTCGTTTGAAAATCTTAATCCTGGTGAGAATTATGTAACCGACGTGTTTGCTTTAGTGCGCGACGAACAGATGCTTGCATTTGAAAGATATGAACAAATTATTCTCATAGATAATTATAGTGCAACGTTCTCAGTTGGTGATGAAATTAACCAACCGCTAACAGGCACAACTGGTATTATTACTAGGATTGATAATGATCAAGAAGCTTTATATGTAACACCTTACAGTTATTATGGGTTTAAAACTGGTACTAATGATTATATTAATCACAAAGGTAACAGTTATGATATATTAACTATTGAAAGAGACTATACCTCACCTAAATTTGGTGAAAACGCCATATTAAATACCGAAACTTTATTCTCGACTGGTAGAATAGCAAAAGCAGAAATAAGAAACTCTGGTTTCGGTTATGTAGATGAAGAAACTGTATTCCTTGTAGATGAAGAAGGTACCAAACATGCCAGAGCTACTCTAAGAGCTAATTCGCAAGGTATTACATCTGGATTTTGGGCTGGGCAGAACTCTCATATTAATGGATATGTACAAAAACAGCCTACGCCAAAAACTCCGATATTACCAACCGAAGAGTTCGCAAAAGAAGTATTACGCGTTTCATTAGGCTTAGATACTGCATCTAATGAATTAGGTATTTGGTTGCAAACATTAAAACCGAGTGGATTCTCATTTGCAGATATCAACGAGTCGGGTAGTGTATCATCTGCTGACGCGCAAATTTTCTTAGGACTATCATACGGACAAGGCACACAAGAACAAAGAGATATGTGGAATGATGTATACGCACCAAGTTTAAAATCACAAACTTGGTTTGAAAAACATCTTAACGACTTGTACGTTTACACAGACGTACATGAGTACTTCGATGCTAATATTCGTATACAAGATAGTGATTACTATCAAGAATATTCTTACGAAATCAGATCTACAGTATTCCCAGACTTATATGAAAAAGTAATAAAAGATACCATGCACCTTGCTGGTTCTAAAATGTTTAGTAACTTCATCTATGAGCAAAAAACCGGGCCAACATTGACAGCTAAGTTCCAGGTAGTTAAGAAAGATGACTACGTTCGCGGTGGCGATGAAATAGTTGGTCCTAACCAATCAATCGGTGATCAGACAATTAGGGCATCTAACTTTGTCTGGACCGTAGACACAGATGCCATTACAACCGACAACGGGTAATAAATAGTTTAAAATAAACAGGAGCAATCATGGCAAAGCAAATAGTAAATGTCGGTCAAGAGGTTAACGATGGTACCGGCGATCCTATACGTACAGCATGGACTAAAGCTAACGCTAACTTTACAGAATTATATGATAAGTTTGATGATTTTACTTTTTCTGATATAAGCGATATAGTTGATGGTAGTGCTGGAGACGTGTTAACAACTGACGGCAACGGTAACTTTACATTTGAAGCACCAGGTGCCTCAAGTAATTACGCCAATGCTAACGTCGATGCGCATTTGAATGTTTCCGGTGCTGCTAATAATGAAGTTTTAGCTTGGACTGGCGCAGATTACGATTGGGTTAAAAATATTCAACTATCTGATATTTCTTTAACTGTTGCGGCTGCTGCTAATACTTCTACAATGACTTACAACCCATCGACCGGTGCCTTTATTTACGTGCCTCTCAATGGAAACCAATTTGCAGCTGTTGCTGACTTGCCTACGGATCTTACTGATTTGGGAATTACTGATGGCGATAACGGCCAAGTACTTACAACTGACGGCAACGGTAATTTTACCTTTGAAGATGTTAGTGGCGGCAGTAGTGGTAGCTCACTACAATCCAGAAGCAACGTTGCAGCTACTACAGCTTCTTCTATAGCAGACGGTGCCGATGCTTACTTAAATATCACCGGTTATAAAGGTTATGCTCTTTTAAAAATTCAAACTGATAGAGCAGCTTGGGTAAGAGTTTACACTGACGAAGCATCTCGTGTATTAGACCGGTTTAGATTAGAAACTTCTGATCCAGCGCCGGACGCTGGAGTTATTGCTGAAGTCATTACAACCGGCGCTCAAACTATTTTATTGTCTCCAGGTGTATTTGGATATAATAATGAATCAACTCCCACAACAACTATTCCATGTACAGTAAGAAACAAATCTGGAGCTGAATCTACCGTTCAAGTTACTCTAACAGTTCTTCAATTAGAGGCCTAATATGTTAAAAGAATGGATTGTTACTCTTCATAGAAAAGAAGATTTAGAAAGCTTTTATGAGGATATGGAAACGCCGGGTGGCAATCTGTTTATTCCAGACAGAGCTGTTGATGTATCTAAAAGACGCGAAATTAGCCGAAATACGCATTACATGCTTACCCATGATGAAGCAGAAATGGTTAAAGCTGACGATCGCGTTTGGAATGTAGAACTTGCTGAGCTTATTAACGTATTAACAAGACCAAACTACGAAATAGTTAATGGGCAGTTTGACAAAAGATGGCAAGCAGATGCAAACGATATAAATTGGGGATTACTTCGTCAATCAGAAGATTCCAATAGATCTAATTGGGGTGATGACGGAGTACCATCTATTACTACTAGTTTATCAATTACGGCGTCAGGCAAAAACGTAGATGTCGTAATTGTTGATGGTCATATTGATCCTGCTCATCCAGAATTTGCTGTAAACTCAGATGGTTCTGGTGGTTCACGTGTAGTACAATACAATTGGTTCCAAAATAACATAGGTTCGGGTACTGGCACTTATGTTTACGATAGAAGCGGATCATATACTAATGTTGCTGATGTTGATGATAACAACCATGGTTGCCATGCAGGCGGTACTGTTGCAGGAAATACACAAGGATGGGCACGTGACGCTAATGTTTATAATATTAGTCCATATTCAACAAACCCTAACTGGAACCAAAATGGGTTTGATTCATCTACCATGTGGGATTATATTAGAGCATGGCATAATAGCAAACCAATCAATCCAGTAACAGGACGTAGAAACCCAACTATCACAAATAACAGTTATGGATCTTCTGTAACAGCTGGACAGAATAATTTTGGTATTCCACAATCTATTACATATCGAGGTGTAGCATTTAATCCCGGTAGAGATCTCACAGCAAGCGAATTGGCTGCCCGCGGTTGCTATGCTCCTACTAATCAAATTGTATTTCCTTCATACTTTACATCGCGTGAAGCAGATATACAAGATGCAATAGACGATGGAATAATTGTTGTTGCATCAGCTGGTAATGATTCTTGGAAGATTGTAAATTCAAGCGATCAAGATTACAACAATTCTCTTATACTTTCTTATTTTGGTTTTAATTATACATTTTTCTACAATAGAGGTACAGGCTCCGGCGCAGGTTATGCACCTGTTATAACAGTTGGCGCAACTTCTAATAATCAAAATGAAGTAAAAGCAACATTCAGTAATTGTGGTAGTCAGGTAGATGTATTTGGTGCTGGTGAAGCTATTCAAAGTAGTGTGCATTCATTGTCAGCTTACGGCGGTTCATTCGGTGCACCTGATCCGAGAAACAATTCCTATTATCTGCAAAGATATCAAGGTACTAGTATGTCGGGTCCTCAAATTGCTGGTATACTTGCTTTACTTGCAGAATCTTGGCAGAACATGACACAAGAAGAAGCGCATGCTTGGATTATTGATAATGCAAACTCTAGTCAAATGTTTGACACTGGCTCAGATGATCCTATGGATCGTTCAAGTTTACAAGGCGCTGCAAATAAATATGCTCGTTGGATTAACCAAAGATTGTTATCGGGTACAACATTCCCTCAAAGAAACTTCAAACCAAGACCAACTTCCGGAACAGCTTATCCTAGGCCAAAAATCCGTAGAAGAGGTTAAATTTGTTTATAAATATTAAAAAAGCTAGGGTTACAGGAAATGGCAGAAGTATTAACTACTAAATTAAAAAATGATACTACTAGGTTGTTCTACGACGACGTAGCTAACAACGAGTTTTATATTATGGTCTCGTCTATTTCTGACGACCCGTTAGTGCGAATTGATGCAGTAAATTCGTTTAATAGCAAAACCACGTTTAAAGAAAATATCATTTTCGGAAAACAAGTATTTCCTAGTGATGTTAAATACATGATTAAATATTATCCTTGGCAAAAGGATGCTGTTTATACACAATATGATGATACTGCTGATCTAGAAAATGAAAAATTCTATGCTGTAGTTGGTCCAACTAATAATGATTCTGGCGATTACCGCATTTACAAGTGTTTATCTAACAATAACGGTGCTCCATCTACAACTCCACCAAACTACAATCCAACTACTATAAATCAAATTTATAGAACACCAGATGGTTATGTTTGGAAATTCATGTATTACCTAACCGAACCGCATTTTGAAGCATATAACGCGTCTGGTTATATTCCGCTACCAGCGAGTTTTAAAATTAATCCAGATCCAGCTGCAGACGCAAATAATGTTATTACTGGTTCTGAAGTTAGTGATATATTTGTAGAAAACTTTATCGATAACAATGGATACCCATCACTGGAAAATGGTATTGTGGCAGGCCCTCCAGGAAATGATTCTACTATTCTAATAAGATCTGTTAATTTGAGTGAAATTTCAAATTATTATTCTGGTATGACCATCTACATTAACACACCACAAAACGTGTCTTTTACTTATATAATTGACACCTATAAATGGGATACAGCGACTGACCGAGGAACAATTAAAGTAATCGGTGATCCTAAAGGTGATGGTGTAATTATTAACTCGGGATTTAAAATTGTTCCTACAGTAAAAATAACAGGTGATGGTGAAGGTGCTGTAGCTATTCCAAGAATTGTAGATGGAACAATTACAAATATTGAAATATTAGATTCTGGTAAAAACTACAATAATATAAGTGCTGAAGTCGTAGACCCAGAGTTTGATTTTGATCCAACCGATAGAAATACAATCGATGTTAGAGCAAAATTAAGACCTATACTCTCTCCATTTGGTGGCCACAACTGGAACCTAATTGATGAGATGCATTGTAGACATATTTTGCTTTATGCATATGTTACAGAAACGGATAGTGGAAAGATTGGACAAACTAACACGTATTCTGCCATTGGTCTTGTTAAGAATCCAATATTTAATCCAGATCCAGAAACAGCTAATACGGCATCACCTGATATATTTGATAACAGATTAGAAATTATTACAGATGATTATACTAAATTAGAACAAAACAGTATCGTTTATCAACGTAATCTTAATAATGATATTACATTTAAAGCCAAGGTTCATGAAATAAAACCGGGTGCAAATACAGTATGGTTAAGTGAATACATGGGTCCATTTACAAACCAAGCAAATAATGATATATCATTCGATCCAACGGCTAGTTTAATTAATGAGACGGGCCAAATAATTACCATAAATACACCAATAGCAAACAATGTTATTGAATCAAGATACGTACAAAGATCGGGTACCGTATATTTCATGGAAGATTTTGTTCCGTTGGAAAGAACAGAAACTTCTCGAGAAGAATATAAGTTGGTCTTAGAATTTTAAGGAAGCTCAAAAAAGATGCCTATTAATACAGACTTAAATATTGCACCATATTTTGATGACTTTGACGTTGAGAAACAGTTCTATAAAATCCTGTTTAAACCGGCTTATGCTGTTCAGGCTCGAGAGCTTACTCAACTTCAAACGATTCTTCAAAACCAAGTTGAACAGTTTGGTGACAATATCTACCAAGAAGGTAGTATCATTAAAGGTTGTAACTTTACAGACCTTAATGGATTGCAGTTCGTTAAACTTACAGATAAAACTGGGTTTGACGTAGAATCATATATTTCAGGGCCGGATGTGGAAATCATTAACGGCGTTGAAACTGAGATTGATGTTAAATACGAAGTATATGGTACACAGTCTGGATTGAAGGCTTCCATCATTACTGCTCAGCGCGGTTTTGAAACTCGTCCACCAGATCTAAATACATTCTTTATTACGTACTTAAATACTAACGAAGCATCTGGCGATAAAACATTCCGCCAAGGTGAAAACTTGCAAGTTAATAAGTACAAATATAATGGTAAAACGTTAATTAGTACAGAGCTTAATATTGCTAATATTAACGTTACTCTGCAGACTAACTCTACTGGTAAATCGTTCGGTATACAGGCATCTGCCGGCGTTATTTTCCAAAAGGGACATTTCTTATTTACCGCAGACCAAACGTTAGTTGTTTCTAAATATACTAATATTCCAGACGATCGTTCAGTAGGCTATGAAGTAATTGAATCAACAGTAAGTGCTTTACAAGATAACAGCTTATACGACAATGCAAATGGATCTAAAAACGAAAACGCGCCAGGCGCGGATAGACTTAGAATGGTCCCTGTTCTTGTTGCAAAAGATACAGCAGACGCTGATGTTGATGCCAATTTCTTTACTCTTATCCGTTACCAAAATGGATCAGCTGTTCGCCTTCGTGATGTTTCTCAGTTCAACTCTATTGCACAAGAAATGGCCAAGAGAACATATGAGGAATCTGGCAACTACATTCTAGAAAACTTTAAAGTAGATTTAGAAAGAAGAGATAATGACTTAACTGCGTTGCTTGGTAAAGGTGTTGCATATGTTAAAGGTTACCGTGTAGAAAACTCTGGTAAACAAGACTTTACAATTGACCAAATTGCCAATACTGCAATTCAACAAAATGTAGGCACAACAGTTGATTATGGGTCATATGTTGATGTTGTAGATATCAGTGGTACAATTGATTTAAATTATGGCACACTTGAATTGCAGAATACTGTAGGCAGCAAAATCGGCGAAGCGTATGCTAGAAATGTCACACCTACAAGACTTTACTTATTTGGTATTAAAATGATTTCACCAAATTCGTTCGATCAAGTAGTTCGTGTCGTCGGTGCATCCGGTAATATTACAGTTGCTTCCAACTCGAGACTAAAAGATGTTAATAAATCTCCTATCATCTTTGAAACTGGTACCCCTTACATTAAAGAAATTACAGATACCAGCTTGCCAGTAAGAGAGCATAAATCTGTAACTGTAACTAATGATACAATTGAGATAACTGCTAATCCTGGTGAAGATTTTGCTCTAAACCAAGATGATATTGTAGTAGTTGATACTTCTAACTCACTAATCCCTGTTAGCTCTTGGTCAACGAGTCTTAATAATTCTGTTTTAACTATTAATCTTGATCCAGCTGCTAACTCAGATCCAGGTGCGGAAGTATACTATAACAGACGTATAACTGCTGCTGAGCCTCACAATAAAGCAATTGTAGAACCATACGTTAAAGTTAATTTTGTTAGCGGCACTAACCAATACAGCTTAGGTTTCCCTGATGTATTTAAAGTATTGCAAATTACTGATGGCGTAGGTGGAAATGACTATACTGATAGCTTTAAACTACACACAAATCAAAATGATCATTTCTACGATATCTCATACATTGAATATATTCCTGGTCGTCCAAAACCACCTAATAGTCAACTGGTAATTAAACTACAAGTATTCCAGGTTAACGTTTCAACTGGCGATTACTTCTTTACTATTAATAGTTACCCTATTGATGATGACAGTGAAACATTGCCAGCTGGTAAAGTGCGCTCTTGGGATCTAGATACTTACAGATCTTCAAACGGTTCTATTTACAATTTGAGAAACTCTATTGATTATAGACCACATGTAGATCATGATCCTTTAGTAGCATATACAGATACAACCACATCTGCGGCCGGTGTAGTTACTACGGCTGTTGGTGCTTTGAACAGAAGATTCAGTGGAAGCAACTATATTATCCCACCATTAAAATCTAATGCTATTTCTGATATTGAAGCTTACTTATCTAGGGTAGATGCTATTGCCGTTGATTCGTATGGCGTTGCATCTATTATTAAAGGTGAAGAAGCAGAGATACCTGTTACTCCTCTTGTTAATGAAGATCAGTTAATTCTAGCTAAAATTTATATTCCAGGTTACCCAGCTCTTTCTCCACAAGAAGCTGCTGAAAGTGGTAAGAATAGCAGTGCTGTTCAAATCAAACCACAGGGTACTAAAAACTATACAATGCGCGAAATCGAAAAACTCGAAAAACGCATTGAAGGAATGGAATACTACATTAGCTTAAATCAGTTAGAACAAGAATCAGAAAACTTAACTATTCTTGACGAAAACGGTTTAACAAGATTTAAGAATGGTTACATTGTAGATCCAATGAATGATCCTGGTATTTCTAACTTGGATGATCCAAACTACAGTGCAGCTATTCATTTTAATAAGCAAATTCTTACACCTGAGCTAAATACGTTCCCTCTAGATCTTAAATATAAATCTAGTTCAGGTGCATCGGTATTCCCAAGTGTAAACGATGCTGAAGTTGGTACTCTTAGTCGTAATGCAAACGTAAGAATTATTGGCCAACCATACGCAACCAATTTTAGAAACTGCGTAAGTAACTTCTGGAAATATGATGGACAGGGTTCATTATCTCCAAGTCATGATATGGCACATGATACTGTTACAAACCCAGTTCCGGTGGAAATTGATTTACTAACTCCATTCCAGGATTTACAAAGAACATGGCCTCTTACTGATGTACAATGGGGTAACGTTTCTGAAGGCCCTTCTTTCCGCCGTGGCCGTCAGCGAATAACACCAAGAACACAAGCTGGTACTATTCTTAGCCTTGACGTAAATGATGGTGGATTAAATAAAGTTGGTGATTTCGTAACAGATGTTAGATTCCAACCGTTTATGAGATCAAGACCAATCAGAGTATATGTTTCTGGTCTTCGTCCTAATACACGTCATTATTTCTTCTTTGATGGTAAAGATGTTAACGCGCATGTAACACCTGGTAATGTTAACGCTGCTACCTCGCGATCAGTATTCCCATTTGGTCGTCCAGGCCAAGCTGTCGAAACAGACGATCGTGGTGTATTAAGAGCTGTATTTGTACTTCCTGCTGGTCAATTCTATGTAGGTGATAGAGTTCTAACTATCGTTGATGTTAGCCAATACTCTAGCATTGATTCAGCTGCTACATCTAAATGTGAACTTACTTACCATGCATATAACATGCAAATTAGTAAATCAACACTATCTACACGTGTACCTGAATTTGAAATTGATAGAGAAGCAACTTCAAGAAACTTAGCAGCTCGCGTAGTTAACCTTGGTGACCCACTAGCGCAAACCTTCTTTATTAAGAAAGGCATGGGCCGTGGATCAAATACTGTATTCATCTCCAAAGTAGATCTATACTTCAAGAGAAAGAGCGATACCAATGGTGTTACCATTACACTCCGTGAAGTTGTTAATGGATATCCATCCGGCGTTATTTTACCATTCTCTAAGATACACATTGATGCAACTGATGTTAATGTTTCTGATGATTCGTCAGCAGTTACTGAAGTATTCTTTGATGCACCAGTAAGAATGGAAGTTGAAAAAGAATACGCTATCGTTATTATGCCAGACGCGAACGATCCTAACTACTTACACTTTACTTCAAAAGTTGGTGGTACCGATTTAACGCCTGGAACAACTAATAGCCAGCCGGTTGTTCATGACTGGGGTGACGGTGTTCTATTTACATCAACAAACAACAGTGCATGGAAGTCTGTACAAGATGAAGATATTAAATTTAATATCTACAGACATGATTTCAACGCCGCAACTGGTACTATTACGTTAACGAACAACGATCATGAATTCTTTACATTAAGTGATTGGGATGGAAGATTTAATCTCAACGAAATGGTTTATAAAGAAACAGATACTGGTTACTCAGTAAATATGGTTCGAGATACAAATGTAATTACACAATCCGGTAATGATTTTAATGTCGATTATGCTGCCGGCGATTACATTCTTCTTACAACTACGACTGGTGTAAAAGATATCTTCAGAATTGCGAGTGTTGATAGCTCGACGCAAATGACTACAGATAGACCATGTGCTTACAATAATATTTCTACTGGTACACCAATTGTTGCTGGTGAAATTTCTCACTATGATAAGTACAACCGTTCTGAGTTACATTTGAAAGCATCTTCTGCTACTACAAGCAAGAAATTTGCTGTCGGCGATACAATTTTTGGATTAACATCCGGTGTGGAAGCAACTATTGGTTCAATTGATGACATCAATTTAAGTTATGTCCAACCAATGATTCAACGTGTTAACGATACGGTTACTACTACTTCTATCAATGGTACATTTGTTGATCCAAACAACACAATTAATACTTACAACATGCCAATGAAGTTTGGTGATAATAACTTCTTTACAAGTAAAGGTGTAATTGTATACAGTAAGTCAAATAATCTATTTGGTTCATATCCATTTGATATTAATATTGAAATGACTAACTCGTCCAATATAACTTCAACACCGTTTATTGACATGGAAATTTCTTCGCTACTTGCATATCAATTTATAACGACTGATACTGTAGATACTGCGGCGAAATATATTTCTAAAACGGTAACACTTGCTGAAGATTTAGACGCAGAAGATATGAATCTATATCTAACTGGTTACAGACCAAACGGTACAGATATTAAAGTTTATATAAGACCAAAACATGCGCAAGATTCTACTCCATTTGATTCTATCGATTGGATTGAGCTTGAGTTGTTTGAAGGTGTAAACACATATTCTTCATCATCTAATCTCGATGACTTTAGAGAATTTAGATTTAGAGTTGCTTCTACCAATAAAGATGGAAGCGGTGTTCTTCAATACACGAGTGAAAGCGGCACATTCTCTGGTTACAGAACATTTGCCATTAGAATTGATTTAATCGCTAACAATATTCATAATGTTCCGTTTGTTAAAGATTATAGAGGGATTGCATTAACATGATACATCAACAAGCGCATTACGCACGAGATGAAAACAGCAAAGCGGTGTTAAATACTGACGCCGCTGCTCTTAATAAATATAAAACAGAGAGAGCATTATATCGAACCGTAGCTAAGCTAACCGAAGAGTTAGAAGAAGTTAAAAGTTGTTTGATGCGCTTGAGCGAACGTCTAGATAAGATAGAGAACGAATAAATGTCTAAATCAAATATTGCAAATATTACTACAACTCAGACCTTTCAAAACTGGTTAGATAAAACCAATGAAATGGTTGACTTGTTTAGAGACCAAGTAGTAACAGCCACACCGACAGGCGACACGACAACGGGTGATGCTACACTTCTTGGTGAGTTCACAGCAAATACAATTATTGCATATGACGATTTTGAAGTTGATGCCGTAGCTGCTAGAACTCCAGGCGGGACTATCGATTATACCTCTCCTGTATCTATAGAAGCAGCATCAAGTCCAGTTTCAGCTACATTCAAATACGGTGCTTCAGGCGGCAGAACTCGTTATGCTACAAATACTAATTCATGGGAAATTGGTTACGATAATTCTACAGACCAAAATTTTATAATGAATACGGGTTCTGGTGGCCAATTTAAATTGTCGCCTGCTGGCGTATTAACTGTTCCTAGTATTGTAACATCTGCTGATGTTCAAATCAATTCTGATCTTACTTTAGATGGACACTTAGAAGCAAATACTGCAAATTTTCAAAGTGCTAATGGTTCATTTACTGGTATTTTTTCTGGTAACTTTACTGGAGATATTTTCCACCCGGATGGTACTAAAGTATTTGAAAACGGTGGTCCGGATTCTGCTGTTCCTGCTACCTTTACTGGCAACGTACTCGGTACAGTTAGTTCACTGACAAACCATAGTACTGATTCATTAAAAGAAGGTACTAAAAACCTTTACTTCAAAGAATCTAGAGTTCGTGGTGCATTAACCGCAGGCCTTGGTGTTGGTATATTATCTGATCCAGACGATTCAAATAAAACAATGATTGCCATTGGCCAAAATGTTGCTACGACTGCTAACGTTACGTTTAAGACTGTTAATGTTGAAGGTAAACTTACTACAACTGGAGGCGATGCTATAATTGATGGCGCTATAGTTGCAAAGGGTGATATTACCGCATTTGGTAACATTTCTGATATCAGACAAAAAGAAAATATTAAGCCAATTGAAAGCGCTCTAGATAAGGTTTCTAAACTCGGTGGTTACACTTACAACTATATAGGTAATGATACACCACTTACTGGTGTAATTGCTCAGGAGCTATTAGAAGTATTACCAGAGGCTGTTTATAAAACAACAGACCCAGATACGAACGAAGAAATTTATGCGGTTAGACACGGTAATATTGTAGGTCTCTTAATAGAAGCAATTAAAGAGCTACAAGAAAAAATAGGTAAGTAAGCTATGGCCGTAAAAAGTAGTGGACCGCTTTCTATAGAAGAAATAGCCACCGAGTTTGACGGTGGCAGACCACATTCTTTAAGTGAATATTATAGGAACGGTGGAAGAGTCCCAGACTCATCTCTTAATACAAATATTCCTACAACTGGAGCAATATCTGTTAGTAACTTTTACTCGAGCTCTAAGTTTTATTCTGAAACTCTAGAAATACCTGGTCTTGATGCAATAAATTATGCTAATGCGTGTAGTGGCCAAAATACAACTAATAACACCCAACCTAATCTCGACGGTGTGCAAAAATCACGTTATTATAGAACCTTTAAAGGTTTAGGTGATGTATTTCCCGGTACACAAATTACTGTTCCAAATCTTACTATAAGAATACGCGGCGATAAAGCAGGCGGCAAAAATGGTAATGACGATACTGCATACGCAAAGGATCCAGGTGTTCAAATATTTTATAGAAGTACAGACCCAAATACATCAGATGAGCTAGTTGCTAGCTACAGAGGATCTGGACAATCGAGTGGTGAAAACTATGTTAATGTTTCTGTAGAGGGTGGTACATATACTGCTACTAAAGCTGGTTTTTATTGGATACGCTACGTAATGACTTCTTGGTCTAGTGATGCTGGTGATGCTGACTGGAATAGATTTACAGTAGGAGATTGGACTTTATCGATATTTGGCTCACAAACACTAATCACAAGTGTTGGTACTTCTAAAACAAATCGAGGATAAAAAAATTGATTATTGATTTATATAGAAAATTTTACATTAACCAAAAATGGAAAAACTTAGAATCTATAGCAAAATATGCAGAAGCTATAGAAATGAGATTTAAAAGTGATACTTTATCCAACGGTATAATTGGATTCAGGGGTCCAATAGATTTATCAGATTTTGATAATTTTTTTAAAGCAAATGATATATCTATTTCTGACAAATTACGGGATATTTTAGAGCTTACAAAAAATCTTGGTTTTGGTATTGATCTAGGTGAAGAACAAGACACTAAGAATCTAAAGTTTTATTTCATTGATTGCGGTATGTATGATACAACTAATTTTGAAGATCACATGGATCAAGATCTTAAAAAAGATATTTTAAGATTATCTTTTAATTTGGATAAAGATAGTATTACTGGCGCCAAGATATATCGAAGAGTTAAAAAGACTAATCTTGAAAATCCTGAAGAGTCTGTATCTAAACTTTATGTATTTTCTATTAACGATGACAACAGTATTGAATTGATCACTCAACAGACTTGTAAAACGAGTTCTGAAAACATAAATAACATGGAATTTCCAGCAAGCTTATTAGAATGCTATGAAGCTGTAGATCAATCCAAGTATAAGTTGAAAAAATCATTTAGAGAAAACACTAATCAGTTTTACTTACGCATAACGGATTGTTATAAATAATAAGAAAAACACTATAAGGGTATCATAGAATGTCAAAGATTTCAGAATTAGGTCCTATTAAAGGCGCGAATACCAGATCAGAGGACCTCTTTGTAATCGTTAACCTTATTCAGGGTGATGATGGAACGAAAAACATCACTCGTAAAGAGCTCGTACAAGCTTTACAATATGAAATCTTTGATAGAATAACGATTACGGGCGGTAATATTTCTGGCGTTAGAATCTTCAACTCTACCATTGAAGATAACGTTATGAATCGCAACCAATTTAATGACGGTGAGATTGATCAGTCTGATATTACTGAATCTAATATCTCTGGCGGTACAATGGTTGGTACTGAAGTATCAAATGTAACCATTGAAACTTCCGACTTCTCAGATGGTACTGGTAACAATAACGTATTTACTAATACAATTGTAGATTTTGGTGCGTTAGATAACTCTACTGGTAATAATAACATCTTCACAAACTCTACAATTGATGACTCAATTTATAATAATGTTACTATTGAAGGTGGTACAGCCAATAACCTAATTCTTACTAACATTGAAATTGATGAACTTATTCTTGAAGATGCTTTTATTTCAAACTCTGAAATTGATTCTACCCTGTTTGCAAATGGCAGCATTGCTGATTCTGATGTTTCAAACGTTGCTATCTCAGATTCTTCATTCTCTAACGGTGATATTCGCGACACCGATCTAGACAATGTAGATATTATTAACTCTAGATTCTCAAATGGTCAAATTTGGGATACTACTGTTTCTAACTCTGAAATCATTACTACTAATATTGTTGATTCTACATTCTCGAATGGTGAAATTTGGGATACTACAGCCAACAATATGACAATTACCAACTCTGATTTTTCAGATGGCACTG
>Ga0102954_1000114_pt1 | contig 23831 bp, 4 predicted proteins | sample SalPonA_C_H2O_MG_FD_78511 | JGI IMG/M metagenome (GOLD analysis project Ga0102954, IMG submission 78511) | Water microbial communities from South San Francisco under conditions of wetland restoration - Salt Pond MetaG R2A_C_H2O_MG | ecosystem: Environmental > Aquatic > Non-marine Saline and... | reverse complement strand
TGTGCAAGCAACTCATCATCAGCAATATTCATTACGATGTCTAAGTTCTCTGAACGGAACAGAGCTCCTGGTTCGTTTAAGCTATTGAGAGTACTCACCACGTCTGCGTAATCAATACGCATCAGGGTGTAGCCCTCTGGCACCGATGTACTTTCAGGTTGCCAGCCGGTGTATGTTTCAATATTCCACGTTTCAGGAAACACTCCGCCGTTATCGCGATAAGTTTCGAACTCTTCCTGCGCGATGTCGACCAATTTGCCGTCCGATATTCTGACGACAAAGGCTTCGTCGGTATTCTTTTCAGAATTCCAAAGCGACATTGCAACGAGTCCCTTGCTCTCATCTACAAATATCTCTTCCGGTCGATTTGCTATCTTCACTTTACTGGTAACACTACCGTCCGCTTCAATACGCGCGAGATAGTGTCCCGCGTTTGTTTGCGTTGAATCGTTCCATAGTCCATAAGTAACAATGGAGCCAGCGTCACTGGTATCAGAAACAGATGCTGGAACAAAACCGGTCGAAAACGCAAGCCAAGCTGTCGTCGATGTATCAGTATCTGGAAAGAGATCTGTCTCGCTGACAGAAACTACCTCTGTCGCGGCAGCTGTTAGAGCACCGGGCAATGACAAACTACTTAGCGTCTGCGTAATTGATGCTTTTGGCAGAGAATAGACCGAGAAGCCGCTGCCTGTGGTTATGTTGTCGTAAACAGTAAAGTATACATTCTCACCTCCTAGATCATCCGGAAAATAAGACGAGTCAGATCTGAAAAATCCTTTGACAAGACGGTCCTCGCTAGTATCAAGTGACACATCAGCCTCAATGTTTCCCTGAGCATCTACAACAAGCCAGCGATTATATCCAAACTCTTGATCAGCATCATCAATACTGTAATTGACTTGTACAAGAAGTGAGCCATCCCCCAGAGCGATTGTATTAAGTATTTGCGGATCATGGTCTGCCGGATTGTCAGTAAGTTCGAGCAGGTCAAACAGAACTGTTCCATTCACCTGTACTATCGTTTTCTGACCACGATAGGCATTAACCTCATCCCAGTAGTCTCCACTGCTTGATAGGGTGCTCAGCGTTCCCGTTAGAGCATCATACTTGTAGAAGGCTTGAGTTGAGCCGCCCAATTGCAGCAGGAACCCATCGTCACTTGCATCAAGAGTCGGTACGATTTCAGCCCAATCATGCGCATCAAGAGCTACGTCAAGCTTAGTTAGGGAACCGGTGTTCTCATTGAACACAAATATTGATTGCTGATCGATTCCGTCTGCATCACGGTATTTAACGTACGCATAACCGATACCCGCGTCTGACGGCGGTGCAAACTTAGAGTGATAAATCTGCTGAGCATCAATCAGTTCTTGAGGTCGATCCAAAACAAACGAGCTAATCGGCTGATCAACATTAACTTCACCAAGCGCCATGCTAAACGAATTGATTGTAACTTGTGTCCCATCGGCACTGCGTGTGCTGGTGTAGAATATACCGTCTTTGTTGCGCTCTGAAATTTGGAACCATTCGTCTTGCCCAAGTACCCGTTCGTCGAGCACGGTCTCAGTCAGAATATCAACCACCCTGACAATCCGGTCAGTACCGTTGCTTAATTGCACCGCCACGGTTGAGTAGCGTGATTCTTGTCTTCCCTGCTCCCACCAACCACCGTCACCTGTAGGTAAACCCGTAGTGGTGATGTGATAGCTAGCCCCTTCATTCCAGCCGCTGAATTCGACAAAATAAGTGCCGTCTGCTGAAACAGAATTCCAGCTATCATTGGGATCAAAATTGTGCGCCACAAAGTAGACAGAACCACCGTCAAAATCATCTGGGCTGTATGCGTAATCATCCCTGTATGGCATCTGCAAACCGCGATCCCACCCAGAATCGAAGGTGTAATCGGCTTCAAGTGTCCCATCCTGATTTACTACGAACCAACGTTGGTACCAGTGATCGCTACCGTCTGTCGTGCGATATTGTGCTTTAACCAAGTACTGTTCAGGAGCAATTTCAACGGCATCTTGAATACGTTGAATTTCCGAATCGACAATATCGTCGTATTCAAGTAGGTCAAAAACAACTTCCTCGTTCCTAATAAGAAGCGTCTGCTGACCGCGCTGCCTGTTTACAATGTTCCAGTACTCATTATTCTCAATAGAGATCCACGGCTCTGAACGAGCCGGCTCGTAGATCCAGAACGTCTGCCTCGACCCCGAATCGGTGTTTATACCGAATTTAACCATCAGTCCACTGTCCTGCGAGTCAGGATTTGGTGATATTTCGACCCAATCGAAAGCTTCCGGAGTTGGTATTAGAGTAGTCTTACCTGTCACATCAAAAGAGTAGAGCTCACGGTGTTGTATGAAGTCGTTACCTGATGCAGTAAAAACCTCCTCGGCATAATCAACGAATATATATCCGACACCGGTATCATCGGGCGGTGAGATTTTTACGAATGGCTCCCAAGCCGAATTACGAACACCTGCAGGAATCGTAATGTTGAAGGACTCGCCAAGTGGTTGGTTGATGTCCACACTTCCCAATACAGCGCTGTACACTGAAACGGTCGCCAAAGTACTCGTTTCGTTCACTTCAGCGATATAGAACAATCCGTCCGCGCTGCGCTCGCTAACTAATAACTTTTCGTTTTCCGCCAACTCTCGAAAGTCAAGCACTGTTCCAGTCAAAATATCAGTAACAACAAGCATCGAGTTTTCACCTGTTGAAAACTCAGCAACGGATGTGGAGTATCGAGTTTCGCTGTGAGATTGGACCCACCAATTTCCTAGACCATCTGGCAACACGTTTTCAACATCATATGAGAAACGAGAACCCTCGTTCCAACCCTCAACAGTACGGGTGACGTATCCGTCTCCGGCGACACGGTTCCAATTGGCATCGTAGTTTATTGTACCATCCCAACCGTTGGTCTCAGTGCCGCCTAGGAATGTTGCATCCCAGAAATTTAGGGCAGGGTCGTATGTATAGTAGTATGTCCAACTACTTGAGTCTGTTTGCAACGTGCCATTCTCGTCTACCCAGGACCACTCGTTAAAACCCGACTCCTCGCGGATTAAATCTAGTGTATCTCCATCACCGTCCAAATCGTTAACGTCTTGAATGAGGCGATTGCTGGTACCATTGCGGTTACCATCGCCTCCGTCCCACTCCGACACTAGGGTGTTTTGATCAGCGTCTCGGTAGTTGAAATCGGAGCTTACATGAGTTTCTCCAGTAAGGCCGTCGACCCATGTGTTCTGGTTGAAATTCGCTTGGCCGACCTGATTACCGTCGATATCAAAGTAATTTAGCTGCCTCCAAGAGCCGGAGTCGCCCATACCATTGTCCCAATTATTAATCTCCTCAGAGAAATAAATGGTCCCTAGCGCTCCAAATAAATCAAAGGCGGTCTGATCGATCTCGGCAGTTAGAATGTTACCTTGTAGTGACGTAATGTCCTGAGTGCGACTAACCTCTATCCAATCCTTATCGTACTCAACAATCTGACCATTACTCTGATACTCGGTACCACCAAGAAACTCTTTATAAAAGCCATTTGGATCAGCGGGATCATATGTATAGTAGTACTCTTGGCGGTTGGTATCGGGGTTACCATTGTAATCCAGCCAGGTGTTTGAGCTCTCCTCCAGACGAATGTAATCCGTAGTGGAGCCATCACCGTCGCGGTCAGTCGTGTCCACTACAAGACTGTTTTTGTTCCAATTTTCAGATCCATTTCCATCCGACCACGAAGAGTAGAGGTTATTGCCCTCAGCATCGTTATAGTTGACGTTCTCAGAGTACCAATCAATGTAGTCATTAGTACCCGTGTTAGAGTTACCGAGTTCTTCACCTGCGGCGTTGAAGTAGCGGCGGTTTGTCCAACTGTTCGATTCGGTCAGATCATCACTTACCCAAGTGTCACTAGCCTCAGAGTAGTAAACTAACAGGTCACCACCATCAGAGCCCTTCCCGTCAACAAAAAACTCATAAGCTAGCGGGTCAGTATTGAGGTCTACAACCTGATCACTGATAGCATCAATATTTTGTTTACGGCTTACTACATTCCAATCTTTATCGAACGTAGTCTCTTCGCCGGTATCGTTGGTCTGTATGGCTCCTAGGAATTTTTTGTTCCACCCCTGTGGGTCGGTTGAACTATAGCTATAGTAGCGGACAGTGAAGTCAGAACCGGTACCCCACTGGTTGTCCCATGTGTTGGTTTGTTCTTCTACTCTAACTTTGTCGCTTATCAGACCATCTTTATCCCAGTCATTTGTATCAGTAACTATTCTGTAGACTGTTATTGAGGAATCGCTCGAAATTTCGACTCCGAATTCATCCTCTGTGCGGTTAGACCATTCGCTGCGAAGTTGACCCTCATTTCCATCGCGATAATCCGAATTGGCGCTGAAATACGTCTCTCCTGACAACGTATCTGTCCAAGCGTTTTCTGATATGTAAGCCCGCCCTATCTGAGTGCCAGCAGAGTTGTAGAACTGCAAATCAGTCGATGACCAGCTTGAATCACCGTTGTCTGTTGAGTTGTTCTTTTCAAAATAGTAGGCAGCGCCATAGATATCGTGGGCGACTCCATGAGTTTCAGCACTGAGCTGGGCAAGACCAGTGATATCCCTGGTGCGAGAAATTTCATTCCAGTTCTCATCATAGACGACTGTCTCGCCCTGACCGTCCGTAGACTTACCACCTAAAAATTCTTTATAGAACCCACTAGGGTCACTTTCAGAGTAGGAGTAGTAATAGGTGTAGCTATCGGAGTCGTTGAACGTTTGACCTGAACCGTCAGTCCACGTCCAACTATTTTTCCCGCTTTCCTCGCGGATATAATCCGTGCTAGATCCATCGTTATCTATATCTGCGGAATCAACAACGAGGATACTCTGATTCCAGTTGCCATCACTGTTCGACCAGTAGTGTTCCAGTTGATTCCAACTGGCATCATTGAACGACCAGTTGGTGTTGGTTTGCTCTAGACCATCTGTATCGGTCCAACTATTCGTGTTGAATTGATAGCTACCGAGCTGAGCACCCTTTGCGTCAAAATAGGTTATTGACCTATTGCTAGCATCTGACCACTCTTCAAAATAGGCAGGTGTAAACAGCAGTTCAGCTTTGGTAGATACAGCATCGAGGGAATCAGAAACAAATTCAGTAAGTGTTGATATGTCACGGAGTTCTGTCCAACCAGCGCCATACTCTGTCTCGTTACCATAGCCATCAATATAGGTTCCACCCAGAAACGTCTTGTAGTAGCCATTAACATCCGCAGGATCGTAGGAGTAGTAGTAAGTGAAGGTACTGGTAACGACGGTTGCTCCGTCGTTGTAAGCGTTGCCACCAACCTCTTCAAGGACTAGATCATTTACATCCCCGTCACTATCGCGGTCACCAACATCAACCACCAACGTGGTCTCCGACCAGCTGGAGTTACCATTACTATCTTCCCAAGCGCTGCGAAGATTCTTCCAGTTGGCATCTTGGAAGTTAAGGCTGGTGCTCCAATCGGTACCCGTGTTCCCGTTACCATCATCCCAAGACCACTCATTATATGACTCGTTAACGGTACCGATCTTAACGCCACTTGCATTATAAAACGCGGTCTCAGTCCAAGTGCCCGAGCCCCAGCTATCATTCCAGCTGTTGCTGTTTAGCTGTGAGTAATAGATATCTCCCGCTGTAAGTGCCGAGTAAACATCCCAGGCTTGAGCTAGCATCGAACCCGCAGTTTCAGTGCTAGTAAGCACAGGAAGGTCTGTTAAGTCTCTAGAGCGCGAAACGACCTTCCAATCCTTGTCATACTCAGTAATTTCGGAGTTGTAAGTATTAGTTCCACCGAGGAACACACCGTAATAATCACTACCCTCCTCCAGCCCGTAGTAGTAGGTAGATGAGCTACTGTCAGAATCTGTTTGAACTATCCCTTCTGAGTCTGTCCAAGTCCAGGTCCACGTGTTCTCCTGCTCCTCTACACGAATCTTTTCAACCGTGTCACCATCGCCATCCAGATCATCCTCGTCTGCGACATAGGTATTTTTAGACCAGCCACTATTGCCGTTGGTGTCGCTCCACTCTGATAACAGATTGTTCCAATCTGCATCCTGGTAGTTAGCGTTTGTCGACGTTACTACAATGCCGTTCGAATCCGTCCAGCTGTTAGTCGACGTATGTGAAGAGCCAAGCTTGTTACCCTCAGCATCGTAATACGTCGTTTCAGTCCACGAACCGCTGCCATTGGCATCGCTCCAACTATTACTCTCTTCGGAGTAGTAAATTACCGAGGAAGTTGTCAGTGCAAATAGCTCATAAGCTATAGTTGTATTTGAAAGGGAGGGCAAAGACGAGACGTCTCGCGATGTACTAACAACATTCCAGTTAGCATCGTAGACTGTGGTCTCTCCACGACCATTCGTTGACTTGCCGCCAAGAAATTCGCTGTAATAACCGTACTCATCGTTGGGATCGTATGAGTAGAAGTATTCTGAGCTGTTGCTATCTGTGTAGACAACGTCGTTAGAATCAATCCAAGACCAAGTATTAGAACTCAGTTCACGATGGATTAGTTCTGTTGTATCTGAGTCCTCGTCTATATCATCCGAATCAATAATCAGCTGCTTTGAGTAACTTCCGGAATTACCCTGATCATCTCTCCAGTTCGACAAAAGCTGATGCCAGTTGGCATCTTGATAAGACACATTGATTGACGTTACTAGTTCACCACGCCAATCGTCGAACCAGGTGTTAATATTCTCATTCCTGGAGCCCAGCTTGATACCATCGGCGTCGTAGTAACTGGTCTCCTTCCAGCTTCCGCTACCCCACTCGTTATCCCAGGAATCCTCCTCTATCGCAAAGTAGACAGCGCGATCCGTACCATCTGATAACTTACCCTTCGCGAAAAGGTCAAAAGCGTCCGAGTCTAACTCGCTTGTCAGCAACTCCAACCCAGAAATAGAGCGAGTACTAGAGACTACACGCCAATTGCTATCGTACTCGGTGATCTCTCCACGATCGTTCTCGCTTACCCCGCCCAAGAACTGGCGAGCCGCGTCGTCTGTGTAGTAGTACGTATAAGTATCACTGTCGGAGTCTGTTTGCAGTTGATCGTTGCTATCGGTCCACGACCAAGTCCATTTGTTATAGCCTGTTTCTACCCAAACTGTGTCATCGGTTGCACCGTCGCCATCACGGTCATCAACATCGAACTCTAAACTATTTTTGTTCCAACCCTCCGATCCGTTTGAATCGGACCACTCAGACCCCAGCCAATTCCAATCGCTATCTTGATAGGAGACGTTTACATATGTCACAGTTTCTTGAAGATAATCATCGTACCAAGAGCTCGCCCAAGCGTTAGCAGTACCTAGAGTTTCACCATCAGCACTATAGTAGGTGAACTGGGTTGATGTTCCCCAACGATCTGTGTAACTAGTCGTGTCAAAATACGCATCGCCATATAGGTCGAATGCTAAACCGTCCGCTGCGGACAGCTGCCCCAGTCCTAAACTGGAAACGTCTCGGGTGGTACGAATAACGTTAAAGTTGGCATCAAATTCGGTGGTTTCGCCGTTACTTGAAGTAGACGTACCCCCCAGAAAGCTGGCGTCATAAAACTCTTGCCCTGCTTCTGAATATGAATAAAAGTACTCATATGAGGATGTCTCAGGCTCACCGCTCCAGGTCCAGGTGCTTTCTCCACGCTCAGCGTAGATAAGATCAGTGGTATCTCCATCACCATCAACGTCGTTAACATCTTGTTCAAGGGTACGCGTATCCCAACCCTCGTTGCCTAATGAATCTGACCAATTGGAGCCGACCCAGTTCCAATCCGCGTCGTGATAGGTCGTTGTACTACTGGTGATCTGCTCTCCCTTCCAATTGTCGTACGTCTCCGTAAACGTGTCAGAGGAGCCAAGAGCCTCTCCGTCCGAATTAAAATAGGTTGTATATTTGGAAGCGCCACCGAAACCCTGTTCGGTCTTGCTGGATAAGAAAACGCCACCCGCACCGCCATAAATCTTATAGGCAAGTGGGTCCGCAGCCTCGGTCAGTTGCTCGAATCCGGTTACATCACGCGTCGCTGACACAACATTCCAGAGTTGGTCATAAACCGTAGTAAGGCCCTCTGAATCTGTTGTCGACCCGCCCAAGAAAGCATCATTTGATCGCGAATAGTTAAAAGAGTAACTCTCTTCCTGAGTAATATCGCCCTCACCTACAGTTCCCGAACTGTAGTAGATCCAACCACCGCTCTCTGTGTAACTATCTGCTGTGGAGGCAGTTATTTCTTTATAGGAGAGCGTGCCTCGACCATCATCAAAGCTCTCACTCAACCAGTTAAACTCCACATCGTATTGAGCTTTGACTAGTGCATCGTAAGTCTGTCCGTCGTACGAGTATGAATAGCTCTTCTGATATTCATAGCCCGTTACCAAACCATCTCCATCCGTTACTGGGAGGAACGTCTCGTATATCAATGTAATAGCCATGTTAACCTCAACACTAATGCTTGGCTGTGATCAGATTTTATACAAATCTAGTCTAAAAAACTGCTCGTGTGAACTTTAATATTCAATTACCCGCTTATATGACTGGAATAAAACTCAAGTCATTTGTAATGTTGCCCGCTAGGTCTTGAACATCAATAGATGTTGCGGTCGAAACTTGACCGTCAACTAAAGACGTACCATCACCTAGGATAACTTCCACAGTCGTATCGTTTACCCACGCTGCAGCGGAGGAAGAACCAAAGAGAGAATCACTTTCTAAAAAGAGCTCTACCTCATCCTTGTTAGCTATGGCTTCTAGAAACTCAACTGTCAGCTTATCACCAGCTGTGATTGTGGTAGATGAATCAGTATCACTTACTATAGATGATTTCACAAAAGGACTTTTCGTATCCAGAACGATCCCAGTCAGGGATTTGCTAGCAGGCAGACTTGCATCAACCATAGAGTTGCCGACAAGGTCCTTAACCGTGTTTGGATTCAAGCTGCTAACTTCTACGCTAGTTTCATTGTCAGATGCTTTAACAATGTACACACCACTCAAAACACTGGAACCATCGGCAAACAATTCAACAAAATCTTCACCCGCCTGCAGACCTTTGAGCTGTACTTTCATAGAAGTGCCCGCCTTGATCCCTTCAGACATGAGTACGCTAACATCAATTTCGTCGCCCTCTTTGAAGAAACCAGCTGCCGTGTTTGTAAAGAATTCAACCACAGTCGGTGCCAACTGATCTTTTGTAATAACAACGCCTAAATCCGTGAAGTCATTTAATGTATTCGCGGCGCTGTCCTCAACGACGCCCTCCGAGGGCTTAACGTATCCCACACTTATTTGATCCGTATTCTGAATGATATGATCTACGGTAAGTACCAAAGAATCCGATCCCTCAGATAGATCAACCGAAGTGATCAACTTTTCTTGATCGCCAACTACGACTGTAAAATCTGCTACTGTGAGGGAAGACTGAGCTGAAACGACCTCACTCAAACCAAGTACTATCTTGTTGGTCCCAGCAGCAGCCTGGAGAGAGTCAATTGTAGGTGCCAGCGTGTCTACCACTACTGCGCTGTTACTAGCCAAAGATCCTTCCGTTGACGGGCTAGGTAGAGTCAAAACTGCATCCTGCCCAGTTACATCCTTAATTGCACCACCATTAAGAGTTAAGGCGCCAACCGCTTTGTATCCAAGGTCTGCACTGTTGTCACCAGCCTGCACAGTATAACTAAATGAAAGGACTTTGCTTGACGAGCCACTAACATAAGTAGCAAATCTAGATAAGCCGTTTCCTAACGACAATTCTAGTCGAGGCGTACCGCTGACAACGACGACCTCATTAAACGCCACCTCTATTGAAATGACTTCACCAATGCCATACGCGCCGTCGGCACTTGCCGATTTGACAGATAGGATTTCAGGCGCACTATCCGTCGAGACCTTGACAGACAAACCACTAAATGTGGTGACCGAATTTCCAGCTGAGTCCTCAATCGGGCTCTCAGCAACCGCCGAGTATCCTACCGCGATTGTCGCATTCGGAGTGATAACGTCCGTTAATGAAAGCGTAAGTGATACCTCATCTTCGGCCAGAGAAACTGCCGTCACTGGATTGTCGGCACCATTCATAGTCACGGTAAACCCACCGCTGGATGAAACGTCAGTGAAGCTCACCGGCTCACTTAGAGTCAGTAATACCTCACTGGTTCCAGAACTGGCAGAGTGATACACCACAGCATCGGAATTGGCTGTGAAAACTGGTCTAACGCCATCTACAACAATCTGTGAAACTGCAGAAATAGACCCCGCTTGGCCAACTAAGGGCAGGTCTCGAATTGCGGAATTACCTACCAAGTCTAGGATAGACCCACCATTCAATACCAGCGCTGAGCTTGATGTATACGACAAATCCTGCGAAATGTCCGAACTCTGGATTGTATACTCAAAAACTAACTGATTCGTCCCGGATCCTTCAACATACAAAGCACTGCGAGGTGCTCCGAGGTTTAGACTGAGACTCGGTGTACCTGTAACCTCTACGTCTTCATCGAAACTAACCGCTATCTGAATAGTGTCTCCGATCCCGTATAAACCGTCCGCACTTAATGCCTCTATATTCGTAACTCGAGGCGCAACTATGTCTTGGACTACAACAACATCTTTGGCGACAAAATCAGCCAAAACGTTGCCATTTACATCTTCGATACTAGTACCCGTGCTAGTGAAAGCTACGCTGACTGTATCATCGTTTTGGACATCAATACCCAACGTCAGCTTGATGGTCTGTAGATCCGACCCGATTACGGCCGACTCAATAGTTGAGGCGGTATCATTAACAAGCACTACAAAGTCAGTGGCCGTCAGAACGATATCTTTAATAGATTCGGAGAGTGTCAGCACAACAACGTTCGAACCAGCTTTTGCTAGAGCATTTTCGGCATCCGTATCCACGTCGATAACAGGCGCCACACCATCAATAATCAGGTTCGAATTACCTTTCAGTGAGTTGGCGGTAGTTATACCAGGTAGCGTAGTTGTAACAGCTAAGCCGGAGAGGTCTGTTATAGTGCCTCCAGCAAGCTGCAGAGATCCGGTAGATCTGTAATTTAGATCTATCGAATTATCGTCTGCTGATACTACATACTCAAAGGTCAATACGGTGCTGCCACTTCCAGAAACATATGTGGCTTTGGCACTCGTGCTAGCGTCCAGTAATAGCTCCGGTATTCCAGTGACTTTTACTGCCTCGGAAAACTGCAGTTCTATCTCTACAGGATCACCGGCAGCATAAGTTAGATTATCGAAACCCGATCCAGCAACGACGCGCTGAACTACTGCTTTAGTGGTATCGTTTACAACAGTTACCGTCGTTGCCTGCAACGATGCAAGTGGGTTACCGGCGTTATCTACAACCTGTGGGCCAACTGAATAGCTGTATTCAACCCTAACGTCCGCATCGTTAACTACTGCATCAGTTAAAGTGAGTTCAATCGACTTGCCGTCTGACCCGAGTTTCGCAGATGCAACGATATTCGTCATTCCGCCAACTTTCACAAGGAAGTCATCGGCCTGCAGAGAACCCTCGCCCGCTAACTCAACGATCTCGGAAGTTACAAGCTTGACTGTTTTCGTACCGGCGTTTATCGCCAGATTTGTAGCTACTTGTAGCGTATTAGACTTAATAACAGGAGCGACAGCATCAACTTTTAGATCAGACGTACCGAGCAGAGTCTTAGTAGCATCTGTAGGCAAAGTAAGTTGTGCAGAGTTGCCCGACAGGTCCTTTATCGTACCCCCATTGAGGTCGATACTCGTACCGGTTTTGCTGCCAAGATCAGTAGTAACATGACCTGCCTCTGGCGTGTAACTAAACACTAGTACTTTAGTGCCGGTGCCCGAGACATAATTTGCGTATACGTTTCCAGTGCCAATATTCAATAAGAATCTAGGCGTACCACCAGTATCTACAACATTAACGGACTCTGAAAAGGTAACGGCAATCAGTACCTCATCGCCTGCAGCATAGACCACACTATCATCAACGGCCTCCACTCGACTGATTACAGGTGGTTGGCTATCTGCGGCAATATTTATCTCTCGCCCAGAGAAGCGGTATAACTGAGCACCATCGGCACCCTTTAGTTGCTTCGCAAAATCTGCGCTGGGAGTATAGCGAAGATAGAGTTCATCCGTGATTGTGACAGGGTCGCTTACAGACAGGGTTATTTGTGGCGCATTAGTCGCTACAGAAACTGCATTGATGGCGATGATGTTACTTGTTGATTCAAGACCGTCAGTCAGCACAAAATCGGACAGATCCGGTGCACCTGTCACAATTTCGCTAAGGTTGATTACAATCTTCGTGGTACCCGTAGCGACATCGATAGATTGAACTATAGGGCCGGCGAGGGGTGTGCCTCCGCTCGCAAGCATTGTCTTATCAAGATCCAACCAAACACCATCAGGTCTCAACTGCTTGTAGCCCAAGCTGATATGGCCATCATAGAAGTAGAGTTGTGTTTCGAGTTCAGGTGCTTCACCTGTTTTATCCGAATAACTGTACTTTACAGATACTTCCTCAGAGCGGCCGTTGCGAGCGCCCGTTAGGGTATATACTCCTGCATTAGATACAATGTCGTAGTCGCCGAAACGCCCCTCTAAATAAACTACGTTTACACCAGAGTTAAGGGCCGTAGCATCTACAACGGTACCGTTACCGACGTAAACGATATCGTCTCCAGCGTTACCTTGGACCTCTACAACAGCACCAGGCTTGAAAGGTGTTATTTTCGAACCGTTCGCATCAGCAATAAAGACTTTTGTTTCGCCAATACCCTGAAGCCCAAGATTTTGAACAGGGTAACTCGGCGTTACAGAATTTGTATTCAACGTTAAATCTGAGAGTTCTTGCCACTGCCCATCAACTCGAAGCGATAAATAACCAAGACTCAATGCACCGTCTGCGAATACCAGCTGATTCTCTAACTCAGGCGAGCTCCCTGTTTTATCTGAGAAACTGTATTTTACTTCTACCTTCTCAGTTCTATCACCGATCCCCTCGAGTAAATAAACACCGTTACCGTAGGATGTAATCGAATAGTCAGCAAAGCTACCCTGCAAATAAATCGCGTTAGCACCGGAGTTTAGATTAGTTGCGTCAACTACAACTCCGTTCCCAATAAACAAAGACTCCGGTCCGGCATTACCTTCTATGTAGTAAGTTTGGCCAATCAACGAGAGTTCATCTATTGGTGTATCCCACTCTAAAAACATACCTGAAGCTTCTTGTATGAAGTAGCGAACTGGAAACGCACCCTCTAAAATCGACATATTCAGCCCTTATCCAATAAATAGAAGATTATCACTTTGCATCTCTTCCAGAACAAAGTATTTGTCAGCTGCTATATCAGTAATCACCAAACGTGCCTGCGCCCCTTCGCTTCCACTGACCGCCGCAAAATCTTTTGTGAATGTCGCTTCTTGAGTAGAGGTTGAACTGTCAATACCGTCCAAGTTCACAAGCTCGTTATCACCTAAATTATCCAAATAGATAGCATCATCAGCGGTGAAGCCTGAAACCACCAAATATGCATCTGATGTCTGTCCAAGACTATTAATACCGAAAGCTATCGCCACCTCTTCTGCCGAAACATCGAGTGCTACTTGAGTCGGATTGTTAGCAGTCTTTGCCCCTTGGTTTCCATCTACCCATAAGGAACTATCAGAGAGATCAGCTGATAGTCCACTAAAGTACTTAGACAAACCATCGATAGCGACGGCTTCGCTGGGTGTTACTGTAGAGAAGTTAATATCGGTAACAGAAATTGAAGCGAGGCTCGACGAATTGCCAACAAACATTCCGGGATCGATAGAGATGGAGTAATTGTTTGCCAAATCTAGATCGAACTCAGGATTAATAATTAGAAGCTTCGTCGTGTTATCGAATGAGACCGAACCTCCAGAGAATGATGCAACGCCCTCCGACACCGTCACACTAATTGTTTGAGTGTTGATTACGTTCTCACCTTGGAATCCCGGTTTAGTAGCGTCGTTCGACTCGTTTGTGATAGTGATATGATATGTGCCATCAGCACCCCAACTCACCGCTTCAGATATTGAAAATACAATATCGCTTCGTGGATCGAAATTGGTCACTCCCTCAAGCGTGGTGGTTAAAACAGGAGCGCTCACGACATCAAGTGTAACAACCTGCTCAACATCAGGATTAACTCCATCGCTGGCAACCACTGTAAAGGTGTACTGCGACTTTATGTCAATATCCGGATTATCGGTTAAAGTGACCTTCCCGGTCGTTTTATCGATAGTGAAAAGCGAGGCGTCAGTTCCTTTAATGTCATATGTCACTCCTGCTGAGATATCCTTTGTATCGTCAGAAGTTACCGTGTACACGACCTTACCTGCACCACTATTGTCTACCACGGAGCCGACTGCACTTGAAGTTATGGTAGGCGCAACTTCATCTAAGTCATTGATGTTTAATGTGACAGTTTTCTCTACCGGCGTCGTCACACCGTCATCAGCTACCACCACAAAGGTGTATAGTGCCTTTGTTTCGGCATCAGGTTTACCGGTAAGTGTTACCTCACCGCTTACCTCATCGATACTAAACAGAGCTGCATCATTCGCAACCTTGAGGCTGTATGTGACCCCTGCTGAAATATCAGCGCTGTCATCCGACGTAACGGTATAGACAACTTGTCCCGCGTCACTATTCTCGTCAAGCGAGGTTGCCGTTGCGTCCGAGGTGATAATTGGAGCAACCTCATCCAAGTCATTGATCGCTAACGTGACTGTTTTCTCTGTCGGCGTAGTTACACCATCATCGGCTACGACCACAAATGAGTAAGATGCCTTTGTTTCAGCGTCAGGGTCACCGGTTAAACTGACCACGCCAGTTGTCTGATTGATAGAGAAGAGTGTGGCGTCCGTTCCTGAAAGGTCATAGGTTACGCCTGCTGAAATATCAGCACTGTCATCCGACGTAACGGTATAGACAACTTGTCCCGCGCCACTATTCTCGTCAAGCGAGGTTGCCGTTTCGGCTGAGGTGATGGTAGGAGCAACCTCATCCAAGTCATTGATCGCTAACGTGACTGTTTTCTCTGTCGGCGTTGTTACACCGTCATCAGCTACCACCACAAAGGTGTAGAGTGCCTTTGTTTCGGCATCAGGGTTACCGGCAAGTGTCACTTCGCCGCTTACCTCATCGATGCTAAACAGGGCCGCATCATTCCCATCCTTGAGGCTGTATGTGACCCCTTCCGAGGTATCAGCACTGTCATCCGAAGTGACGGTATACACAACCTGCCCCGCACCGCTATTTTCATTTATAGCGCTAGCTGAATCTGCAGAAGTGATAGTAGGGGCAACTTCGTCGATATCATTGACACCCACAGTAACCGCCTTCTCTGAAACATTGCCAGCACCATCAGTTGCTACAACAGTGAACGAATACGATGTTTTGGTTTCATAATCAGGATTCTCAGACAGAGTAACCTCACCAGTGTTGAGGTCTACCTCAACTGAAGATGCATCATCACTAAGCCCCAATTTCTTAGTGTATAAAACAGGCGTGGTATCGTCCGTTGCAGCAGTGTAGATAACCTGATTTTCCCCAACACCCTCATTTACGGCAGAAGCTTGTGAGGTAAATTTTGGAGCTAAATTATCAAGCACGAACTCAGGGTCCGGGGTAACATCACCGAATTGATCAGCAAGAAACGTCTGACCACTCCCCCCGTCCTTAACGGGAAGACCCGTTAAAGTAACGCCTTGAGCAAGAGTCACACTTGTAATGGTGATATCCTCAAGATTCAGTGCAGGAGCGCTGCTGATTGTAAACACCATTGTCTTGTTTGAATCAAACGAAACGAATGTTGCCGTGCCAAGCGTTCCCAAATCGATCGTGGAGCCATCCAAATTACCGCTAAGTACAAGATTCTCACTAAATACTACTGTAACAGTTAAAGCCTCGCCTTCGGCGGCGTATATCGAGTCATCGGCGGTAACCTTAATGTCGACAGAACTGATCACCGGGCGCTCTACCGCCACAATATTGAAAGTTGCCGAGGCAGACTTCGCACTCTCGTCTGTGGCTGTTACCGTATATTTTGTACTAACTTGGGTGTCGGTGGCTTTACCTGAAATAACACCGGTTTTAGGATCGAAGACAAGCCCGGGTGGCAAATCGCCTTGCAATGAGAAGGTCAATGAATCCCCGACCTCCTCGATATCAGCATCAGTGAAGTAAACTGAAAGATCCTTCGAGAGAGATTGACGAGTCACGGCGGTAAAATCGGGGATACCGTCTTGCGCAACGGCTGGTTCTTCATTTACGTTAGTGACCTCCAGTGTCACCGTTTTCTGTGAGGAATTGCCAGCAGCGTCAGTCGATACAACGATGAATTCGTACGAAGTCTGTGAGCTCAAGTCAGGTGACGTAGTAAGTCTGACCTCCCCGGTTACTTCATTGATAATTAGCGCAGCATCTGAACCACTAGCCAAACTGTAAAGTACGCCATTGGCATCCGACGATGTAGCTGTATAGACAACACTATCAGTGGAACTATTTTCAGCTACCTTTGCTGCATCAGCAGACGTGATAGTAGGAGCGGTGGTGTCTAGCACCGCATCTAGTGACGCTAGTGGAGAGACGTTTCCAGCCGCATCCGTTTGACGCGCCTCGATAGTGTATTCGCCGTCGATGGTAGGTGCGGTGTAAGTTTCACTCCAAGCACCGCCGTTAACGCGGTACTCTGCAGTTGCCGTAGTTTCAACGCCCGTGATCGCCTGAATCTCGAGTGACGTCGAGATGCTATCAGCAGAATCGTTCCCCGAGTCTGTTGAAAGCACCAAATTGCCCGGTGCCGCAGGGGCGCTTTTATCATAAACGTAACTTGCGGACGCAGAGTCACTGTTCCCAGCCGCGTCCACCACAGTCGCTGTAACAGTAACAGTACCCTCCAATAGTTTCTGAAGATCATAAGCGGACACTTTGATTGAGAAAGCTTCAGCTGTAACTAGGCCGGATTTGGTGACCGAAATCGGATCGGTGATCGGATCGGTGATCGGATTGCTTACCAGTGTAAGGGTAACTTTCTGCCCCGCTTCAGCACCCACCGCTGTTCCTTCGATAATCAGCGCGACATCGTCTTCAGCGGCATTTATATAGCCTTCAGATATTGGAGACGTTAACGCTGCGACGGGCGCAGTTTGGTCTAAGGTAACTGAGTAAGCATCGCTCAAAGCAGATTCGTTACCCGCCTTATCAGTTACTTTTGCAGTGAAACTTGTTGTTTCACTAGAGAGAGTAACACCGGTAAATATCGCGAACCCTTTAGAGAGCTGCGAGTCGGTTACAGTCAGCGTAGCTAGTGGCGAGCCAGCGCCATCGACAAATAAGGAGACAGTGTCCCCAAGCGCGACTGAAGTACCATCTGATGCCGCCACCTCAAGCGCGACCTTGACGTCTACTGCACTGGTATTGACCAACCCATCGTTTGAGCTCGAGCCGGTGTCACTTGCGACCGTCAAGGAGACAGCACCCACAGCAGGGGCAATTTCATCTAACAGTGCTGCTTGCAGAGTCGATATTCCATCTACAGATGCGGTGCTTATATCAGTTGTAGTCGTTGTAACTTCAAGAAGCTTATCTGCGTCTGTCTCACCAGTTAACTCGGTGATAACCGCGGTACTTGTTAGATCGATCGTCTCAGCAGCAACAATTTTTGCCACCATAGCGTCAACAACCGCTTCGGAGGTAGTGGAATCGCGTGACCCAGCTTCAGCGTAAGCAATGATTGTTGCCACCTGAGCAGCAGCCTGCTGCGCTTCTAGCGCAAGCGCAGCCTCGTCAGTATCAGCACTATCCGCACCAGAAATCGGATCATAGGTGGTCAAGTCTTCCGCAGTGGTGATGTTTAAACTGAATTTAACCAATGCCTGAGCTTCGGCTAAAGTACCACCACTAGCCTTCGTCTGTTGGTAGGCTTGATCAATTAATGTAGTCAGAGGGTTAATTACGGTTGAACCCTCCGGCGCTCGCATCTCTTGAGTGTTCGGCAACCCCGTATCGACGTTGTAACCTCCAATAGCAACCAACGAATAATCGCCTGAGATACCATCAATTAACGACTGAACCTCATCCGTTACAAAGAAATTACCAATAGCGTCTGTAACCATACCGGTATTGACTCTAGAGCCGTCTTCAAGCTCCAGGTAGATATTTGCGGCTTTTATGTAACCATCAGCAGTCAAGCCACTAGTAATATTGAACGATTCTGCATCGTTGCCTGCAGAGTCCTCAAGCGCTCCATCTGCCGCAGTAAAACCGATACTGATAGCGTCACCCGCGGCGAAGGAGCCCGGAGCGAATGTAAGTACGATTGTACTCCCACTTGCGACAGCGGAAGTCGGCGCAATCGCTGCACCCCCGTCGAATCCCACAGCAAAGGCTGACGCAGAAACATCGCCCATGGCTTCGTCGAAGGTCAAGGTGATCGTTTGATCTGCTGCGCTTGTTGCGACACTCTGTAGTGCTGGAGCCGCTAAATCAAACGAGCCCGAAGCTGCAGCCGATGCAGTCCCATCCGCCAAAGTAGTTGCAGCACCTTGAGCTACAGAGAAACTGATAGCACTGTCAGCAGAAGAAGAAGTTACTTCGAGTGTGTAAGACGATGCACTGACCGCAGTGAATACCCCCTTCGTGCCCCCTGTTATAGCAACATCAGACGCGTCGAAACCGGTTACGTCTTCATCAAATGTGAACGTTAGGGTGATAACGTCGTCTGAACCGCTATCATCAACAGATTGAGTAATGGTAACTGCAGCGGTGGGGGTGGGGGTGGGGGTGGGGGTAGGGGTAGGGGTAGGGGTAGGGGTAGGGGTAGACGTAGACGTAGACGCAGGGGTGCTACTACCTCCCCCAGATCCGAATAGCGCTAAGGCACCTCCGAGGGCGAACACCGGCGATATCCCAACTGCTTCTCCAGTGAAACCATACTCCGAAACGCTATAACCTTCCTCTGCTAGCAGAGACGCAAGAGAGCCCTGCACCGCGGGGGATAGCTGCTCCAAAGCCACCACCTCCACGTCAACTACTCCTTTTAGAACTCCTTCGACAACTGCGACTTCATCACCTTGCACAAGAAGAAGATCATCACCTCGGATCTCTAGCTTTAACTCACCAGCATCAACTCGCTTGTTGCTCTCTAGCAACGTGATCTTCGCTCCAGAGGGGATCTGGGCAGTTTGAAGCTCAGCCAATGAGAGCACTTCCTGCGATCCATCAGCTTTAGTGATTACAAAAAGAAGGTTTTGAGTATTCAAAATAATGTACCGTTTTATAATTGTAGCGACATGGCCGCTTTATTTAGGTTAAGTTTATAAATTTGTATCAAAATTAGACAGTTTTGTAACTACCTTTCACCCATAGAGCCGCTAAGCGTTTTGATAATCGGCTTTGTCAAATACTGAAGGACTGTGCGCTCCCCAGTCTTAATCTCAGCGGTAGCAGTCATGCCAGGCTGTATGGCTAGATCAAGATCCGGTTTCGCACTGAACTGCCTGCCAAGCGATTTAATCCTTATACGATAATAGGCCGTCTCACCCTGCTTTAGACCTTCGCTTATCGTATCTGCACTTATAAAAACAAGCTCGCCAGGCAAGGTTCCGTAGATACTCGAATCATAAGCATCAATTTTTAAAGCAACTTTCATACCAACAGATACAAAACCGATATCAACTGGGGACAATTTAGCTTCAACCAGCAGGTCGTCTTCGATTGGAACAATCTGCATTATCTCTTCGCCAGGCTTTATGACCCCATATAGTGTGGTTACGTTCACGTTCTTGACTATGCCATTTGAGGGAGATCTTATTTCTGTTTGCCGGAGTATGTGCTCGCGCTGGCCAAGCAGCTCCTTCATTGCGGTAAGTTCCTCATTCGTCTGACTCAGTTGGTCTTGCAGCTCCCTGAAATATTCGTTCCTTTTGATCGTTCTTTGCGCTTCAAGATCAGCCACCTGCCGCTCAAGTCGCAAAATATCGGTCTTACTAACATCGCCTACAAGCGCAAGGGGCATGTTAATCTCTAGCTCTTTCCTAGCAATCTCCTCGATTTTCAGAATTGCGGAAAGCTCATCTTCCAGAGCTTTTTTACGAATGAAGAGGAGCTTGTTTTGGTTATCAACGAACTCTGGATACTGCTCGGTAATCGGCTCATATTTCGGTACTGAATCGAACAACTCGGCTTGCAACCTAGACGACTTTGCAGATAGTGCTGCTACCTGCGAGCGAGTTTCCAGGTAAGACGCCTCTGCCCTAGTTTTATCGACACGTGCAAGCAATTGACCTGCAACGACCTCATCTCCTTCGCTCACAAAGAGCTCGTCCAAAGTGCCTCCATCCTGTGACTGCACCACTTGAGTTCTTGAACTGGCAATAACAGTCCCCATCGCACGACTAACCTCATCAATCTTTGAGTAATATGCCCATACTGAAAAGATCGTCAACACAGCCAAAGCGGCCAACAACACCCAGCCATGACGATGCGTGTCAAATTCTGAATGAGCAGTCCTATCCTTGTATTGATATTTCAATTTAAGCCTCTCCCGGGCGACTATTAGGCGCTTTAGCTGCTCTAGACATCTCTGCTATTTTTGCTAGGACAGCGTCTCGCGGGCCGTCCATTGCAACAGAACCACCACTAACTACTACAATACGATCAACTTGAGACAAAACGGCCTTTTTGTGTGTCACAACGATAGTCAGAGTATCAGAATCCTGTGACTTAAATATCTCATTCATAACACGGATCTCCAGCTCGGAATCCATTGAGGCCGTGGGCTCGTCAAGCAACATAATTCTCGGTGACATGATGAGTAATCTTGTCAGACCCACTAGCTGTTTCTGCCCACCAGACAAACCACGCCCGCCCTCTGATATCGGTAATTCAAGCCCTTCAGGACGACTTTGCATCAAACTTATGAGGCCGGTTGACTCACAAGCCGAGAGAATTTTCTCATCACTTGGAGTCGGCAAACCCAGCGTCAAATTACTCCGTAAACTACCATTGAATAGGCGCACTTCCTGAGGAAGATAACCCACTTTCTCTCGCATAAAATCTGGAGAGATCTGTTGCATGTCGCATCCATCCAAAAGGACATTTCCTTGCTGCGGTGCATAAAGGCCCGACACCAATTTGAGCAGGGTTGATTTACCGGAACCGACCGGTCCGATTATCGCCACCTTTTCACCCGGACGGAAACAGAGAGAGGAAACATTGAATATAGGAGCTTTCTCTGAGTATCGAAACGAAACCTGATCTAATTTAATCTCACCATGAATCTGGGTTGGAACTACTTGCCGACCGCCAGCCCCCCTATCAGATGGCATAGACATAATTTGATCCAGCGACTTAAGCGCAATCTGCGCGTGTTTCCATTGCACGACAAGATTAGGGATCTGAGCGAGCGGGTTAAATATCCTTCCCATAATAATCGACGATGCAATTAGCGCACCCATTGAAAGCTCCCCCTCACTTATCGCATATGCACCAACGGCGATCAACGCGACGTAATTTCCTTGCTGAATGAGCATCGATAAATGAGAAGCCTTTGCACTTGTAAGCTTGAGCTTCAATTCACTTGATGCAATGGAGCGAGTCAGAGACATGTATAGGTTCTGGATCTTCCACTCGCTGCCAGTCGCCTTGATAGATTCGATACCATCCACGGCCTCAATAAGCAGTCCGTTCTTCTCGTTTGACTCCTTCATATGTTCAGCGGTCAGTCGCTCAATTCTTCCCCTGAATAGCATCGAGACCATTATAGCCAGGGGAACCGTAATCATTGGCACGACTGCGAGATAGCCACCGATGAGCCCAACGACGGCTATAAATAGCACGGCGAATGGTACATCAGCCAGCACAAAGAGTACTGCCGAAGTCATGAAAGACCGAACAGACTCAAAGTGTCGTATTTGAGACGCGAATGTACCAACTGTAGGAGGCCTAGCATCCATGCGAATACTAAGCGCCTTGGAAAAAAACACGCCTGAAAGATCTAAATCAATAGACTTTGCAGCTCTTTCAGTCATTATAGATCGAAGTTGACGCATACCGAACTCGAACAATATCGACAAGCCGACCCCAACTGTTAACACCCACAACGTCGAAAAACCCTGAGTCGGAATTACCCTATCGTAAACTTGCATGGTGTACATTGCAGTAAACAAACCAAGTATATTCATCAGAAAGGTGGCACCGACGGCCTCAGTGAAGACCAACCTCCTGCTTTTAATTTCGTACCAGAACCACTGGGAAGCGCTTTTGGGCTTACTCTCTGAGTGCTCTTCAACATAACCAGTACTAAATTTGTAAAACTGCCCGGATTTAGCCTCAGTACGACGAAGCACAGATTCGACGCCTCCGTCTTCTTCAACAAGATAGTCCTTGCTGGCCAGCTTAGACTTGACTACCTTTATCTTGTGCGAATTATCATCAATCCACAGCAAAGGAAACGAACCTTTTTGTATCCTACTTTCATCGACTATTTCGCGCCCACCCTCCGGAAACCGGACATGCCAGGCTTCAAAAGCCAAGCGAGACATCTCCAAAGATGACTCTTGAAGCTCTTCTACTGAAAATCGATAGGCAGGTACAGAAACACCGTGCAGGCGCGCAAGAACTACTAGTTGATCAGCCACACTCTCTAACATTCTTATTCCTCGCTCGACCTAGTAACATTCTTTGTAATTAGGCCAAGTCATCATAATATTGATCTGCCTGCCTACCTTCTTGAAGCCATAAAAGCTATCAACATAGGTGTAGAGAGTCTCTTTCTTTTCGCGATTGGAATTCAACAAGTCCATCCACGACCTTTTTCCGACATCGAATTGGCTCTTTGTTGATTGAACGTAGTCTTCTGCTGCCTTTTTCAACCCAACCAAGGTATCCATTTGACTTCCATAGCTGAGATAGCTATCCATTAGCTGGGCAACTTTGAGTTTGATAGCAGAGCGTTCGCTATCCAATTCAAATTCAGCAGCTGACAGCCTGACATTTGCTGCCTCAGCTTTATCCAGTGATGCGAGCCCCGATCCAGTGCTATAGCTAAATGAAAGGAAGGCCGTTGCATCTCTGAAGCCATCACCATCATCTCTAGTCCTAACACCTACCGAAAGCCTTGGATACAAATTCGAACGCTCTTGCTCGGCGAATTCACGAAGCTTAAACACTGTAGCACCAGCTCTCTTAACCCCGGGATTGTTCGCTATTGCAACACCTTCAAAAACACCCAAACTCGTTGAAACGTTGGTACAAGTGAATCCTGCCGAAACTGCCGGAACCTTTAGATTTACCAAACGCTCTAACTCTGCCAACTTACTTCTAAGCTCCTGACGGGCCAAGATAGCCTCTCTCTGTGCTTGGCGATACCTACTATCCACTAGCAATACGTCCGATCGCACACTAATTTCAGCCTTTTTCAATCGGTTAATTTGAGCCAAGAAAGTAGAATGCCAAGACTCACTATCAAGCGCGATTTGATGCCTTTCTTGCAGCTTAAGTACCTCGAAATATGCATCGACTATATCCTGCACAAGAGCAAATTTAACCTCATCCTCTTTCGCCATCTGCTCACTCAATTCTGCTTCTGATAGAGAAATAGCTGCTTGAGTAGAAGGTGACCATAGAGGCTGATCAATTGAGATCTCAGAACCCCCGGTTGAGGAGGAGTCTACGCTAGATTGCACATTCAGTGTCGGGTACCAGCCTTTTCTTT
>Ga0102954_1000112_pt1 | contig 23848 bp, 41 predicted proteins | sample SalPonA_C_H2O_MG_FD_78511 | JGI IMG/M metagenome (GOLD analysis project Ga0102954, IMG submission 78511) | Water microbial communities from South San Francisco under conditions of wetland restoration - Salt Pond MetaG R2A_C_H2O_MG | ecosystem: Environmental > Aquatic > Non-marine Saline and... | reverse complement strand
ATTAATATTACTGACACTTTCAAGCAATGAATTTTTTGCTTGGTTAAAATACAAAATTTTAGAATCTAGATCTGCCAATATGAATTCCTTATCCATATCATCCAAACCGTCTTGAAGTACCGAATTGTCACCAAACGCATAGTCGTACATTTCGTCTCTAGCCACGACAAAGTCAGACAATTGCTTTTCAAATCTTTCTTTCTCTTCTTCACTTACAAGCCCTGTTTCAAACATCTTAGCAAAGAGGCTTGTCGCATTCTTATGATAATTCTCAGCAATAACAGACGACTCATCTATACCTTGCTGGGAAAGCTTTCCAGAAGATAAGTTCTGAGCGTATAAAATTTCATTCTGTAATTCTATAGCGCCTTTATTTGTGCTTTCGGCTGCAATCCAAGCTTTTTCACTTATATATTCGATACCATCGTAAAGTTTACTACCTGTTGACAAAGTAACACCGCTGCTAATTACTATTACCGATGCAAGAGTAACATATCCAACAAGCAACTTAGTTGAGAGCTTTAAGTTCATATATATATTTCCTATTTAATTATTATTATTATTGTAATAATATTATATTTATTTTAAACATTGTATATAATATTGATTAATATCAATTATTACAACTTAACTTAAATAACAATAATGAATAACGACAGCATTTTTTATAAGAAAATAACCATATTAATCATTTTTCTACTCTTATTAACGGGGTGGATTTACACATCTGTGAAAGCTGATCAAAAAGCCAATCGTGAGGTTGTCGATTTCATTCAAACATACTTAGGCGACTATGACGTTTACTATTTTGGCATTAGTGGTAGTGTCTTCAATAATAATGTTGAGATTGATCGCATCCAAATTAAAGAAAAGAATTTGGATTGGGAGCAGAGTTTTTTAGATCTTCATCACATTGAAGTTTCTAGAAACGTAGTTAAAAATCCTCACTTGCAACAGGACTTCTCTGCATCAGCAGAATATTTACAGTTTGATCCTCGCTTAAACCACGTGTTAAACAATGATGATCCCGTTCTGTACTCTAGAATGACAACTCCAATACTAGGAGAATTTGATTATACCCAATCTTATGACCGAGTTAAAAATGAGCACACTATAGAGTTTAATCTCGAAGCTAGACCTTACCGAAATTTCAGTGGTACTGTTAAAACTATGGGTTACGAAGAAGCTGTAAAAGGCGCACTTTTCTCAAATAATTATGCTTACAACAGCATTATGTATAACTTTAGAATCCTTAAGCCTGGAGAGTGTAAAATCAGCGTTGAGAACATCCAGTTAAAGAATGAAGGCATATACCCAAACTCGTTCACCTACCTATGTCAAGAAGAGGTCAAATAATTGAATTTTCTTCAGCGTTACGCTCTTTGTGAAGGTAATCAGAAAAGTCGTTATAAACATTAAAACTGTACTCTTCTTCTATCTTCACATCGGACATGATGATTGCCCTAACCAAAGATTCAGGTGATAAGCTTTCCATTCTCTTGAACGTAACCATCTTCTCGCTTCCAATGAGGTTTTCAAAGTAAATTAGTACGTTATCAATTTCCATTGTATTCATATCAAACGTCGGTTCGCTTAGCTTTGATAATTGATAAAACATGTATCCTCCTTTTTCACAAAGTATAATTAATAAAATTAAAAAATCAACTATCTTTAAAATAAACAACAAAAAATATATTATTAAATAACTCAATAAAAAGGATAAAAATATGAGTTATGATTTAGACATTTGCCCATTCTGCGGCGGGGAAGCCGCTATCGCAAGCGAAGTCCCTGACAATTCAGATTTGCTCTTCTACGCACATTGTAAGAGCTGTTACGTAAAAACAGATTTATTCTCTTCAGTAGACACTCTCATCGATTCTTGGAATCAACGATTTGAGGACACTGCACCACTGTATGGCGATGTAAACGATGTTGACCTGGTTGTTTTGGCGGAAGATCATGTCCTTGCCCCTGCTTCACCCACACAAAAGATGAAAATGGCTGCTATATGTGAAACCACCCATGAACTAAGTATCTTAGACGTTGAAAGAATCTATACAAGCATGATTAAAACAATTAACTAGTGGAATTAATACCCTAAGTATTGACAACAACTCTTTTAATTGCTATATTAACACCATCAAATAACAAAACGTAGGGGTTTCAAATGACTACTAAACAATCAGTTTGCGTTATGGTTCCAAGAATGTTCGAAACAGACTCCGATTTGATGGTGAGCGCTGATTTTGAAAGTGATTATGAGCATCCAGAGGAAGTTTTCTTTAACGATTTCCAACTGGCATTAGCTCAGTGGTTCGATACCGAAGATGGTGCACATGTCTGGAACTACAAAGAGGGCAACTTTGATTTAATTGACCTAGATCCACAGGAAGACCTTACTAGCGAGTCTTTCCTTTCTATCTTCAATTCCTATGGCATCTACGACGTTATTATCGATGAAATCGATCTAAGTGATGTGGCAGCATAAGGTCTATGTCTAAAAAGTCTTTAAACAATGAGTTGTCGTCGCTCATTGAAGATGGCGACAATTTGTTCTCTGCGTATATTGATGAATTAAATAATCAACTAAACAGCGTTCGTTTAAAGATAGCAAAAAACTCTAAAAGATCTCAGTTTATCGGTCTATACAACAATTCAGGCAGGCGCATTAAGGCCAAAAAAGTATCAAGCGCTTACGGTGAACAATGGTATCTTCACGAAGATGAAGCTAGCCTTATCTCTGAACGAGGGAAGCGGTATCTTCCAATAGGTCATAAAAGCAAAGTCCTTAAAACTCTAGGTTTAAGAGAGGTTATAGAGGAAGCGCCAGCCTGGGCTGCTTTCTCATATACCGAAGGTGCTATAGAATTAGGCAAGGTTAACATTGAAATTTATAGAACAGGCGATGAATGGGGCAAAGATTCGACCCCTATTGCCTAGAGGTCGAATATGAAATCAAATATTCGGTGAATACTCGAATGTTTTAGACGTTTTGCTATCTGAGAATTCTTTTATTTGGGTCCTTCTCGAAAACATATCGTTGACCCAAACATTTGGGAAAACTGAAATCTGTGTATTAAAGAACTCAACGTTCCTGTTAAACATCCTGATAGAAGCCTCCGTATGATCATTTGCATCTACCATCTCCTGCATTAGGTTCCGATAGAGCCCACTAGCCTGAAATTCAGGGTACGCCTCCATCACAAAAGAAAGACCTTTTTGAATATTTTGCGTTGATGCTTCTGCCAACATAAGTGCCTCGTAATCCATTGTGTTATTTTGACCTTTTTCCAACTTCGATATTGAGTTTCTTAAAGCTGTTACATGTTCTATAAGAGACACTTCTTGATTAGCTGCCTTTTCAGCAATTTCAGTAATACTTGGAATTTTAGATAGCTTATTTTTTTCAGCTGTTACAACATCTGCCCAAGAACGCTTGACGGTGTTGTGCATCGAAATAATGTCATTATGAATTTTTATGATATATAGGGCTATTGCTGCTATCACAACAAGCACAAGAAATATTGTTGATTCCATATTTAATCCTCTATTAACTCTTAGATTTATTATCGTTTAACTTATCATAACCTTCATTCATTAAGCGCTCAAAATCTTCATTCATTAAACGCTCGAACTCTTCATTGCTAAGGATCTCAAAGTCTTCATCTGGAATAGCCGTTGACTCACTGTTTTTATCAATATCAGTTTCTTCTAAATCTTCAAAAACATTATCTGCTGGATCTTCAGTTTTATCTAGGTTAAATTCTTTTTCATTTATAGCTATATCCTCAGATTTAAAAGCGATATCATCGGCTTTATAACGGTTAAAATTCTTATCTCCATACTTAACCATGGCATTTACCATTTCCATAACAGCTTCCAACTTAGGCAAGGAACCATGAGACCTTATCTCTTTTAACAAGCTCTCTTTATCAGAGCTTAAATCATATTTACGTTCTGGTCTTAAGAAACTCGGGTCATCAAGTCCAATACATAAGTAACCATCAGATACTTCAATCATTGCATTCCGCAATAACTCATTGAGACTAGCGAGCTCTAACGCTATACCCGCTTTAAAATATTTTACAAAATCAGCCTCACTTCTAGATGCGACCCTAAATTTTCTATCAAGCTCTATACTACCAAACGGATTTTCTATAATTTTTTCATCATCGTATTTAAATATAGCCTTGGTCCTATTCGAATGTTCCATCATTGTAAAATCTGGTGGATATACACCCATTTCTTTCAAATTAACAATTAGTGTGTAACGCCGTCTATTATTTAACCTTTTATCCGCACGTTCAGTGTATTGTATAACCTCTATTTTGAAATCTATGGGTCGTTCACCTCGACTCCATCGACCTTTAAGTTGGCTTATCAGTGTAACTGTATATCCGTCTGTTGAATATTCTTTAAAAATATCAGCCCTTTTACTAGCAATTAAATTCTCACGTCCTTTAATATCATTCTCTATAATATCGTTATCTAATAATGCGTCCATCTGATGAAGACGCAAATTCACATAACTCACAAACCATAGTCTTAAAACCAAAATTGTTCCTGCTATAAGACCTGTAATGAAAGCTGGAGTAAATAATCCAGTCAAAAGAATTGCACCTACAATAAAATTATTGAATTTCTTAGGAACATCATCTGGATACTCATTGATGACCTTTAATAAATCATTCTGAGTTTTAGCCGAATCAATACCGTCAAGTGCGCTTGAAAGAGCGTTAAATATCTTTCTATTTTTAAATAATGACGTGTGCTTAAGAATAAACAGATACTGTTTATTCATGTAAAATAATGTATTAATAACGCTTCTCCTTATAATTATAATCAACTATTTAGACATAAAAAAAATACACTTTCAAGTTGACATCTGATAACTTATAGGTATAATAAAATAAAACATCAAAAGAGGTGGTTTCAATGAGCACTTATACCTTTGATTCTAATTTGTGGTCTGACTTAAGCAAGGATGCTTGGGGGTACAGGGATCGCTCAGGCTTTTTTTATGCTGAAACAACCACCGATGATCAGCGCCAAAGGCTTTGGGACTCAGCTCTGGAGGCTATTGAAGACGCCTCTAATGAGCAAAAAAAGCGTGATCTAGACTTTGAGCGTAGCATTGAAAATGCGTTGCTTCTTGGTGCTTCTAATCGAATCGATGCGATACGTTGGCTTATTGAAGCAGAGTCTATTGAAGGCATTGATGATATGCATGATAAATCGGGATACATTTGTTACCATATGAATCTATCTTACGCTTACGCAAACGAGTTTGATAACCTTTTTTGCAATGCAGCCTGAAAAACTACTCATACTTAATAGACATAATGAGGTTTAAAGTGATTACATATTCACTCGTTAGAATGGGACCAAATACACTCAAATGGTATGAAGATAACGGCATCCCACTAGAGTCAACTCCCCAAGAGTACAACGAAGAAACCGATCAATTGGTATCAATTTCTTTGCCTTCAAAAACTCTTTCTTTTGGGAAGCTTTTTCATAGCAATCAAGGAATCTTTGATGCGGGGTATGATCTTCATCCGATTGATGACAATGATTGGAATGACTTTGAATCTTGGATTTCATCGTTCAGTTCAGAGTCTGTTCTTCCTTTAGACGAAATTATAAAAACTTATACACTTAAAACAGGTAAACTCATATCAAACTATATTTAATTCATAAATTATTGATTATAATTTATAGTTAATATATATTTTTTAAATGGTTACATTTTTATTAGAAAAAATTGATAGAGTTGTTTTTGAATTATCTACATCATTAGATTTTGATGATATTGATTTATCAAAAATAGATGAATACATTAATAAAGGTTTAGTTGATGTTAAAATTATAAGATCAACGTCAGAAACTTCATTTAAAGACAAATCTTTGTATCAAAAATAAATATAGTTTTATACTCCATACTTTATAAATAAAAAACTGTATTTTATATACTCTCCAAATGTAAAAAAAACAACCAAAAATCTCCTTTTTTATTGTTATTTAACAATCTATTCTTTAATATTTACTGTCCAATAAAAATAAAAAAAATGGTAAATGATTATGATGAGATGTATAAAAAGAGGAAAGGTTTCTGTTGTTTACACACCAACCTCTCCTCATGGTTGGTATACTGCCAACAACAGTCTTGAGATGATCTTTGATCCCAAAATAGTAAGCATGGTTCTTGAAAAGATCGATGCATCAATAATAGAAAAATATTGCTTAGAAACCTACGGAGAAGGCAATTATAAAGCGGCTGGTGAACTAGATGTTAAGTACATTACACCTTGCGATAAGTTTATTATTGTTAAAGGAATCAAAGGTGAGTCCTTTATTTTGAACAGTGAGTTTAACTGGATAGAGTCATGTTGAGGAATTATGAATAAATTTGTACAGCACTCTTATGCGGAATACGTGTGTAATTTCAAATACAAAGATGGGTATACCGATGAGAGAGTTTTTAACTGTATAAACATGGAAATGTTAATGGAACGTGTTAACAGTTATATTGCAAAGAACAAGATGGATGACAAAATTGTATCTTGGAATGTGAGCAGCGCTATTTTCAAGACTTGACTGCAAGACCCTTAATATTTAATATTTATTAATAAATATTAAAAAGGAACATGAAATGTATTCAGATATTAGCCCGTCGATGACTCTTATTTTACTATATATAATTTTAGGTTCCGCCTCTTTTGCTTTTAGGGTGATGAAGAAAGGATTTACGTCCCATCCTGAAGTGAAAACCTGGTCTAACGCTTCATTCAAGCGGTTAATCCAGAGTGGCTTAATTCAAGCATTAGCCTGGCCCATATTTCTATTAAATAAATAAACGGATGTTACATGGATAGTAATTGCCCTCAATATCACAATTTTTCTAATGGAATGCGAGTTGTAACAACGCATAGCAGTTCCGAACTACCTGACAACGAGAAACACTCAACCTATGACTATTCCGCTGGTTTAAGCGGGGAAATCATATTTGCGCATTATTGCAAGTTTCTTGTTGTTAAAATTGACACAGGGGAATTAAAAACCGTATTTAAAGACCATCTTAAAATCTCCTAAATATTGCCATTTAGATGGATTTCTTTTATAATTAACTTATTAAAAGATAAATCGGAGTTTTTATGAAAGATTCAAATACTGTTTATGAATTCACATTCAAATTCAACATTAAAGGCATTACAAATGAACGGGTTATTTACTCTAAAAGTTTTAAAGATGCTTTTTCTAGATATAACTTTTCAATAAAACGCTTCAATACAAAAGTTAATACAGATGCTGTCATTAGAAAGCCTCTTGGACTTAGCTTAGTTGGTTAAATAGATGTTAAATACCAGAATTTACAAGGACGTTTTCATCCCCTTTGTTGATATAAGTGAGCGCAATTTTCGTATTACTTGTGAAATTAACAATCTGTTTGGGAATGATCTGCCGTTTGAAATTTTGGACCCTATGTATGATTCCAATGAAATAGCCGAGTTTGTTATGAATATCCATGATGTCGGTAGACCTATCCAGGTTGTACCTGTTTTGCAGAATGGTTTGTACACAACATACGATTTGCTTAGCATACGCAATAAAATCTCATTTATAAATCATGAGATTAGCAATCTAAAAACCATAACACTGAATATTTTTAGAGACGCTCTTTTGCGTTCTAAAGGCGAAGTAGGGCATTTAGATAGCTGTACATCAAGCATTCCATTGGAAGATACAAATGATCTTTTTTGTCCATTTTGCAAAGAAACGCTTTATAATGATTTAGAGCAGCGTGAATTAGATCGTTTTAACAGAAAAATCGAATTATTGGAAAATGAAATAAGTTTTATCCGTATAAAAGAAAAAAAAATTAAAAATAATTTAAATTCAAAAAAGCCAGATATAATCACATATTATCTAGGTGGATGGTGTTAGAATAAATTAATATTTGATTTATTTAAATTTTAAGTATTGCAAAGAGTTTTAAAATCATTATTATTTAGATCATAACAATAAAGCATAGAACGATGAGTCTATGACACTTTATATTTATGGTCTATGCCAGATAACGCCAGATGCCTCCAACTGGCGTTTTTTTTTGGGAAAAAAGTATGAAAAAAATAACTGTAGTAAATCAATTTGATATTTATTTCGCACCTGAAGATCACAAATCTTTGCTTGAAGCTATGGAAGAGCAGGGGGTTAGAATATCAAACATGTGTCATGATGGATTTTGCAATCAGTGCAGATGTGAAATTACCGAAGGCGAGGTTGAATATTTTCAAGATATTATACTTTCAGAGCCTGAAAAATATATTTTACCCTGTTCATGTATTCCCAAAACAGATTTAACAGTTATCCCTGATTAAATCTGTTTATTTTTCAGAATGTTTATCATGGAATCGAGTGCTTCATGATAGCTTTCTGACTGCTTGCCGCAGAAAATTTGATCAGAAATTCCCGTTAAAACGTTTATTTTTCTAAAATCTTCTCTTTCATTGATATTTGAAAGATGAACTTCAAAAACAGGACCTTTTCTTTTAAAATTCTTCAATGCATCTGCAATGGCATATGAACTATGCGTCCATGCGCCTGGGTTTATTATTATTCCTTCAACATCTTTTAAAAATGATAAATTTATTTTGTTAATGATGTCGCCCTCATAATTGCTCTGGGTATGAACGACCCTTGAATTATGACTTTCTGCTTTTTTCTTTAATGAAGATACAATTTCATCCAATGTCTCAGACCCGTATATCTCTGGCTCCCTATCACCAAGCATATCTAAGTTTGCACCATTTATAATGGCAATAATTTTTTTATCAAACATAACTGCATCTCCATATATTTATTTTTATTTTTATTTTTAGTCATTAACAATTTTATATTTAATTATTATATTTTTTTTTGTATTATAAAAAAAGATGTTATTTTAATGATTTCTGAAATATTTTGGCATACTAATTGCTTGTTCAATTTTAAATTTAGAGATAATAAGGGTGAACTATGAATAATAAAGAATACTACAAACAGATAATAGTGAATCTAGTTGATAGCTTAGAAAGAATTTCAGATATTTACTTAGAAGAGAACTTTAGTGAAGATTCGTACTTATTAGTACAAAGACTTACAGATAGAATGTCTGAAATAAAATACGATTGTATGGAAAATGAAGAGTTTGAATTTCATGACTTTTCAAAAGACTCCATGTACTTAAACGCTTTAATGCTTATTACTGAAGACTACAAAAGCAGTGTGAGTCGGATTTCAAAATCCTAATTTAATATCTAAGTGTATGTTGTTTTTCTCATCACCAAAGATTTCTGTCAAAATCGTATTCATAGTTCTCAATCGATTGAAAAATTTGTTCGTCTGTAACAGATTCTTTAACGCCGTTATCAAAGTAGCTTTCAATTAATTCTTTTACAGATTCATTGTATACAAACCACTCTCTTCCGTATCCCTCTTCTTTATACAGGTGTTGGTTAAGTAGATTATGCATATATTTTTCTGCATCATTACCAGCAAACCAATCTATAGCAATAAACTTTGCATCATCGACATGAAATGCTCTTCTAATCTCTGACAATCGACGTTCTAGATTCTCTGTTACACCTACTTTTACAATGTTTTTAGTTTTTGAATAACAAAAGTACAGATGCTTGTCTGGTTCACCGTTTTTGAATTTTAATACGGGTTTTTGCATTTCTCTCGTTACTGGATGAACAACTGCCAATGAATCAGAAATATTCCGCCATTTTTCCAACATTTTTTTCTCATAATACCCCCTGATCCATTCAGCTGACCCTTGCTTTACATAAACAACTTTTGTTAACGGATAATAAACGCCGTTTTTTTGTAAGAAAACACTGTCATACACACTAATTTCAATGGCTTTCAATGGATCAGTTTTAAATTCATAACATGCGTGTTTAAGACGAATGCTTCCAAATATTGTTTGAAATGAAGTATTTAGATAGGCATGGTGTAAAAGAATGTTTTTAACCATACTTTCAGAGTTTATCTTACTTAACAAACCTTTGGATTCAAAAATTTGTAATGTATTCTTCCAACTTTCATCATGTTCTAATTGGGTTAAAAACACACTCCAATCAGAGACTTTAGACAGTCTTTCTTTAATTACCTTTTTTGCCTTTTTCAAAAAAACCTTCCTTGGTTTTATAAGTAGCCACCCCTCCATGGGTGAAGCATCATAACTTATCTGTTGTATACGAACTTAGGATCAATTGATTCAATAAATTCAATAAAACCTTCTTTATCTTGAACACACTCAAATCTCATTTCGTGCTCATATGAATCAACATATTTTACATGCTGGAACTGATGTTTTTCTACGTTGTCTTTACACCACCGTATGGCACGATCCATAAGGTCACTGCAATACCCAACCGTATGCCCTGGAAGCCATGTTCTCTTGTAATCGGATATCTCAATTGGATTCATCTCTTTTCTCCTAGCTGTTTACGCCCATAATGTTTGATACAGATGTTATCTCTTCGTCTAATGTTTTTATCCATTCAACGATATCCACTGGAACGACCTTAAGCATTGACCAAATAGGGTACTTACACTCTGCCTCAACCTTGAATGCCAACTCATTGATATCCATCTCTTGCCATTCCGAGATATTCTCCATCAGTGAAGCAAAGTAATCCGAGAATTGCACAATCATCATCATGCGCCTCTTGCTTAAAGGAATCTCACTGTTTTCCCAAATATTTTCTTTGTGGTGATCTCTAATAATTTCTGCGATTTCATCGTGAAAACCCCAGTGTTGACAAACCAAGTATCCAATCTCACTGTGGTCATACCCAATCATACTTCGTTCGACATCAACCTTTTCGTTATTAATTTCCCAACCCTTGTCTTCTATCTTATCTATAGATCCAGGTAGTAAGTCTAGTAGAACAAAACTTCCAATGTCGTGCATTAAACCAACCATATAGGCTTGATTTGCGTTTATATGCAACACAGAGGCTTTTTTAGCCAACATGCTGGCGATGAGAGCCGTTCTTATAGAATGTCTCCACAGCCCCTTCTGATGAGCGCTCTTGGGTATAAACACACGTGCAACACCCGCAGAAGATATAGACTCCATAAATGCCTGCGTTCCTATCCTCATCATTGCCGACTCAATCGTTTTTACATTCGATCCTATCGAGTAAGCAGCGGAATTTGCTAATCGCAGTAAAGTTGCACACATGGGTGGGTCGGTCTTAACAATCTTCAATAATGATTCATAAAAATCACTATCTTTTTCATTAAGTGCCATTACTTGAGTTACTACTGTTGGCAAAAGTGGAAGTGTTTTAATTTGTGCGCTTAAATCTTTAAGCGTTGGCATTATTTGTTCATTCATAGATATATCCTCTATGAAAATTCTACTATTTACCCTCCTTAAAGTCCATACATTGTATAAAGTTCATGCTGTTCATAAAGTGCTTTAAATACAGGCTCTTTCTTGATCTATCCTCAAAGCTAAGTCGCACCGTTAGGCTTTATCATAATTTGCAATACGATTCGCATAATGCGAAAAAATAAGAGTTTTTCCTAGAAAATTGATCATAAACTAACCATATAGAAATATATGTCGCAGAAAACCAACACTATTAACTATACTAGACTTAAAAAATACTGAAAGCTTGAGAATTTTAGTTGACATTTATGCATCTTATGATAGACTTTCACATAATTTAAAAGTTTCAAACCATTGGCTATTTGCCTCCGTGACAGGGAACAACAATGAACCTAGCAGAACAAACCATTCAGATTTTGGACTCCGAACTTAGCCAAGCTGAGTCTACCATAAAGCAGCTCCGCCACACACAACAGCTTATTCTTAGGGAGTCGGTGTCATCTGACATTTTGATTGAAGAGCTTATGAATAAGGCTGGATGGAGTGGCTCATTCGCCGATTTCGTGGGCTCTTTTGAGCGTCATTATGTTCCTGCTGAAGTTGCATAATACCTAATTTATTTCTATAAATATAAATGAAACTATTGATTAATAGTTTCATTTATATTAAATTACCTGTGTAAACTCAGGCTATTAAAATTAAAATATTTTTAAAGAGTAATAATAATCGTTATGGATACAGAAGAATTAATCCGTTTAAAAAATTATATCGAATTTCAGATTTACCAAAACAAAGAGTTGTTGGCGAGTGCTAAAAAAAGTGATCCAGATGGTGATGGTGCGGCTTGTCAACGTTACACACTAGAACTCAAGAAGTTATCTTCTGAGCTTAATGAAGTAACAGAAAAATTGAGCCAAACGGCTTAAAAAAAGTATAGAATACGCCTGATTTACAGTTTCGGGTGTGCCAGCATATCTTTCTCTCCCTCTCTCATGCTGGTACACCCACCTAATCTAAAAAGTTTAATTTCCAATAGTTAATTGAAGGTCTTTCCTCATCATTTCCGTTGATTCCTCTTCAACCGTTTCAATGATTTCTTCGTAGTCGGTTTGATAATAGGGTCTATTTCTGCATTGATTAAAGAAATATAACGTTTTTCTCTTAATATTATCCGAGAATTTATTCCCTAAATCGACTTTTTTATTAAATTCTTCAATGTGAGATTGATGTATCTCTGATACTTCGTTGTAGATCGCCACGTTTTCATTGTAGTCAGCGATTTGCTGCTCTGTTTCAGCTATTTCCGCATCCTTCTCCAGTTTCATGTCGAATTCTTTTAAGTATTCTCCATCCTTTTTGACAACTTCCTCTTCAACAGCCAACTCTTTTGAGTACTGATCTAATCTAGCGGCGCCCAGGTGTATGTATAAATAGCTCACCAAACATTCTTTAAGCTGCGATGGTTTAATGGGGGTAATGCCATCACTTCTCTTCTCATAACTTTTGAACTCAATCAGTGCTGTATCACCCGAAGTTGATGCAAGTGGCTTACCCAGCCGCATATCCTTTGGCGAAAACTCTTCAGCATATGAAGAGGACGACACTAAGAGAGAAAATAATATTATTTTTTTTAGCATAAATAGCCTCTATTTTGTTCCTTTTAGAATTTAAACATTGATTCTCTCAAAAAGTATAATTGATAAATGTTTTCAACTCAATTTTATTGATTTTATAAATATATTTCATACATAGATTGACTTTTGATTTTTATGTCGTATAATAAAATAAAATAGCATGGAGTACAAAAATGAGCCAATACAAGGCGATTCTCATTGACCCTTTTGAACGAAAACTGTCTTGGGTAGAACTGCAAAATGACAATATAGACTGCCTTCACAAGGTAATGCGTTGCGATGTTTTCACAGTCGGAACTTACCTTGATAACAAAGGAACCTGCCTCTATGTTGATGACGAGGGGCTTTTCAAAAATGAACAGGCTTACTTTGTTATTCTTGGCATTGATAATGTCTTTGCTGGAAGATCACTCGTTGTTGGCACTGATGAGATGGGAGGGTCTATCACCCCGACAGTTTCAATTGACGTATTGGAATCAAAAGTTCGATGGATGGAGCCACGTGAAGAGTAGATTATTGGAAAGCCGCTACGATGTAGCGGCTTTATTGTTTCGTTAGATCCTTAACCCACCGTCTACTTCAAAGCAACGACCATTAGCGTAGTCGTTATCCAAGATAAAGCATACCGTTTTGGCTATCTCACTGGGATCACCTAATCGTTTAGCAGGAATACCTGATGAGATCTTATCTAGCGCCTCAGGCTTCATACTCATTACCATCTCCGTCCCGATATAACCTGGCGCAATCGAGTTTGATCGAATGCCGTATCGTGACAATTCTTTAGCCCAAGTTACAGCCATCGCCTCAACCGCTGATTTTGTCGCCGTATAGTTAGTTTGACCCATATTCCCATGCCGAGAGATGGATGAAATATTGATGATGCACCCCTTGGTTGACTGATTTACCATGTGCTTGGCAGCCTCACGTCCACAAAGAAAAGTTCCTGTTAGATTAACATCTAAGACTGCTTGCCAATTATCCAGTGACATTGAAGACTCAACCTTACCTGTTTCACGGCTTACCTTTAGCAAAAGTCCGTCCCGTGTAATCCCTGCATTGTTCACAAGTGCAGAAATCGGACCCATATCATCAACAATCTTGTTAAATGTATCAACAACCTCTTTTTCTTGGGTGACATTGGATATATACCAACGTGCTTCGCTCGCTCCTTGCTTCATACAAAGATCAACAGCAATGCTTAGCTTTTCGGTATTCATATCAACAAGTGCTAGCTTGGCACCTTTTGATGCTAGGCTTTTAGCCATTTCAAGCCCCAAACCCTGTCCAGCACCCGTAATAACGCAAACTCTGTTCTTTATTTCCATTACATTTCCTTAATGTTGTGTGTTAAAAAATCTTTTTCTCGCTCAAGCGCATAGTTTAGGATTATATCGGCTGCATCATCATTAGCTTCCACTTCCAAATACTCAAGCTCGTATTCATCCAGCATTTTTTTGATTTTCTTATCGATCTCTTTCGACTCTTCTTCATTATGAATCCTACCGTGATCTTCAAAAGCTCTTTCAGGTCGCTTAAGCAGTATATTTACATTGTTGTAGGATAGAAAAACCTCTTTCACCATATCTTCAAAGTAGTTCGGAAAGTAATCAGGGGCTTTATATTGTAAGCCAAGCAGAAGAGGGGAGTCAGTTACAATAAAATCCACACCTGCTTTTTTAAGACGCCATTGCCGTTGGTTTTGCTTTGCGGTAATGAATAATTGATCCTCTAGCTGGACCTTATTATTTTCCCAAGCCAATTCTTTTGCATATTCTGATACATATTCAGTTGATCGACCCATTTTTTTTAGTTTACTAAAAAGGGTTGCTGCCAAGACAGACTTACCAATGCCAGGACCACCGAATGCAGCAATAACAACAGACATAAATAACCTCCATTATTAGAATTAATTGAGTTTATTCTAACAAAAATATCAAAGCTAGACAATTTATTTTGTTTTTGTTATTGTTATTGTATGTTTTATGGGATTAGGTACTTAAATGGAATTAAAAATAAGCTATATGATAGAGAACCTGTCATCCACTCAAGTGGACGATTCAATTAGAAGAATGATCGAAATGATTGTCTTTAACAAATGTGCCGCCGCTAGCGGAAATATAGAAAATGAAACGTTTACTTATCAATTCATGAACCTAGGTGAGTCCCAGTCCTTCAATGTCACGTTTAACCTAATAAGGGTGGAAAATTAATGTCAGTAAAAATGGAAAGCTTTAAGAATGTGATTGACTATGTTTACAATATGGTTACAGATGTTTCACGGCTTAAAAACAGTGAAAATTTAGATCATGATGTAAACTCTTTAACGGATTTATACGAACAGTTTTATAACAAGGGTTTTGCCATTTTTGAGGACCTTGTTCGAGATAACGATATCAAAACAAAAGATGATTCTTCTGGTTTTGATCGGTTTGATTTAGAGCAACACTACATCGGTTGTTGGGGTTTGATTGATGATTTAAGAATGTTTAATGAACAAAAACTCCTTAACGACATGCTTATAGATGCCTTGGTAACAACCTATTCAAGCAAATTTATTATTTTGTTAAGAATCGTCAAAGCCCTTAATAAATAAGAAAAAACCCGCCAGTTGGCGGGTTTTACATTTTGTTGACTACAAAATTATCTCATTAACTCTCTGATATTACCTTCACGTATCATCTCTTGAGCCCACACCACATCGTATTTGTATTCGGCTCGTGCATAACGCTCAAGATCACGTTTGTAACGTTTCTCTGCACCATTTAATGCTCTTACAAGTTTATTGAGTGCTTCCTTCATTTTTTCATTCCTTGACTACAATATTATTTGAATAGCGCTTTAACATTACCTTCACGGATCATTGTTTGAGCCCAGATTACATCGTATTTGTATTCGGCTCGTGCATAACGCTCAAGGTCACGTTTGTAACGCTCATCGGCACCATTTACTTTTCTTACAAGTTTATTCAACATTTCTCTCATTTTTTTACCTAATTTATATAACTGATTGAGTTAAAATTTAATATGTAGGTATATTAAACTATAAACTAAAGTATTAAAAATGATGAATTATAATCTTATTAGTGAATTAAAGTATTCTAATTGAAGTTTTACTGGCGGTCAGAGAGGGATTCGAACCCTCGGTACAATTTCTTGTACGGCTCCTTAGCAGGGAGCTGGTTTCAGCCACTCACCCATCTGACCTTAGTTTTGGAGCGGATAGCGGGAATCGAACCCGCCTCATCAGCTTGGAAGGCTGAGGTAATAGCCACTATACCATATCCGCAGAAAAGCGACTTGATTTGTTCTATGGGTGTAAAGATAAATTAAATAATTTTAATTGTCAATCAATATTGATCAATTAGGCAACTTTTTTGAAATTAACTAATTGATCAACACTGATTTTTTTATGTTTTGAATAACCACGCTTATTAGCCTTTTTCTTGTCTTTGAAAACGTCAGAACGCTGGAAGTTCAACGCATGCTTTTGGACTAAATTTCTATTTTTCATTTCAACCTCGACTTACCTCGACTTATTAAGAGCATTAATTATACTAAATAAATAAAAGCCTGTCTACTTAATTAAAGAATAATGTTAAAAGTGTTTAAAAAACCATCAAATACATTGACTAATCAATACCATTAGTATATTATGTACTTGAATGATCCAATATTTGTAGGAGAAAAAAAAGCATGAGCCAACTTAATACAGAACAAACTGAACTTTGCACAAAAATCGCTCTTGTTAGCCTTGAAATTAGAACACTTGCTAAATTGATGGCACGTGACATAACAGAGTTTGATAGCGTTGTAGATTTTCATCAGTATCTAGATAACACAATGGAGCCCATTGAATTCATGGGTAGCGTTTTAAAGCCTTCTGACATGGCTAAAATGACGTCTGACAATGAGAATTCAGAGTTTTCCGCCAAGCATACCGAATGGCTTGAGAAAGTTGCTGACAAGACGGAGTTAAGCGAATACATCAAATTAAAATCAGATTACAACAGCAAGCGTGAGTTTTTAAGCAAGTCTATGGATGAACTTGAATCAAGTCTACCTGACTCTGCGCCTGCTCAATCTGAGCCAGTAGCCGAAGAAGTGGCGAATGTTCAAGAAGTAGAGTCAGAAGAACAGACTGAAAACGCTGCTAAAGAACAATCTAAGCGTGGTAGGGGTCGTGGTTCACGGGCTGCTTAATAGTAAATAAGTAAAAAAAAGGAGCAAAAGCTCCTTTTTTTTGATTAAATAAAAATATGAAATATTTTTTGCTTAAATATAATGTCATTATTCCAGCATTTTTAATTGCTTTATACAGCAATCATGCTTTATCGACTGAAATAAGCACAACATCTCAGATTATTCTAAGTAAAAACTTACTTCAAAAAAATCTTTGGGAACACCAAAAAACCCAAAAAAATAAAAATATAGTAAGAAGCGAATTTACATCGTATGACGGTATAAAAATCACACTGACAGATTATGGGTCAGATATAGATTTTGACCTTTTGATTGCAAAGATTTCAGATTCAGAAGAACGACTGAACATAGAACCCGTTCATTTCGATAGTTTCTTCACAGCAGATTTGAACATCTCACGAATTGATTTTTATGATGAGTTAAGCAACTCTATCTATATAAATTATGTTGTTGAGGATGTTAAGAAGAAAACGGTTCACCACCTTCTTATAAAATCTACACAAGAGCAATACACTCCCAAGGGGTATGATGATCTTCTGCTTTCATTTTATGACTTTGGATGGAGCAAGAGTGTTGAAGAGGTCCTTGAATTGCCCGAGGACTTTGAGTTTAAAGAAGATTTTGAGGCGGAGAATGACTCAGAATACCAAGATAAATATTACGAACACGTCACACAACTTAGATCGAACTCTATAGGTTTACTGACTAATGTCATTGATGTTGACTGGGAACCCCTCTACTTAACACCTATACAGATTAATCAATTCAACTTGTTGTCGGATGGACATTTCAGAGGCAGCTCTTTGCCTCATCAGTTTTATCATAATAAACTTCATGCCCACTTAGCTGTTGTTTACAAAAGCAGTCAGATTTCATGCATGCTCAAATCCCTGCCTTACGATTCAAAGGAAGCCATTGAAGGTGGGTGGCGTCTTGTAGAGGATGCTTATCTATCTCCTCATCACCTTCATGATGAAAAATGGAAGGCTCGCTATACTATTTTGGAGAATGAAGGTAATAAAAAATACATTTCCGAGATTTGTAGTTACGAGCAAAACGGTGGTACAGCTTACACCGAGCTTACCGTCCCCAAAGAGTACGAGTTTTTCATGTCAAACGACCTTTACAAAGGGTTTTTGAATGGAATTCAGTTCAAGTATGCCAAACCCTAAATATTGACTTTTTTATATTTTTATTGTTATTATTCATAATTAAATTAAACGAAAATAGAGATTTTAAGATGAACAAATCTATTGTTGCCATTGTTGCCATTGTTGCGGCTTCCGCTGTTTTGACAGGGTGTAACTCTGTCTACGTTAAACAAAATGATGCATTAACTGGACAGGAAGAGTATACGTCACTCGCCAAGGGTGCAGGTGCTGGCGCTATTGCAGGGGCTGTCATTGGATTGGCTAAAGGTGATGGCGGAAAGGGCGCACTTAAAGGGGCTCTTATTGGAGGCGCTTTAGGCGGTGGCATTGGCTACTACATGGACAGTCAAGAAGCTAAGCTGCGTCAAAAAATGTCGGGTACTGGTATAACAGTCACTCGGTTAGGACAAAATCAAATCTCTTTGAATATGCCAGGTTACATGACCTTTGACACCAATCAATCGGTTGTAAGACCACAACTATACCGACCATTAAACGGTCTCGTTACTGTATTGAATGAATACCCAAATACATCCATTCAAGTTATTGGTCATACCGACAACACGGGATCTGATATCGCCAATATGCGACTCTCAAATAATAGAGCGCAGGCGGTTCGCCAATACTTGATTGCCCAGGGTATAGAATCCTCACGAATTGATTCATACGGTGAGGGATCAAACAATCCAGTTGCAAGCAACTCTACAGAAGCAGGGCGGCAAGCGAATCGACGTGTAGAAATACGTGTTGTACAATACTAATATTAAGGTAATACCCAGTGTTTAAGCGAATTATTAGTTACATGAAAATTACGGACGTAATGTTCTTATTTCTTCTTGTGCTTGCCTACTTAATGGTAAAATCTGATATAAAAGATTTGCAGCAGTTTGGCTTCTTCGCTTTCATTGGGGTTTTCGCTCTTTATATATCTAATGTTATTTTTAGACATTCTTTAACAGCCTATGTTGAACTTAAAAAACAACGGAAAGAAGAGGCAGAGGCTATCGCAAAAAAAAATGAGCTTATTGCTTTGAGAGCAATGGCAATCAAGAAAATGGAACAAGCCGAACAGAAAAGTAGTAATAGAACAACAAAAAGACTTCAGAATAAACAACGCAGTAAATTTAACCGAATTGCATGATAAACCTCTTTTTGATATTATATATAATATAATAAAAATGAGAGGTTTATATGATAAAAAACCCAGCACACGAATTGCTCACAGATAACGAAGGAAACTTCGATACTAAAAAAGCATCACATTTAGTTGAATTTGGGGTGCATGCCTCAACAGGCAACGTCCCTGGCGCTATAAGTTCAGGTATTGATATAGTCAAAGATAACATCTCAGGTTCAGAGGCTAGCTCAGAATCAAAAGCTCCGCTCATGAACAGCATAGGTAATGCATTAGGCATGGGAAGTGAGGAATCTGGGTTTGAAGGAGTCCCATTTGATACCAGTCAGGTCCAGCATCCAAAAAACAATTCTATAATGTCTAAAACAAAGCAATTAGCAGAAAAGCTTGAGATACAGGAAGAGCATAAAAAATCACTGTCCATCTCTCTCGATACCCCATTCAATCCACCATCTTTCTAGAGGTCACTATGAAAACAGTAACAATGAAAAATTCCTTCAATGATGATGTCTCACTTAACAAAGATGAGTTTGTAGAACGGTGGAGTAGTCACATAAAGGAACTACATAGACTCTCTCTTGATCACAAGGAAGAGTTCGATACGATGGTAAACAGAGTCACTGAAATTGCAGGTGAAGTGTTTGAGGACATCTATGAAAAGCAAACAGCTTTAGCACGAAAACGAGAGCAGAATAATAGCTCAAACTTGGAACCATGAAAAAAGGCGCTTATAGCGCCTTTTACTTAAGTTATTTCGATCTTTTTCGGTAAACGATCTTCTGGTTGTTTATGGGATATATCGATGGTTAGTACGCCGTCCTCAATAGTCGCACTAGTTACCTCATAATAATCGTCTGCCATCATAAAATGCTTTGTGAAGGATCGGCAAGATAACCCTCTGTGCAAATACTGACCTTCCTCTTCAACTTCTTTCTTAACATAAGAAATGGTGAGCCTTCTATTCTGGTAGGTGATTTCAACGTCTTCTTTTTTGAGACCACTCACACCGAGCTCTATTCGATATAAAACATCGTTTAGCTTAATAATATTGTGAGGTGGATAGTTATTTATCTTTTGTTCGCTCAAAGATTCTAATGTATTGAAAATATCTTCAAAACCCAAAAGTTTTGTAGAAAAGTTTTGATGTGCCATTGTAGGCAATGTAAGTTTTGTTCGTGTCATAACGATACTCCTATATTTAGCAAGTAATTAATTTTTTTTGAGTCAATTTAAAATTGCACTCAACAAGCCCTTTTTAAAGCGGCTTAACATTAATATATTAATTTAAAACTAAATTTCAAGACCCAATGTTTATTTTTTTTATTGATCATTATATAATCAAAAAAAATAGGATATTTTTATGTCAGAAGTTAATAATACACAAAACAATTCAATAGCAGTCGATGAAAATATAATCGATGGCATACCTGGTTCAGAAGTTCCTGAGTTATCAAAGGAAGAACAGATGCGTGAGCTCATTAGAAAACCTATAATGACTCGACGTAAAATGGAACGTATAAAAGCTGAGTTAGAGGCTTTGCAGAAAGAAGCAGAGTCAAAAATGCTTCCAAAGAAAACTCATTTTAGATTAAAAATGATCAGTTTGTTTTCTATGCTTAGTCTAGGTGGTGGCATTAGTATGGTTATGAACGGTCGATCTCATGATATGTATCCTCTTGGATTACAGATTTCAATTGCTTCTTTAACAGCAATCATTTTGATTAGCATTTTCTTGAAAATTGATTCAGAGTAAAAGGCCAGCATAAGCTGGCCCTTTTATTAATTGATTTTTCCATTTCTTCCTAATCCCTTCCTCCAATGGAACCACCAGATTAACAACATGATAAACATCCATGTAGAACCAGCACTTGTCGTCAAAAAATAGGTTGTGTCTTCAATCGCTATATTTAGATTACGGTAATCACGTTTATTTGAAATAACGATTTTTAACTCTGAGTTGTTATCAAAGAACGCTCCTATCACTCGGTAGTAAAAAGTATGGGGTATACTCATCTCCCATTGATAATTTACACCAGGATTGTGAGGGGCACTTTCATAAAAGTTCGTAATTCCGATTAAATCGTCTTCTGACAGTGGAATCTCTTTCGCCTTTTTTCCCAAATCATTGAAGTCAAAACAGTATACGTGATCACGTGTACAATATTGGCTATTGATATCTTGTTGTTTGACAACTTCAGCGACACCATCATGTCTATTTTTCTTAATCTCTTCAAGAATAGGGTTTACGAGCATGATATGCAAAAGGGTATTTAGGACGAGAACAACAGCGGCTGTTAACAATCCTATTAACCGAGGGAAGGTTATCATTCTTTTGTAAATAGAGTGGACAATGATGCTCCCCATCAGTACAAAGCTCGTATTCACTAGAATGTTAAATATCCTATTAAGCCAATCTCCTTCTCTAAAGAAACCAAAGAAAACGTAATACACGATTGTACCCGCCAAAACAGTTATTGTAGCCCCTTTGATGTCTAACTTAGGTCTTAGCGCAGAAACGAGTAAAAGCGCTTGTAGCGCCCCTACAGACGCCATGAAAGCTAATACACGAGGAGTTTCAAATACACTGTTAAACCACTCCTTGCTTCCAAACAAACCGTATACGTTTAAAGGAACCATTATTCCTACATACCAGATGAGTATTCCCGCCAATACAATTAAAGCAGTCTTTCTATGTTCTTTTTCCATATTCCTATCCCTTAGAATAAAGGGGGCTAAGCCCCCTAATATTATTTATCTTCCATCCATTTCTTTATGTTTTCTAAATCGAAATCTTCACTTTCTCTATTTTTTGAAGCTACGTCTTCCTTTTTATAGGATTTAGATTTCATTCTAGAAACAAAAGAGCCTTTTAACTGTTCAAACATCTGATCCATTTCATTCTGAATCTCTTCTTGTTCCCTAACCTGATTCTTCACACTAGCCAGCTCTGACATAAGTTCACGCATAGCTTTTTCCATACGTGCCTTTTCTCTATTACTTTCAGCTATTTGCTGGCTTAAATTGTCTTTTTCAAGCATTAAACTTTTTTCTTCGGATTCTTTACGAGCCATCAGCATTTCCAACTCATGTTTTTCCATAAGAATTCTTGAAGCTTCTGTTTTTGCTTTTTCAACGTTAGATTTTTCAGCAGAAACTATTTTGGATAAATTATCCACCTTTCTTTGAAGATCGTTGTTTACATCTTTTAGCTTGTAAGATTCTGATTTTTCTTTTTCAAATGCAAGCTGAAGCTCTTGATACTGAGATTTTAACGTTTCCGATATCTCTTTTTCAGCCTCAATCATGCCTGTAAATTCAATCAATTCACTTTCTACTTCCGCTTTTTCAGTTACCAGATTTTTATTAATATCTTTTTCACTAGTAAGCGTTTTCAAAGCTTCATGTAATTGATTTTCCAGATCCTTAACTTCACTTTCAAACTGTAGCGCCTTACTCTTCTCAAACTCAATGCTTTGAGAAAGATTCGCTATAATTTTATCCGCTTTAAGTGACTGCTTTTCAGCATCCTTCACTTCAATCCTTAAGCTCTTATTGTTCTGCTCCAGAACCTCTATTTCTTTCTTGAGCATTTGCTTTTCAGACTTCAGTTCGTCGTTAATATCTTTAACATCAGACAGTTTTTCAGACAGCCTTTTCTTTTCAGACTCTAGTGAAAACTTCTCAATATTAGATTTTTCAATCTCTTTGTATGAAGCTTTAAGCTCCTGCTCAATAGATGCTTTTTCTTTCTCTATCTTTTCATAGTTGGCAAGTTGCATCTTAAGAACTTTGTTATCAGATGTTATTTCCTGAAGCTTTTCTAGCTTTTCTTCAATGACTTTCTGGCTAACAGCATTTCGTGTCAAAACATTGATTTCTGATTTAAGTTCATTGTTTTCACGCTGAACATCTTTAAGTGTATTGATTTCAATGAGTAACTTCTCGTTCTCCAGGGCAACCTGTTCTTCAGACGCCTGAATGTTTTTAAAGTCATTGCTGATTCTGTCTATAATTGCTTTCAAATCACCAATTTTACTATTTTTTGCGTCCAACTGAGATTGCAAAGAAACGATCTCAGTTTCAAGATCCTTGTAGGTTTCAAGTTGCTCGTTTGCACTCTCAAGTTCATTTAACAGATTTTCATTGGCATATTCTTGTTTAGAAATTTGTTTTTCAAAATTTCGTACAGTCTCCGCCAATTGATTTGCACGTTCTCTTTCCGCTACCAAAGAAGCGACTTCTTTTTCTAACGACGCTTTCTGGAACCCTGTTGTCATCAACCCTTTTTCAATTTTATCAAGTTGATTAACGACATCTTTGTAATCCCTTGAGCGCTCCCT
>Ga0102954_1000107_pt1 | contig 24353 bp, 20 predicted proteins | sample SalPonA_C_H2O_MG_FD_78511 | JGI IMG/M metagenome (GOLD analysis project Ga0102954, IMG submission 78511) | Water microbial communities from South San Francisco under conditions of wetland restoration - Salt Pond MetaG R2A_C_H2O_MG | ecosystem: Environmental > Aquatic > Non-marine Saline and... | reverse complement strand
GAACACTGAATTGTTGTCGGGTAAGCAGCACAATTATTTAGCTGCCTTATATCCAGCAGCAAAGGGTCCTTGGGGCCTTGCGATTGTCGAGGTGAGTACAGGTGCATTCTTTTATGCGCAGCATGATCAGGAAAAAATTATAGGTGCTTTACACACCTATTCTCCAAAGGAAATCATTCATCCAAAAGAGATGAAACGAGAGCTTAGAAAATCTCTTGAAGAATCTTTCTACCTCTTTGGAGTCGATGGCTGGGCCTGGGAGGAGAACTACACCACAGAGCAACTAGAGGCTCATTTCAATACGAAAGGATTGAGTGGTTTTGGGCTAGAGGCTGGAGCTCCCGCTGCCATTGCTGCAGGTGCTGTGATCCATCATCTCAAACGCAGCGAGTTTGTGTCATTGGGGCACATCAATACCCTGGCTCGCATCACCTTGGATGATTATATGTGGCTTGATGGATTTACCATTCAGAACTTAGAGCTCTTTCATCCATCCACAAGTTCGGGTGTATCGACATTGAAGGTAATTGATGTCACCGTGAGTCCCATGGGTGGACGATTATTGAGAAGTTATTTAGCGCTTCCTTTATTGGATCAAAGAGATATTGCTCGCCGTCAAGACGCAGTAGAAGGGTTTTTGAATGACGCTGCCCTTCGTGAATTACTGCGTTCAACCTTGAAGGCATTGCCCGATATGGAGCGCCTAGCGAGTAGGTTAGCCACCGGCCGTATTTCTCCGAAGGAATTGGCGCGACTACATGCATCACTGAACGCTTCCGCGAAGGCGGTTGAGATCGTCTCGAAAACAACAGTAGAAATACCTTTTGAAAGGCCCGATAAGCTTGAGTCCCTCCGAGAAAAACTCTCTAAGGCCTTGGTAGATGATCCTGTGGTGGTCATTGGTAAGGGGCCGTCGATACGAAGCTCCTTTAATGATGAGTTACTTCGACTAAGAGGTCTACTAGAGGATGCAACTGCGACCTTGGAAGAAATACGGGTTAAAGAGGCTGAAAGCTCCGGCATTCCGTCTTTAAAATTGGCCTTTAATAATGTCTTTGGCTATTATTTAGAGGTGCGTAACTCTCACAAGGATAAAGTCCCCGAGCAGTGGCATAGAAAGCAGACTTTGGTCAATGCAGAGCGCTACATCACCGATGAACTCAAGAAATTTGAGGCTGAAGTATTAGGGGCAGAAGAAAAAATAAAGGCGATTGAGGTTCGTCTTTTTGAAGAATTGGTAGCCGAAGCCAATACTTTCCTTGATGGTATTTTGAAACTTGCCCGATGGACAGCAACAATCGATGTCCTGTCGAGTTTTGCAGAGATCGCTTTGCGCAATCAGTATGTGCGACCAAGTTTTGTTTCAGAGCAATCGATAGCTATCATAAAAGGGCGTCACCCTGTCATTGAGAAGGTGTTACCAGAACATGAGGCATATATTGCTAATGGGATTGAGATGTCTTCTGAGGATTCTGCCATTGCGATGATCACAGGGCCGAATATGAGTGGTAAGAGTGCTTTTTTACGACAGGTAGCGATTATTCAGATTTTAGCCCAGATGGGAGCTTTTGTGCCAGCTTCGAGTGCTGAACTGCCTATAATAGACCGTTTGTTTGTTCGTGTTGGGGCATCAGATAATCTCAGTAAGGGGGAGTCGACCTTCATGGTGGAAATGAATGAGACGGCGACCATTTTGAACAATATCAGTTCAAGGAGTTTGGTGATTTTGGATGAAATCGGTCGCGGTACCTCCACTTTCGATGGTGTAAGTATCGCATGGGGAATTGCGGAATTCCTACACCAGCATCCCAATACCCCTTTAGTGTTGTTTGCGACGCACTATCACGAGCTGAATGAGATGACACACGAGTTTAAGAAGGTTAAGAATTATCATGTGGCGGCCCAAGAGCATGAGGGTACAATCGTGTTTACACGCCAACTAAAACCTGGAGGGACTGCACATTCTTTTGGTCTACATGTCGCCAAGCTTGCGGGTATACCTTCTTACGTACTTCATCGTGCGGATCGCGTGCTTGAATCGCTTGAATCGCAACGCAAATCTTCAGAAACCGATGCTGAGGTTGGAGGAAGTGGCCAACAATTGAATTTTTTCTCTTTAGATCGCCCAGAGCTCGAAGAAGTAGCTACTGAGCTAGAAATGTTAGACTTAGACCACCTAAAGCCTATTGAGGCACTGATGTTGCTACAAACGTTGAAAGAAAAAATATCAAAAAAATAGTTCAGGTACTTGCAGAGCAAAATTTCGTCTGTATATTTGCCGACCCAATCGCGAAAGTAGCTCAGCTGGTAGAGCACGACCTTGCCAAGGTCGGGGTCGCGGGTTCGAATCCCGTCTTTCGCTCAAAGACCCTCCGAAACAAGGAGGGTTTTTTGTTGGAGCCCCGGTGGTGGAATTGGTAGACACGCCGGACTTAAAATCCTGTGGACAGTAATGTCCGTGCCGGTTCGACCCCGGCCCGGGGCACTCAAAACCCGTCTTGGTTTCCAAGACGGGTTTTTTGTTGATTTCTCGGTGAATAACCTACCGCTGCTTTGGTGGGACAAATCTTTATAAAAGGCATATTTGTTTCATGCAGCAATACCACGATTTAGTTAGACGAGTTCTGAGCGAAGGCGTTCAGAAAGGAGATAGAACAGGAACAGGTACGCTCAGTGTTTTTGGACACCAAATGCGTTTCAACCTGCAAGAGGGCTTCCCATTATTGACCACTAAAAAAGTTCATGTAAAAAGTATTTTACACGAGTTGCTGTGGTTTTTACAAGGTTCCACGAACATAGAATACTTGGCAAAGAACAAGGTTCGTATTTGGGACGATTGGCCTTTTGCGGCATATCAAAAAAGCGACGATTACAAGGGTGAAGATATTCGCGAATTCGCTCAGAAGGTTGCTGATGATTCGGAGTTTGCCAAGAAGTGGGGAGAGTTGGGACCGGTTTATGGGTACCAGTGGCGTTCATGGCCAGCTCCTGATGGCAGTTCGATCGATCAGATTAGTCAAATCGTTGACCAGATCAAGAACAACCCTAATTCCCGAAGAATAATCGTCAATGCTTGGAACGTTGGATTTGTCGATCAGATGGCGCTGCCTCCTTGTCATGCGTTTTTTCAATTTTACGTAGCAGATGGCAAACTCTCTTGTCAGCTCTACCAGCGCAGTGCGGACATTTTCTTGGGCGTTCCATTCAACATTGCCTCGTACGCCTTCCTCGTACACATGGTGGCACAGGCTTGTGATCTTGAAGTAGGTGATTTTGTGCATACCCTAGGTGATGCACATATTTACAACAACCACATCGAGCAATTGGAACTGCAGTTGACTCGAGATTTCCGTGCATTGCCTCAGCTGAAATTGAACCCTGAAGTCAAGAATATCTTTGATTTTACCTATGATGATTTTGAAATCGTAGGCTATGATCCTCATCCACATATTCCCGGCAAAGTCGCCGTTTAATTATGATTTTAAAAGCTATTGTGGCCTACGCCGAAAATCGTGTGATTGGCAAAGACAATGACCTCATCTGGCATTTGCCGAACGATTTACAGCACTTTAAGCGCCATACTGCCGGGCGTACCATCATTATGGGGCGTAAAACATGGGACAGTCTAGGCGGGCGCCCATTACCTAAGCGCAGACACATTGTCATTACCCGAAAAGAGGGTTTTGAAGCAGAGGGCGCGGAGGTGGTTCATTCGTTAGAAGATGCCATTGCTCTGGCCAAAAATGAGGAGGAGGTATTCATTGTGGGAGGTGCTCAAATCTATGAGCTTGCCTTGCCATACCTCGATATACTCGAGATTACAGAAATTCATGCGGCGCCAGAAGGTGATGCTTTTTTCCCAATTTGGAATCAAGACGAATTTGAACTAATCAGTGATGTTCATCATCCCGTAGACGAGAATCACGAATTTAGTTTTAACTTCAAAACCTGGAAACGCAAATAGTTTCAGAAAAAGGTCAAGGCCTTTAAATACAACGCATACATGAAAAAATTAGTACTCCTATCTGCAGCTTTCTTAGCTGCTTGTCAAAGCACTACTGACTCGGCTGAAGCTACAAAGGATGAAAGCATCGCAGCGTTTCCGATAGTGCACTTGGACACCACAGTGGCGCCTTGTGATGATTTCTTTACCTACACAGCAGGTGGGTGGCGTGAGATGAATCCAATTCCAGAGACAGAAGTCCGCTGGGGCGAATTCAACAAACTTGGTGAACGCAACAAGCAGCGTGTCAAGACTCTTCTAGAGCGTTTAGCCGCAGGAACCTTTGAAAAAGGTACGGATGAGCAGCTTATCGGGGACTTGGTAACAAGTGGTATGGATAGTGTGGCGCGCAATGAGCGTGGTACCTCAGAATTAATACCGTTTATCTCTGAAGTAGATGCTGTAGAAGGATTAGAGTCTTTGTTTGAGTTAATGGCGAAGAACAAATTCTACGGTGTTGCTGCCCCGATCTCCGTGTATGTTGGTACGGATGCTAAGGAAAGTACGAAGCATACACTTTATGTGAGCCAAAGCGGCATCGGTTTACCAGATCGCGACTACTACTTGCGCGATGACGCCGAAAGCAAAGCATTACAGTCTAAATACCGCAAACACATTCGAGCAATGGGCGAGATCGTAGGTGTTTCGTTAGACACTTCAGCTATCTACGACTTAGAAGAGCGTTTTGCTAAGGCTATGAAATCACGTGTAGAAATGCGTGATGCCGAGGCACGTTATAATCCAATGAGCATCGCTGAATGGCAGGCAGTCTCGCCGAATCTTCCGATCACCACTTTCATGGAGACTCTTGAATTGGGTGAACGTGATGTGGTCAATAGTGCGCCAATTTTCTTCGAACGTATTTCAAGCGAACTTGAAGGCGTTTCGCTATCCGCTTGGAAGCACTATTACAAATGGCATATTATTGATGCAGCGGCAGGTTCTTTGAACGATGAGCTTGAGCGTCAAAACTTCGAGTTTTTCGAGAAAACATTGAGCGGAAAACCGAAGATGAATCCAAGATGGAAACGAGTACAAGGAGCGGCGGATATGCTAGGGGAGCAGATCGGTCATTTGTACGCCAAACAGTATTTCCCTGAAGAGCACAAGAAGGACGTCGAGCAACTCGTGGAAAACCTACGTACGGCATTTAGTGATCGTATCGACCAATTGACGTGGATGACCGAGGAAACAAAAGTGCGTGCTAAAGAAAAATTGGCGGCCTTCACTTACAAAATAGGCTATCCAGATCAATGGGAAGATATCAGTGATTTGGACCTTTCGAGAGAGAGCTATTTTGCCAATCTAAAAGCGATGCAGAGTTACTTTACCAAAAAGAACCTAGCTAAGATTGATGAGCCTGTCGATAAGAACGAGTGGGGAATGGGAGCGCACATTGTCAATGCGTACTACAACCCGTTGAACAACGAGGTCGTTTTCCCAGCTGGGATTTTACAACCTCCGTTTTACAATCCTGATGCCGATGCAGCGATCAACTACGGTGCGATCGGAGGTGTCATAGGACATGAATTTTCTCACGGTTTTGACGATCAAGGCTCGAAATATGGCCCGGATGGTAACCTAGAAAACTGGTGGACAGAGCAAGATAAAGCTCAGTTTGAAGAACTCACAGAGAGGCTGGCAGCTCAGTACGATGCCTACGAAGTACTTCCGGATGTTCATGTGAACGGACATCTTACGCTAGGTGAAAATATCGCAGACCTTGGTGGACTTACCCTGGCGTATTATGCTTTCCAGAATTACAAGAAAGGGAAGGATATCGCACCTATCGATGGATTTACCGCTGACCAGCGCGTGTTCCTTGGCTGGGCTCAGGTATGGCAAAGCAACGGACGCGACGAATACTTCAAGCAGCAAGTAACCACTGATCCTCACTCACCGGCTGAATTTAGAGTGATCGGACCGGTAAGTAATATGCCTGAATTCCGCGCAGCATTTGGTTGTCAGGAAGGCGCAAATATCAAACCAGCGGGTGAGGAAATCATCATATGGTAAAACGTGATTAAAGTTCCACTGAGCTACAACTCGGTCCAATACTTTTGTCCTAGATTTAAAATTGAACAGCATGAATATCAACGAAGCAATCAACCATCCTGACGTATCACTAGTAGATGTAAGAACTCCGATGGAAGTTCAAATGGAGCCTGTTCCAGGTGCAGTAAATATTCCATTGGATCAAATTCCAGATCGTTGGGAAGAACTTAAAGACATGTCTCGTCCGTTGGTTCTCTTCTGTCGTTCGGGAAACCGCTCAGGACAAGCATTGGCTTACCTTGCATCAAAGGGAATTACTGACGGTATGAACGGAATGGGTGCATCTGACGTTCTAATTCACTTGATGTAATGCGCACATTGTTAGGAAAAATATCAGCTACTACTGTGATCGTCTTTATGGCGTTCTCAGTAGCGAGCTGTCAAGAAAAAGCACCTGCATCTACAGAATCTGGAGTGATCAATGTAGATATGAACGTCACTGAATTCGCTACGATCTTGGACACTTCAAAAGTTGGTGTGCTCCTCGATGTAAGAACGGATGGCGAATTTGCCAGCGGTCACATATCTGGAGCGCGTCAAATGAACTTCTATGACGGTGATTTCCAAAAACAATTAGAAGGATTGGACAAGGAAACTCCAGTTTATGTGTACTGCAGAAGTGGCAACCGTAGTGGTCAAGCTGCTACGATGATGAAGAAAATGGGCTTTAAGGCGGTATACAACCTGCAAGGAGGTATAGGCGCTTGGGCTAGAAAACAACCCGTAACCAAATAACATGGCAAGTTTCAACGACATTATTTCGAGCGAAACACCAACGCTGATCGATTTCTTTGCAGAGTGGTGTGGACCGTGTAAAATGATGGCACCAATCTTACAAGATCTCGCTGCTGATATGGGTGATTCTGTACGCATCATAAAAGTTGATGTAGATAAAAACCAACAATTAGCCAGCGCTTTGAATGTGCAGGGTGTACCAACTCTAGCTCTATTTCAGTCTGGTGAAATGATTTGGCGTCAAAGCGGTGTGATTCCCGCGTTCCAATTGTCCCAAATCATCAAGGAAAAAGCGCAGTTGTCATAATGCGTCTTCGGGCACTTTTTTTGGTGTTCGCCAGTTTTGCATTTGGGTCCTGTGGCTTAAGTGAAAAACTGGTGGACACTGTTCCGGCTCCTCCGGATTATGCTCAATCGCACTACTGGGCCGCCCATCCAGAAGTTAAAGATCTTTCCGATACCTCCTTTACTGGTGTACCTCTCAACCAATTCGACATACCGGTATTCTATGTTAGTCCAACGGTATACTTCCCGAAAAAGGGTGGTTCCTGGAATGCGGATCCTTTAGAGGCAGACTTCCGAAATCGATTTCAAACACCGATAGAATTTCAAAGCACCGCTTTCAATGTAGCTGGTCCAATCTATGCGCCGTACTACCGACAGGCTGCCTACCAAGTATATACCACACCTGCGTCTACAGCATCTTCAAATGCTTATACGTTGGCTTACAATGACGTCAGGTTGGCCTTCGAAAAGTTCTTGAGTGAAATTCCAAATGGCTCCCCGTTTATCTTGGCAGCTCACAGTCAAGGATCCCATCACTTAGTGAAATTGGTCAAAGAAACGTTTGATCGCGAATTGCTCAGTAGGGTCGTAGCTGCATATCTTGTTGGAATTGAGATAAATGCCTGTGAATTCCCTTTGCCATTAGGCGAGTCTCCAGAGCAAATAGGCTGTGTACTCTCTTGGCGTACTTACAAAGAGGGGGAAGAGATTCCATCGAAATTTCCTTTAGAATGTGTGGCTATAACGAATCCTTTGACATGGACGGCAACTACTCAAAAGGTGCTGCCAACTCATGAGGAAATGATGGGTGGTCTCATCAAGCTCGATCGGGGTTTACAGTGGGATGTAGCTACCGCTCAAATTCACGCCGGTGTAGTCTGGAGTGAACTTCCAAAAATACCGGGTGCTCGTTTTCTCCGCACTAAAAACTACCACAGAGGGGATATCAATCTCTACTACGGCAGTATTCAGCAAAACGTTCTAGCTAGAAGCTTGTCGTATCTGAAGGAGCGCCGCTAGTATCGATTTCTAGAACACCATTTTCTTTCGGTTCGTCTAGATTCAATTCATACCAAGGAACTAACGTTTGAACCACAAATGCATCTGGAAATTCAATTTTCCAGCTCATTAAAGCGCGTTCTGCGGTAGCCACATCTGGATAGGATCCGACATGTATCTTGAAATTAGGTTCACGGTAGACCATACGCGCTTCGTTATCTCCTCCGATAGCAAGTATTTTTCCTCTCACGCGATTCGCATTTACTCGATCGCCACTAAAGATTTGAATCGTGTAACCTTCGAACATTTCACTCTTCTTAGTCTGCGAAAAATGTTGGTAAGCGCTGTCTAAGTCCATGGCTATTTCGAGCGTATCAGTAGTAGAAAATATACTGTAATCACTGAAGTTTGAGGCACATAGATTTGAACCTATGAAAAGTGCGATGGCTAACATGGTAGACTTCATATTCCGGGGTTTTGATCAAAATTACTACTCCTGTTTCACTGCGGTGGTTTTGATGTTCAAACATAGGTTAATTTAGAATGATTTTAAATTGGAATTTCACCATGAATAGGGCTGTAATCTGCTCGTTGGGTGTTATTTTTGCGCGACAGTGAATAGCTATATAAAGCCGTATATGTACACTACTACAAGTAAATTCAGGAGATTCGCATCACTTCTTTCAGTGGTCGTATTAATGTTCTCCGCTTCATCTGCGCAGGCCTTCGAGGGCGATGCCAAGAATGGGAAAAAGATTTTCAAGCAAAACTGTGCCTCATGTCACAAGCTTGATAAGAAATTGGTCGGGCCTGCATTGACAGGGGTCACTGACAAGTATTCTGAAGAATGGCTTCTCGCCTGGATTCGCAACAACGCTGAGCTTCGTGCTTCTGGTGATGCTGATGCAATCGCAATTTTCGAGGAATACAATGGTTCTGTAATGAGTGCTTTTCCAGCACTTTCGGATCAAGACATCTTCGATATTCTTCAATACACGATTGAAGGCGACCAAAAGCCAGTACCAGTTGCTGCTGATGGAAGTACCGTCGTAGTGGCAGAGTCAAAAGACTACAGCAAAGAAATTACTATAGGTTTAGGCTTGTTGTTGTTTGTCATGGTGATGCTTTTGGCACGCATGAAGAATACACTACGTCTAGTGAACGGTCAAGACCCTGTTTCTATTCTAGACGAAGCAGGTTGGTTCTGGGGACGTTTAATCAACAACAAAGGCTTCGTTACCGTTGCAACAGTGTTGGTTACAGTGTTGTTCCTCAACCAAGCCTATTGGTGGATGTCAGGTATTGGTGTAGAACAAAAATACCAGCCAGAGCAACCAATCGCATTCTCGCACGCACTCCACGCGGGACAAAACGAGATCGATTGTAACTACTGTCACAGCTCAGCACGTCATTCGAAGCATTCTGGAATTCCATCTGCAAACGTTTGTATGAATTGTCACATGTACGTGGACGGCTCTGAGATTACTGATGAATCAGGTAACTTGAAGTACGACGGTGAGGGTTCTCCTGAAATAGCTAAGATTTACGCAGCTATCGGTTGGGATTCTGAAAACCGTGAATATATCGAAGATTACGAGCAGCAGCCTATCAAATGGATTCGTATTCACAACCTTCCAGATTTGGCATACTTCAACCACAGTCAGCACGTAAATGCAGGTCAATTAGAGTGTCAAGAATGTCACGGTCCTGTTGAGACAATGGAAGAAGTTTACCAGTACTCTGAATTGACCATGGGATGGTGTATCAACTGTCACCGAGAAACCGAAGTTCAATTCGAGAAGAACGGATACTACCAAGATTTCCACGAAGAATTAACTGAAAAGTACCACGATGAGAAGATTACTGCTGAGAAGATTGGTGGTTTGGAATGTGGTAAGTGTCACTACTAATAAGAAGTAAGAATGACTGAGAACAATAAATACTGGAAAGGTATTGAGGATCAATCCAATCCTGAACTATCAGAAAAGCTCGCTCAAAACGAATTCTCAAATGAGATTTCAAGCGCAGACTTCTTAGGGAATGACGAAGCCGTAGAAAGCCAGACTTCACGTCGCGATTTCTTGAAATTCATGGGCTTCTCAACAGCAGCGGCAACACTCGCAGCATGTGAGGCGCCAATCGTTGAAAGTATTCCTTACGTGGTAAAACCAGATAGCTTAACGCCGGGTATGCCGTCTTACTACGCTACGGCTATGTTTGATGGTATGGATTTCGCATCTGTATTGATTAAAACCCGTGAAGGTCGTCCTATCAAGGTAGAGCCAAACGGTGATGCTGCGTTTAATGGCGCAACCAATGCTCGTGCACAAGCGTCTGTATTAAGCCTTTACGATGGTGCGCGTCTTCGTTCACCAAAAGTGAACCAAGAAGCAACTTCTTGGGATGCGGCTCTAACAGCTGCCAAAAACTTAATCACTCCAAACAGTGTTCTTCTAACAGGGACAGTACTTTCTCCTGCACTTTCTAGTGCTATAGAAAAGTTAGGAATTCGTCACATCAGTGTTGATAATGTAAGCCAAAGTGCACGTCTAGACGTCTACGAAAGTTTTACAGGTAAACGTGGTCTTCCGATGATCCGCCTAGAAGCGGCTCAAACTGTTTTTGCAGTAGGAGCAGATTTCTTGGGAGATTGGGGTGGTCAGAACTTCTCTGCTGCTTACGCGACGCGTCGCAAGCCAGGTAAAGGAATGTTAAAGCACATTCAAGCAGAAGCTGGATTAACTATTTCTGGTTCGAATGCAGATACCCGCATGAAAGTACGTGTGTCGGAATACGAAGCGGTTCTCGCAACAGTGTACAATACTGTTGCAAAAGCTAAAGGCTTTGATACGGTAAGTGCTCCTGCACTTCGTTCTGATATCGCAAACTCAGTTAAATCAGCGGCACAAGACCTTCTTGCAGCTGGTGAGGGTGCACTTGTATTGAACGGACTGAATTCGAAAGTTGCCGAGCGTCTTACCTTGGCTATCAACCTAGCATTAGGTTCGAAAGCATTTGATACAACGACTTTCGTTTACACTTCGAAAGGCGATGATAAGGCATACGCTCAATTGGTTAAAGATGTAAAAGGTGGCAGTGTTGATACGCTAGTAACACTTGACGTGAACCCTGCGTATGCAATGAAAGAATTAAACTTAGAGGGTGTTAAAGTGGTCAGTATCGCTGATCGTGAGGACGAGACAGCTATAAATGCTGCCGTGGCACTTCCTTTGAGTCACTACTTAGAGTCTTGGTCAGATTTCGTACCGGCTGATGGACACTACGCTGTAGGTCAACCTACAATCAGTCCATTGTTCGATAGCAAGAGTGCAGTTGAGATTATCAATAGCCTAGCTAACGGTTCTGAATCAGCGGTAGAATTGGTGAAGGCAAGTGCAAATTCACTTGTGGCCGATAAGGCATGGAACGCGTTGTTACACGATGGATTCGCTATGGTTCCAGCAGCGGAAATTGCTATGAATGGTTCTATGAACGGCGAAATGATCGACGTTAGCGGAATAAATGTAGCGAAGCCTTCTACTGGATTAGAGTTCTACACGTACACTAAAACAGGTATGGGTGCAGGAACGAATGCCAACAACCCTTGGACGTACGAACTTCCTGATCCTATTACTCGTCTATCATGGGACAACTACTTAGTTATGTCTGCAGCAGATGCGGTAGAATACGGAGTAGAAATTGAAGCTCAGTCAAATGGAGCAATGAACGGAACGACTGTTAACATTACAGTTGACGGTAAGACTCTTGAAAATGTTCCAGTATGGATTCAGCCAGGACAGACTGCCGGTACTATCGGTTTGGCAGTAGGCTTTGGGCGTCAAAATGTAGGTAAAGTAGGTAACGGCATCGGTGTGAATGCATTTGATTTATTGCCTGCATCTTCTGCTTTGTCTACCAAAGTAAGTGTTGTTGCTACAGAGGTAGAGCATGGTTTTGCATCTGTACAGCTTGCTCATACCATGATGGGTCGTAAGATTGTTAACGAAATTTCGTTACCAACCTTCTTAAACGAAGACCCTACAGTATGGAACGAAAAGCCAACATTTGAGACACACAAGGGGCCAATGAGTGCTTTCGAAGCAAATCTTTGGGACGATCACGACCATGAGACCTCACACATGTGGAATATGTCTATTGACTTGAACTCATGTACAGGTTGTGGAGCTTGTGTTGTTGCATGTTCTCTTGAAAACAACGTTCCTGTTGTTGGTAAAGAAGAGGTACGTAAGCACCGTGATATGCACTGGTTGCGTATTGACCGTTACTATTCTTCTGACATGACCGCAGAGGTTGCTGAAGAGGAAGGCGTTAGTGCTATTGAGAAGTACGCTAAGATGGAGGTTCCTTCTGAAAGTCCATCAGTAGTATTCCAGCCGGTTATGTGTCAGCACTGTAACCACGCACCATGTGAGACAGTTTGTCCGGTAGGTGCGACAGTTCACTCGCGTGAAGGTTTGAACCACATGGCTTACAACCGTTGCATCGGTACTCGATACTGTGCCAACAACTGTCCTTATAAAGTTCGTCGTTTCAACTGGTTCAACTACAAAGGCAACGAGCAATTCGCCGATGTGAACCCATCTCAAGATGATTACGGTCGCATGGTACTTAACCCTGATGTTACTGTACGTGCACGTGGTGTTATCGAAAAATGTTCGTTGTGTATCCAGCGTATTCAGTTGGGTAAACTAGAAGCGAAAAAGGATGGTAGAATCTTAAACGACGGAGAGTTTACCACAGCTTGTGCTCAAGCTTGTGGATCGAATGCAATTGTATTCGGTGATGTAAACAATCCTAAGAGTGAAGTAAGTCACCTCAAACAAGAGGGACGTGCTTACCATCTCCTAGAAGAAGTAGGAACGCAGCCAAGCGTATTCTACCAGACTAAAGTTAGAAACAGAGCCTAATTAATAAGAAAGCGACATGCATTACGAATCGCCTGTTAGAAATCCGCTAATCCTCGGTGACAAGTCTTATTCAGACATCACTAATGATATAGCTAAACCGGTAGAGTCAAAAGCCCCACGTTCGTGGTGGATAGCCTTCTCTATCGCATTTGTCATGTTCCTATGGGGTGTGGGATGTATCCTATACACTATTGGTACCGGAATCGGTGTCTGGGGACTAAACAAGACCGTTGACTGGGCTTGGGATATTACCAACTTCGTTTGGTGGGTAGGTATTGGACACGCCGGTACACTCATCTCGGCAGTACTTTTATTGTTCCGTCAGAAATGGAGAATGGCTATTAACCGTTCTGCTGAGGCGATGACCATCTTCTCGGTAATTCAAGCAGGGTTGTTCCCGCTGATCCACATGGGACGTATTTGGATGGCATATTGGGTAATGCCAATTCCAAACCAATACGGTTCTTTATGGGTCAACTTTAACTCACCTCTTCTTTGGGATGTATTTGCAATCTCTACCTATTTGACCGTGAGTACCGTATTCTGGTACGTAGGTTTGATTCCAGATTTTGCAATGATTCGCGATCGTGCGATCAACCCAGTGCAAAAGCACATCTACAAGATTCTATCTTTCGGATGGGGTGGTCAAGCTAAACACTGGCAGCGTTTCGAAGAGGTCTCTCTTGTACTAGCTGGTTTAGCCACACCATTGGTACTTTCGGTACACACCATTGTATCGTTTGACTTTGCTACCTCAGTAATTCCTGGTTGGCACACCACAATCTTCCCACCATATTTTGTTGCTGGTGCGATCTTCTCAGGCTTTGCGATGGTACAAACGCTTTTATTGATTGTTCGTAAGATCTTCAAGATGGAGGATTACATCAATATCGAACACATCGAGATGATGAATATCGTGATCATGGTGACCGGTTCGATAGTAGGTGTAGCCTACATCACTGAGCTAGTCATTGCATGGTACTCTGGCGTAGAATACGAACAATACGCATTCTTGAACCGCGCTACAGGGCCTTACTGGTGGGCGTACTGGTCAATGATGACATGTAACGTATTCTCTCCGCAATTTATGTGGTCTAAAAAACTCAGAACTAACCTAGTGTTCACCTTCGTGATTTCGATCGTTGTGAATATCGGTATGTGGTTCGAACGTTTTGTAATTATCGTTACTTCGATTCACAGAGATTACCTACCATCTTCATGGTCGATGTTCTCTCCAACTTTCGTAGACATCGGTATCTACATCGGTACTATCGGTTTCTTCTTTGTATTGTTCCTTCTATATGCTCGTACGTTCCCTGTAATTGCACAGGCTGAACTTAAAACGATTCTAAAATCGTCTGGCGAGAACTTCAAAAAACACCACAACGAACATGGGGCACACTAAACATAATCCAATCGTACGCGCACTATTCAATGATGATGATATCGTCTTGAGCGCAGTGAAAGATCTACGTGCAAACGGTTACAACGTTAGCGAGGTTTATTCACCTTTCCCAATTCACGGTTTAGATGAAGCTATGGGTCTTAAAAGAACTCGCTTATCTACAGCAGCGTTCTTCTACGGACTCACTGGATTGTTCTTCGCGGCGTGGATGACCTATTACACAATGATTTTAGATTGGCCTCAGAACATTGGTGGTAAACCGAATGCTACTTGGTTCTTGAACATGCCAGCTTTTATTCCTGTGGTATTTGAGCTTACAGTTTTCTTTGCAGCGCACTTAATGTGTTGGTCGTACTTCGCTGTGAATGGTCTCTACCCTGGAGCAAAAGCACAAAACCCAGATCCTCGTACTACTGATGATCACTTCTTGATGGAGGTAGAATTGGAAGGTGAAGAGGATGATCTTAACGCTAAGCTTCAAGAGCTTGGTGCATTAGAAATCTCAAAAATCGAAGCATAAGTCATGAAGCGTATTACAACAGTTATCGCACTAGCGGCTTCAGCACTTCTTGCAAGCTGTAATGCAGACAAATCCACTCCGGGGTACACCTACATGGACGACATGTATGTAAGCCCTTCATTGGAGACTTACCAGCCATCAACACAGTTCGCTAACGGCCTTAGTGCTCAGCTTCCAGTAGAAGGAACTGTGCCAAGAGGTTACCACCCTTATGAGTATGCAAACACAAACGAGGGATATGAAGCAGCAAGAACTGGTTTGGAAATGCCGGCTGAATTCATGTCAGAAGAGGCGTTGGCTGAAGGAAAAGAGCTTTACAATATTTTCTGTGATCACTGTCATGGTGAGAAAGGAGACGGTAACGGTCCTTTAGTAATGCAGGAGAAAATTTTAGGTGTTCCTTCTTATGCATCTTCAAGATTACCGGATATCACTCCAGGTTCTATGTATCACGTAGTGATGCACGGTAAGGGTATTATGGGATCGCACGCTTCTCAGCTCACCTATGATGAGCGATGGAAAATTGTGCGATACGTAGTGAAATTAAGAGAAGATCAAGAATAAAACCGCGACACAGAATGTTTGAGTTCAGTACAAAAACAAAACAATTGGCAATCGCACTTACGGTAGTAGGTGCTATCCTTTGGATCGTCGGATTTGCCTTAAATGGACCGTCTTCTCACGATGCAGGTCATGACAGTCATACCACGGAAGTGGTTATGGATGATGCGCACGCAGGACATGATGATCATGCTACTGATAGCCATGAAGCACATGGTTCGCACGACACGCATGAAGCGCACGCTGAGCATGATGCACATGCAACTCATGCTGATCACGATGCACACGCTGAGCACGCGGCACATCAGATTGCTAACCGTCCATGGTCAGCACTATATGTAGCAGCTATCTTCTTCCTAGGATTAGGATTGGGACAGTTGTTTTTTATGGGGATCCAGTACGTTGCACAAGCGGGATGGTCAGCTGGTCTATTGCGCTTGATGGAAGCTCAGTCTTTTGCGATTATCATTCCTTTGATTGTGATTTTCCTGATCACCATCTTAGGTTTTGGTCATGTTCACCATATGTTCCACTGGATGGCAGAGGGCATCAATGTGGAGGGGCATGCAAATTATGATGCTATTATCGCAGGAAAACGTGGTTGGTTAAATCCAACGTTCTTCAGCATTCGTATGGTGGTTTACATCGTTGGTTGGGTATGGGCAGCGCGCGTATTACGCAAGTACTCGTTGCTATCTGATTCAGGTGATGGTGTTGCCATGTGGAAGAAGAACAGAGGAGTAGCAGCAGCCTTTACGGTATTCTACGCGGTAACATCTTCTACATCTGCTTGGGATATGGTTATGTCGATCGATGCACACTGGTTCTCCACCCTATTCGGCTGGTATACTTTCGCTGGAATGTTCGTAAGCTCATTCGCAGCTTTGATTCTTATTACACTCTACCTTAAGGGTAAAGGCTTATTGGAATGGGTAAATGAAAATCACCTACACGATTTAGGTAAGTTCATGTTTGCATTCTCTGTATTCTGGACCTACTTATGGTTCTCTCAATTTGTACTTATTTGGTATGCAAACATTCCAGAAGAGGTAACTTACTTTATGCAGCGTTTTGACCAGTACAAGGTTCCTTTCTTTATCATGCTTTCATTGAACTTCATCTTCCCAGTTTTGGCTGTGTTGAGTCGTCCAGCGAAACGTGTTCCAGGGACATTGGTAATGGCAGCGGTATTTGTATTGGTTGGTCACTACATGGATCACTATGTAATGATTATGCCGGGTACAGTAGGAGATCACTTTGGCTTCGGTTTATTGGAAATAGGAGCAATCCTTTTCTTCGCGGGTCTATTCATCTTTGTGGTTCTTCGTCAGCTAGCAGCAGCACCTCTTTTACATAAGAATCACCCAATGATTACGGAGTCAAAGCACTTCCAACAATAATATAAGTAAACAGACTTTCTATAATGAGTGCAATTTCAATCATCGTATTAGTCATTCTTGTCATCCTGACCATCGTTCAGGTAATGAGAATCTCAGAGATTTCTTCGGAGATTCAAAAAGGCAAGGACAATGAAGTCTCAGAAAAGGACAACGATACCCAAGGGACGTTAATGCTTTTAGTAGGCTTCGGTTTTATCATTAGTGTTATCGTTATGTACATCGCATGGGGTAAACACTTGTTACCAACTCCTGCATCGGAGCACGGTAGTGAAATTGATGGACTTTGGAATTTGAGTATGTTGATCATCAACATCGTATTTTTCGTAGTACAGCCAATTTTATTCTACTTCGCGTTCAAGTACAGAGGTAAGAAGGGCACTAAGGCGGTTTACTATGAGCACAACAACAAACTAGAGCTTTTCTGGACGATGATTCCAGCAGTAGCATTGGCTGTACTTATCATATGGGGTCTCAATGTATGGAGCACTCTTATGATGCCAGAAAATGAAGAAGAGCCAATTCTTGTTGAAGTATATGCTCAGCAGTTCAACTGGACTGTGCGTTACAGCGGCGGTGATAACACATTGGGTTATGCTACCGTTCACGAGATCAAGGGTGCGAATGTCTTGGGTGTTGATCAGGCGGATCCAGCATCATTAGACGATATCGTTACTAAGGAATTGCACTTGCCAGTTGGAAAGCCGATCAAATTCCAATTCCGTTCTCAGGACGTTATCCACTCAGCGTACTTCCCGCACTTCCGTGCGCAAATGAACTGTGTACCTGGAGCCATTACTAACTTCCAGTTTACTCCGAGTATCACAACCGCTGAAATTCGTCAAAACAAAGAGGTTAAAAATCATGTTGAAGAAGTAAATGCGATTCGCAAAGCAAAAGGCGAAGACATTTGGGACTTCAACTACGTACTTCTTTGTAACAAGATTTGTGGTGCAGCGCACTACAACATGCAAATGGACATCATCGTTGAGACCGAGGACGAATTTAACGCTTGGCTAAAAGAACAAAAGACAGTCGCAGAGACTTTGTAATAAGACGTAATAACTACTACCTATGTCAACTACATCGACTACCAAAAACAATCACTTCCAGGATCACTTGATGGAACATCACCACAAGGAGACTTTCGTATCGAAGTACATCTTCTCTACGGATCACAAGATGATTGGAAAACAATTCTTAGTAACGGGTATGATCATGGGAATCATCGGTGTGATGATGTCTATGTTGTTCCGCTTGGAATTGGCATACCCTGAGCAGAGCTTCCCAATTTTGGAATTCTTCCTAGGGAAATGGGCACCGGATGGTGTAATGGATCCGAATATCTACCTTGCGTTAGTTACAATTCACGGTACCATCATGGTATTCTTTGTATTGACTGCGGGTCTATCAGGTACCTTCTCGAACCTTCTAATTCCATTGCAGATTGGTGCTCGTGATATGGCTTCTGGCTTCATGAACGCACTGTCTTACTGGTTCTTCTTTATCAGTTCTGTGATCATGGTAGCATCTCTATTTTTAGAGAGCGGTCCTGCAGCTGCTGGTTGGACTATTTACCCACCATTATCTGCATTGCCACAAGCGATGCCAGGTTCAGGAGCAGGTATGACGCTTTGGTTGATCTCAATGACCTTCTTCATCGTATCGTCTTTGCTAGGGTCTTTGAACTACATCGTTACGGTATTGAACATGCGTACTAAGGGTATGTCTATGACTCGTCTTCCTTTGACGATTTGGGCGTTCTTCGTGACAGCAGTTCTAGGTACTTTGTCTTTCCCTGTACTACTATCAGCAGCTTTATTATTGATGTTCGACCGTATGTTGGGGACTTCATTTTACTTGAGTGATATTTTCATCGGTGGTGAAGTATTGAACTACAGCGGTGGTTCGCCTGTGTTGTACCAGCACTTGTTCTGGTTCCTAGGTCACCCTGAGGTTTACATTATTCTTCTACCAGCATTAGGTATCTCTTCTGAGGTAATCGCGACCAATTCACGTAAGCCGATCTTCGGTTACCGCGCGATGGTTGGTTCGATTCTAGCAATTGCATTCTTGAGTTTCATTGTGTGGGGTCACCACATGTTCGTAACAGGTATGAACCCATTCCTAGGATCGGTATTTACCTTTACAACACTTTTGATTGCTATCCCATCTGCAGTTAAGGCCTTTAACTACATTACTACCTTGTGGAAAGGTAATATTCAGTACACACCAGCGATGTTGTTCTCGATTGGTTTGGTGAGTACGTTTGTTACTGGTGGTTTGACTGGGGTTATTCTTGGTGATTCTGCATTGGATATCAACGTTCATGATACTTACTTCGTAGTAGCACACTTCCACATTGTAATGGGTCTTAGTGCGATCTTCGGTATGTTCGCCGGGGTTTACCACTGGTTCCCGAAGATGTATGGTCGCATGATGAATAAGTCTATGGGCTATGTTCACTTCTGGTTGACTTTCATTACTGCTTATGGTGTATTCTTCCCAATGCACTTCTTAGGTATGGCTGGTCTACCACGTCGTTACTACAGTAACACAGCATTCCCAATGTTCGATAACCTTGCGGATATCAATGTTTTGATTACGTACTTCGCTATCGTAGGTGGTATTGCGCAGTTGGTGTTCATCTTTAACTTCTTCTACAGTATTTGGAGAGGTCCTAAAGCGAAGCAGAATCCATGGAGAGCGAACTCCCTAGAATGGACTACGCCAGTAGAGCACATCCACGGTAACTGGCCTGGTGATGTACCGGTAGTTCACCGTTGGGCTTACGATTACTCTAAGCCAGGCGCAGAAGAGGACTTCGTACCTCAAAATGTGCCACTCGCTGAAGGCGAAGAGAGCGGACACTAAGAGCTGAAAAGCTTTTTATAAATAAGCATCCCCTTACCGTGAGGTAAGGGGATTTTTTATGGTATTTTGTATCTATGAACGAACATTTAGATCCTACAGGAGAAAGTTTTTCAAACACGGACCGTGATGTGGAACGCAAGTTGCGCCCACTAAGCTTTGACGATTTTACAGGTCAGGCTGCCGTATTGGAGAACCTGAAAATATTTGTGGAGGCCGCGAAAATGCGAGACGAAGCCATGGATCATGTACTTCTGCATGGGCCTCCTGGATTGGGTAAAACAACCTTGAGCCATATTATTGCCAATGAGCTTAATGTGGGTATTAAGGTGACTTCTGGGCCTGTTTTAGATAAGCCATCGGATTTAGCAGGATTGTTAACCGGTCTTCAAGAAAACGATGTGCTGTTTATTGACGAGATTCACCGTTTGTCTCCGGTCATTGAGGAATATCTCTACAGCGCGATGGAGGATTTCAAGATAGATATCATGATTGATTCCGGTCCAAGTGCGCGCAGTGTGCAGATCGCCCTTCATCCGTTTACACTTATCGGTGCCACTACGCGCTCAGGATTACTTACGGCTCCTTTGCGCGCGCGCTTTGGGATCAATGCCCGTTTGGAGTATTATGATGTGGAGTTGCTCAGTACGATAGTAGATCGTAGTGCTGAGATATTGGAGGTACCAACGGACTATGAGGCATGTATTAGAATCGCTAGTAGGTCACGTGGGACGCCGCGTATAGCGAATGCATTATTACGTCGCGTTCGTGACTTTGCAATGGTCAAAGGAACAGGTCGAATTGATGTACAGATCGCAGATTATGGGCTAAATGCATTGAACGTAGATGCGAAGGGCCTCGATGAGATGGACAATAAAATTCTCTCTGTCCTGATCGATAATTTTTCTGGTGGCCCTGTTGGCCTAAACACGCTGTCAACAGCTATAGGAGAGCAAGCGGAAACGATTGAAGAGGTATATGAACCCTATTTGATCAAAGAAGGATTTATGCTCAGAACCCCACGAGGTAGGATGGTAACGGAAAAGGCATACATGCATTTGGGAAAAAATTCCTTGAATAAAGGGAACTCAGGAACATTGTTTTAATCATGGATGCAGCAACGGCGAGCAGATTGGTCAAGGATTTGGCGAAGGCTGAAGGCTTTGATGCATGTGGTATTTCTAAAGCTGGGTTTCTAGAAGAAGAGGCCACAGGTTTAGAGCGCTGGCTGAAACAGGGATACCATGGGGAGATGTCATGGATGGAAGACCATTTTGATATGCGATTGGACCCTAGGAAATTGGTTCCTGGTGCGAAATCGGTCATTAGTGTAACGCTCAATTATTTCCCCGAAGACAAATGGAATCAAGAAGAGGGTCCGAGAATTTCTAAATATACCTATGGCCGCGATTACCACAAGGTGGTGCGTGGTAAGCTTAAACGTATGCTTTTGGGTATGCAGGAGAAGATAGGCGCAATACAGGGAAGGGGATTTGTGGATAGTGCACCGGTCATGGATCGAGCTTGGGCCCGCAAGAGTGGCTTGGGTTGGATTGGTAAGCACAGCCTTTTACTGACCAAAGGATCGGGTAGTTTCTTCTTTATTGGGGCGCTAATCGTCGATGTGGAATTGGAAGCGGATGGACCTACTACGGATCATTGTGGTAGCTGTACGGCCTGTATAGACGCTTGTCCAACTCAGGCGATTGTTGCACCCACGGTCATAGATAGCAACAAGTGTATTAGTTATTTGACCATAGAGTATAAGAAGGAGTTGCCCACGGAGTATCAGCAGAAGATGGAGGACTGGGTCTACGGTTGTGATACCTGTCAAGATGTGTGTCCTTGGAATCGATTCTCTTCGCCCCACCAAACAGCGGATTTTCAACCGCGCTCTATCGTAGGAAAAAGCTGGGAAGAGTGGGAAGAAGTAACCCACAGTCTATGGGACGAAATCACAAAGGGAAGTGCTATTCGTCGAACAGGGTACGATGGCTTTAAGCGCAATTTGAACTTTGCTGAAAAAGCAAAGCGATAACTCATTAGTCGATGGCTACTTCCACGACTTGAAGAATGCGGTAGTTCTCCGGGTTAAAAGCATAAACCACGACAGCAGAATTATCCTTTACCCAATCGTTGTTCCAGGTCATGGTTTGCGTGTCATTTAAGACATCGCTAGTCACCAATGGACTAGTTCCAAGAGTTTCTCCCCAAAGGTCCGTTACAAACGCTCTAAGAACGTTGTTATGAACATAATCTGGATCGCGCGTATCATCAGGTAATAATTGAGGACTGATAATGCCACTTTCTTTGACTAAAACAACATATTTGAGGTCGTGTAGTAAGGAAACCTGGGGTAGTGCTTCGGTGGTTACAGTGAGTGTAGTTCCGTTGAGCGTCGCCTCTACGTTGAGTGCTACGCGCAATGTGCTGTCCATAGCTTCGGCACTTAGCGTGGGCCAATTCGAGTAGCCCGACCAGTGCGCATTCCCTGATGCAGTCCAATTTTCACGATTGACCATACCCACGGGTAGAAAGTTAGTGCCGAAAAAGTTCTGAATCTGTTTTCCTTCGTTCGTGGTGAAATCTGTAGGGTAATCCGCTGTAGTATTCGTGAAATTACCTGGTCCTGCGTGAATAGCCAATCCAATAATGCGATCGCTACCAAATGCTGTGACGAGTTCTTCAATTTTTTTTGACGCTTTCGGACAATTCTTGCAACGGTGTCCCGTAAAATCTTCAATCAGAACGTTGCGCAACTGTTGAGTTGTTGTAGTGGTATCAATAGTCCCTCCTTTAAAGGGCTGATCGATCACATCGCAGCTTACCGTTAGTAGGGCGATAAGGGCAGTTACAAATGCTATTGGGAATATCTTTTTCATCACCTTAGAAACTAGTGGTTAAGGAGAAACTTACTCCATTTGACGGCGGAACGACTCGACATACACCACCTACACAGAATATACCGCGTTGTTGGCGACCATAGCTCATTTGGAATCGAGAGGTGCCTGCGGTGTAAATCACTGAGGCCAAAGGATAATGTAATCGTTGATCTACATCTGGATTCCCGTAATTGTAGATGTCTTGTACAGAGAAGAACCAATGCGGCGCTATCGAATATTCAAGGAGCATCATGGCCATAGAACCGCGATCGTCCTTGGTGCCTAGGTGTTGCACTTCTGAACGAAGGTAATGCTTGCTTTTGAGCTTGTACAAGCCTTCAAAGACAAACACATCTGCACTGAGCAGCTTTTGATTCTCAGGGTTGTTTTGAATGGCTTCGTCTCCAAGCCCATCTTCTAAAACACTGCGGTTGTAGAACAGATTCAGATAAGAGGCGGTGTATTTGAAGCGCTTATTGACTTTTCTGGATACTTTCACATTGAAATCGTGGAAGTAGGGAATGTCACCGCGTTCGAAAACATCACTGTTGTAGCCTTGAAGAACGCGTAGTGTATCATTGCTTGGGTCAACAAATGATTTATGAATGCTTTGAACTACGCTGTAATTGGCACTGATCAATGTACCGTACTTACCGCCTAGTTTGGTTTTTCGTTTGATTTTGTAATTGGCTTCCAATTGAATCCCCTCTTCACCATTGATTTGGGTAGCGTATTGATACAATGCCGGAAGTGCATAGGTATGAACCTGTGTTGTAGGGCTTAGGTAATTAATCAGCATATCGATGGTGGATCCATTGCGATCGCTGCGGAAGCTCATATTGTCGATACGCTTAGCACCAGCAATAAGACCAAGGCCGTTTTTACTGTAGGTGAGGTTTACAATGAAACCATTACCGTCTTTGTAGATGTACCCATTATCTGCACTCGGATCATTGGCCTTGTAAGCATATTCTGCTTGAAGTGCCCACGGCCCTTTGGTGAATTGCGTTCTTACGCCCGCAGTTGCCACGTTTTCAGGTAGTACTAAGAATGGATCATTGCCGCGTTGGTATTTACTTAAATAGCTTGCGCCTATGGTCCAACGGTAACCTAAAGAGTCGAGCGTTGGCATGAATTCAGTCAGGTTGTATTCTGCATCTATACCGCGAACAATCCCAGGGCTTTTCTCGAAATAGAAGCGCTGACGCCCCAAGACACCTTTCAAGTAAAGACCTTTGGCCGGGTTCGCCTTAACACGTACACCATCCATGGCATTATCATAGCCCAAACCACGCTCTTCGTAAGAGCGAAAGACCATTCCCGAACCGAATTGTTCGTAGAATGATCCTACAGTGATATCAAGGTTGTCCTGTTTGAACTGTAAATAACGATAGGTAATTCCTTCACCACGATATCCTTCCGGGAATCCAAGCATCACGTTTTGGTAGTTTTCATAGCGAAGACCACCTGAGAAATTTCCTTGTGTGTAGACGAAGTTTGCGTAGCCTTGACCAAGAAAACGTTCGTCGGGATAAAATTCACCACTAGGGTCAATGCCTTCGTCTCTTAGGTACAGTTGACCGTCGAGTTGAAAGTTTCCATGCAATTGACCACCAAAGGTTTCTTGACTTTGTGCCACAAGTGAGGTGGCTACCAGCAGGGCTAGTAGTGAAAGAGAGAGCTTAGTCATCAATGTGTAGGTTAGTGTGAGG
>Ga0102954_1000106_pt1 | contig 24478 bp, 23 predicted proteins | sample SalPonA_C_H2O_MG_FD_78511 | JGI IMG/M metagenome (GOLD analysis project Ga0102954, IMG submission 78511) | Water microbial communities from South San Francisco under conditions of wetland restoration - Salt Pond MetaG R2A_C_H2O_MG | ecosystem: Environmental > Aquatic > Non-marine Saline and... | reverse complement strand
GTTTAGCTTATCGGTTCAAACTCATTCCGGTGACCGTTTGACCACTCGAGCCTTTTATAAAAAACCAGAAGGTATATTAATAGGGGAGGACGGCTTGCCACATCAGTGGGATCCTGACCGATTCTATGCGGAACTACCTGATGGCCGAATGGCCCTTATACAACGCTATGCCTGGCGAAACTTAATGAAGGCACCTTGGGAGTTTGAATAATTGATCGTGGGTTACTTAGTAGTTGATACGGCTACTTATTAACACTTGTGAAAAATTAATTCGGGTAAAAAATCAAAGTACAGACGGCTACCCGAGTATATTTGTTACTTACTGAAATACTACAGGACGAATGAAATTTATTGTATCCAGCTCGAAGCTCTTGAAGCAGTTGCAACTGATCGGAGGAATCATTCAAAGCAATAACACGTTGCCGATCCTCGACAACTTTCTTTTTGAACTCAAGCAAGGTGAGCTATTAGTGAGCGCATCTGATCTTGAAACGACCATGAGCGTAAGCTTAGAGGTTGAGACAGAAGACGTAGGTTCAGCTGCAGTTCCAGCAAAAACGTTGTTGGATACGCTTAAGACGTTCCCAGAACAACCGTTGACATTTACCTTCGATGAAGGCTCACACACGATAGAACTCGCTTCTGACTACGGGAAGTACAGCTTGGCATTTATCGATGGTGATGAATTCCCAAAGTTCCCTGAACTCGATGAGGCTTCGAAAACGGTACTTCCAGCAGAGGTTCTCGTTACCGCTATTGGTAAGACGTTATTCGCTACAGGAAATGATGAATTGCGCCCAGTGATGAGCGGTGTATTCTTCCAGTTTGATGCAGGTAGCTTGACTTTTGTTGCGACCGATGCGCATAAATTAGTACGTTACCGTAGAACAGATTTAGGTGCTGCATCAACGGCAGAGTTTATCATGCCGAAAAAGCCTCTGAATATGCTTCGCGGTTCACTGAGCTACAACAGCTCAGAGGTTGAGGTGGTGTACAACAACACGAACGCACAATTCTCTTATGATAATGTTGTAATGGTTTGTCGTTTGATTGACGGAAAGTACCCGAACTACGAGGCCGTTATTCCTCAGACCAATCCAAACGTGATGATCATTGATCGAAGCGCATTTTCTTCATCCGTAAAGCGTGTTGCGATCTTCTCAAACAAAACTACCCACCAGATTCGTCTGCGTCTTGCAGGAGCAGAAATGTCGGTTAGTGCGGAAGATCCAGATTTCAGCAACAAGGCGCACGAGCGTATTGCTTGTGATTACCAAGGCGATGACATGGAGATTGGTTTCAATAGCCGATTCTTGTTAGAGATGCTTGGTAACCTCGGTTCAGACAACGTACGTATGGAGATGAGTGCTCCAAACCGTGCAGGTTTACTTATTCCTGCTGACGGTACCGATGAAGGTGAAGATCTACTGATGTTGGTAATGCCAGTGATGCTCAATCACTAAATCTACAGCTAGAGTAAACCGCCCCCAAGAGGGCATCATTAAATAAGCAGAACAATCAAGTGTCTATCTCCTTGGATCCAAGGTGGTAGGCACTTTTTCATTTACAGGAGCTTGTTCAATATTTTGAACTAATGGATAGGCTTCATTCATTTGCCATTTGCCTTGGCTCCAGTATAGCCTATCGTAAGAGAAATCAGGACCGTACGCAAACCAGCGACCAACCAACTCAGCCTTTGACGGCGCTAAATGGTCGCAGATGATACCCCTGTGTTTCTTATCCCAACGCACGGCTGCACTAAGTTGGCTATTGTATCGGAACTGAAGGCGGTAAGGGCGTTTAGCATATCGCTCATCACCGTGAGAACGAATATTAAAGATTCGAGCTCCGAAATGGAGTCGTTCTCGTTTCGAACCAAGGCTGATAGCATCCACATATTTGGTGTGGTAAGATAGACCAGGACGAAAGGTTAATAAGGTATAGACCTTTTCTCCTTTGTGTTTTGTAGTTATGATGTCGAAACAAATGCTACCTACCCATTGACCGCCTTTAAGCCAACGATAAGGTGTGTCTTCTGCTGTTCCGTAATCTTCCAAAACCATGCGCTTCGGACCTTTCCATTTTGGGTGCCAAACAAAACCATGGAAATCAAAACCTCCGCGCTCTTTGGGCACTGCCCACGTATATAACGCAAAGCTTTGATCATTAGGTAGCTGAACGCTGAGGTTGCGTACGGTGGACAGTGTTTTTCCGTAGTTCTCATCAACACTAATAAATGCCCATAAACTATCTGCAAATATCTCAGCAAGCGAGTCACTTCCACTACTGTTTTCAGGCAATAGATAGGCTTGCCCTAAACGAGCCAACGAAGCTTCAGTTGGCTGAGCGAAGACACTTACACTGACAAGAAAAGCGAAAAGGAGAGCACGCATGGAATTAATCTTCCAAATGCATGAAGTCTTTCTTGGCGCGAAGTTCTTCCTCAGTTTCTACATTGTCCTCATCCGGGACACAGCAGTCAACCGGGCAAACTTCGGCACACTGTGGCTCTTCATGAAAACCGATACACTCAGTACACTTATCGGTTACGATGTAATAAACGTCGTAATCAACAGGTTCTTGAGCTTCATCAGCGTCATATTCATTGCCATTTGGGGTGATAATCTTCCCACTTAGGTCAGTTCCTTCGTTGAAGCGCCACTCTAAAGCGCCTTCGTATATAGCGTTGTTGGGGCACTCTGGTTCGCAGGCGCCACAATTAATGCATTCATCGGTGATTTTGATAGCCATGTACCTTCGGTGTTTTAGCTTTGCAAAAGATAACACAAAGGTAGTGCCAATGTTTTTTTCTGACGATAGGATTAGTGCAGTTTCGCAAATCGGCGAGTTTTTAAGAGCGTATAGTGCTCAAGAGCCCGTGAAGGAAGCTTGGAAAGATATCGCCGAGGAACTCGACGCAGCAATCGTTAGGTCATTCCGACACAACGGTTGGTTCACAGAGCAGAACGTTCGCTTTGCCTTAAAGAGTTGGGGAGAGGTTTTGACCAAAGAATTGCTAGAAACCTGGAGAGATCGCGAAGGAGGTACTGCAACATGCAGCCGTCAACGCGTTGGAATCGTCATGGCTGGTAATATACCTTTGGTCGGGATGCACGACTTTTTAAGTGTCTTCTTGAGCGGACACATGGCGTTGGTGAAATTGAGTTCCGATGACCAATACCTACTTCCAGTGTTGTCGAAGATCATCGTTCGTGAGGATCCTCTCTTTGAAGGAGACTGGATGTTCGTGGAGCAGTTAAACGATATGGGGGCAGTCATTGCCACTGGAAGCGATAATACCTCCCGTTACTTTGAATATTACTTTGGTAAATACCCTAATATTATTCGTAAGAACCGTACTTCGGTTGCAGTGCTTACGGGTAAAGAATCCGATGAGGAGCTTCTAGCATTGGGTGAGGATATCTTCCGTTATTTCGGAATGGGATGTCGCAATGTAAGTCACCTATTACTGCCTGAAGGTTTCGATATTCAGCGCGTTTTCGCAAGTATCGTCGATTGGGGAGAAGTGGTGAACAACAACAAATACGGAAACAACTACGAATATTACCGTGCGCTGTTCTTACTGAATCAAGACGATTTCTTAGAAAATGGATTTTTGATTGTGCGCGAAAACGAGGTGTTGCACACACCGGTCTCTATTTTACATCACAGTACTTATAAGCAGGCGGGTGCTGTTGATCGCTTATCGGAATGGGAAGGTCAGATCCAATGCGTTGTAGGTCACGATTATTTACCTTTTGGCAAGGCCCAACAACCAGAACTATGGGATTACGCAGATGGTGTGAATACCATGTCTTTCTTAAAAGAACTGTAGATTCGGTGAAGGAGCTATTTGCGCTCAAGCGCGCCGATCGTAGCGGGTACTAATCTTGTAGTGCCCTCTAAATCATTGGCCGGGGAAACTGGTGTGTAGATGGCTTGTTCAAACAATGTCGAGGTTGAATCGGGTTTAAAAGACCATTGATTTCCTGGAATCAATTCACTTGCTGTAAAGGTCCAATTCAAATTGAATTCACAGTGCTTAAATAATGCCGTATCCGTGAGGGTGTAATGCCCTGATTCTGGATTGGGTTCAATTTCTATTGCGTTTCTTTAGAATTGTACATCAAATATCCCTGAAGATTCTATGCCAAGAGCGACCTCATTGGGAAGACTGCCGCCGATGAAAGAATTGGTGAAATGTGCCTGAATTGCGCGATTATAGCGCCTTCCCACGGCGTCTTCGAAGAAATTGACCAAACCTACTGCCGTGCCACCTCTAGAAGAAAAACTCCAAGAATTCATGAAAGTAGAATGGTCAAAACGATAGCTGCCTCCTAAGCCATAAAGCCCATAGACCCCACTTGGTCCGATAGCCACATTGGTACCCTGGACAGATGCGAACCCGCCATATAAGGAGACTCTCGAATTATGTGTGATCAGTGCATTGTGCAATTCTAAGTTGGGACTATTCCCCCAAGCGCTATCTGCTCGAATAGCTGTCGTTGCATTTTTGATCAAGATATTATGCAGACTCGCTCGAGTATGTTCTCCGCTCATTACAAAAACACCACCTAGTATGCCGCCCCACTGTCCAGGGACCCATTCGTAGGAAGGTTCTAATCGGTCACCTTGAAATACCACAGGATCGGACATAGTTCCAGAGGAAAGAGGGTCGACCTCCAATGTACCATCTCTATAGACCCACAGACCACTGCGAGCATGAAAGTGGACCTGCGTACCCGGTTCAATCGTCAATGAATGAGCACTGTCAATCACAGCATAACCATATACCACATGAGGTTTGGTGTTGTCCCAGCGTTCATTTGGAGAGAGTACCGAATAAGCCAATTTTAAAGGCGGTAACGGTGCCGGTCGGTCAATCGTAAGCACATTCGTAGGGAAGTGATAAATGGCATCCCAAATAGCGGTAACTAGAAGTACCTTTTGACGCATCGAACCGTTCTCAAAGAATAGGCTATCCTCATAAACGAGTTCAGATTGGCCAGCCGCATCTGGGCTGATCTCCAAAAAGACATATGCGCTATCACCGGCAAGGATTTCAATATCTTCAATCGTCTTGCCGCTCTCCCCGTTTACATTCATTCTGTAGAAGCTTTCCTCACCGCGCGCTAAATAAACACGGTCAATAGTCATGTTCTCGTTGGAAGTGTTGTATACTTTCAGTGTTCTTGTGGAACTGCCCACACCGGAGAATACTGTGTCGAGATAAATAGTGTCCTGCGAAAAGTCCAATGTAAGGTTGGTACCAGGAAAATCTATGGTTCTGCGACACCCACCGGCAAGAATTAGGGTAAGAAGTAGTACGAAGAGGAATGCTTTTCTCATTGAAGCGAAGCTACAGCACTATTTTTTCTCGGGCAACGAACTTATCTAGAAACATTTACCCTATATTTGCCGACTAATTAAGAAATGGGGCTTGGGCCAAAACTCAAGCTGATTAATACAAAAGAAAATGAAAAACGGAATCCACCCAGAAAATTACCGCCTTTGTGTATTTAAAGACATGGGTACAGGTGATCAGTTCATCACTAAATCTTGTGCTGACGCAAAAGACACTATTGAAGTTGAAGGTGTTGAATACCCACTGATTAAAATGGAAATCTCTTCTTACTCTCACCCGTTCTACACTGGTAAGGTGAAACTAGTAGATACCGCTGGTCGTGTTGACAAATTCCGCACACGTTACGGAAAGAAATAATACACCTACATACGGTGATCAAATACAAGGCCCGCTCGTTAGAGCGGGTCTTTTTTTTGTCCTAAATTCGGAGCGCTATTCAAACCAAATCAAAACTGAGAGCTATGCGTATTTCTTTAGTCGACGGTCCATCACGTGAACATCTGCTACCCTTGACATTTACTCGACCTGTAGCCGGGCTGCGTTGCGGGATATTAACGATCGAGGAGAAGTACAGTAAGCGAGGTCATCAAACTGGATTTTCGACACAAGCTTACCTACAGGAAAAATTTCCTGCCATTACCGATCCCGAGGTGTCCATCTTGGGTGGGGTTTGCCCAACGGCTGAGTTTCTTGAAGCAGTGGGTAAGCTTGGAGCAGGCGAAGGCTTGAGCTACCAAGATCGTCTAATCGCAGTTTTTGGAGCAGATTTCGAGGCTGAGATTACTTCGGTGAAAGCGTTCGAAGGCTCGCTTATTATTGTTGATCGTCCATGGGACATCTGGTCTAAAAACGCGGCTGCTTTAGAAGAGGACTTTGATCTACTTACCGCAGGAAGGACTAGTGCACCGGTGGATGAGACCTGCACCGTTATTGGCAATCGTATATTTCTTGAGCCGGGCGCGAAAGCTACCGCGAGTATATTGAACTGTACATCGGGAGCTATTTACTTAGCGGCTAATGCTGAAATCATGGAAGGCTCTGTGGTTCGAGGCGGTTTGGCTTTAGGTGAGCATTCGGCTTTAAAATTGGGCACAAAAATTTATGGTGCCACCACTTTAGGGCCCCATTGTAAAGTGGGCGGGGAGGTGAACAATTCGGTTTTACAAGGTTATTCAAATAAAGGTCACGATGGATTCTTAGGCAATAGTGCCTTAGGAGAGTGGTGTAACCTGGGGGCAGATACCAATAATTCCAACCTGAAAAACAACTACGATGCGGTTAAAGCATGGTCGTACGTAACCAAGAGATTTTCTCCAACCGGAGAGCAGTTCTGTGGATTAGTCATGGGAGATCATAGCAAAAGTGGGATCAACACTATGTTCAATACGGGTACTGTCGTTGGAGTTAGTGCCAATATTTATGGTGCCGGTTTTCCGAGAAACTTTATTGCGAGTTTCACTTGGGGTGGACCACAGGGTACTACGAACTACCGTTTGGATAAAGCCTTAGATACTGCCGATCGAATGATGAAACGTCGTGGTCTTGAGGTCGATGATATCGAGCGCTCTATACTAGAGCACGTGTATCAGGTCACTGAAGAATTCCGTCGTTAAAGCGCTTTAAGTGCGGCGATGGTCGCTTTAGGGTCGTCGCTTTTGAATACAAACGATCCAGCAACCAATGCATCTGCGCCTGCGGCAACTAGACGTGCACCTGTTTCTAGGTTTACGCCACCGTCTATTTCGATAAGTGCCTTAGATGAGGTACGATCAATGAGTTCGCGAGCTTGTGCGGTCTTTTTGATCGTATTCTCAATGAATTTCTGACCACCGAAACCTGGGTTTACACTCATCAAAAGAACCTCGTCGAGGTCTTCAATGATGTCTTCCAACACGCTAACAGGCGTGTGTGGATTAAGAGCAACTCCTGCCTTCATGCCAGCGTTATGAATCTCTTGAATGGTACGGTGAAGGTGTGTACAAGCTTCATAGTGCACTGTAAGAATGTCTGCACCACACTCCTTAAAGGTATTGATGTATCGTTCGGGTTGAACAATCATTAAATGCACATCCATAACCTTTTCACAGTTATCAGCCATGGTTTTTACCACTGGCATACCATAACTAATGTTTGGTACGAACACTCCGTCCATCACATCGATATGAAACCAATCTGCTTGGCTTTCATTAACCATTTGACAATCGCGTTGCAAATTGCCGAAATCGGCCGCTAGCAAAGAAGGTGAAATAATCGGTGATGCCATGACTTCTGTGTTTTTAAATATGGTACAAAAATAAAGCACCTCGACCGGTATGGTGAGGTGCTCATAAAATAAATTATCTCAAGTTTATTAACCGAGGTAAGTCTTCAAGATTTTACTACGAGAAGTGTGCTTCATACGACGAATGGCTTTCTCTTTGATCTGTCTTACGCGTTCACGAGTGAGATCAAATTTCTCTCCAATCTCTTCCAACGTCATTGGATGTTGACCACCTAAACCGAAGTAGAGGCGAATAACATCACCCTCACGTGGCGTTAACGTGGCAAGTGATCTTTCGATTTCTGTACGAAGAGAGTCCATCATCAGGTCTTCATCTGGGTGAGGACTATCAGAAGAGTTCAAAACATCGTAAAGGTTGCTGTCTTCTCCTTCTACAAGTGGAGCATCCATACTTACGTGACGCCCAGAGTTTCTCATACTTTCCTTGACATCGCTTTCGCTCATCTCAAGGTGTTTAGAAATCTCGGCAGCACTTGGAGGGCGCTCATTTTCTTGCTCGAGGTATGCATACGCCTTATTGATCTTATTAATCGAACCAATTTTGTTCAACGGTAAGCGTACAATACGACTTTGCTCAGCGAGTGCTTGAAGAATACTTTGACGAATCCACCAAACCGCGTACGAAATGAATTTGAAACCACGTGTTTCGTCGAAACGTTGCGCAGCCTTGATCAAACCCAAGTTACCTTCATTGATCAAATCAGGAAGTGTCAAACCTTGATTTTGGTATTGCTTAGCAACAGAAACTACGAAGCGGAGGTTGGCTTTAGTCAACTTCTCCAACGCAATTTGATCACCGGCTTTGATTCGCTGAGCTAATTCTACCTCTTCCTCGGCTGTGATGAGTTCCACCTTACCGATTTCTTGTAGATACTTGTCCAGCGAAGCTGTTTCGCGGTTCGTTACCTGTTTAGTGATTTTTAACTGTCTCATTGGCAGCGATTCTTTAATTCAAAGGTGAAGAAAGGGAGCTTCGTCTGCATCGACAAAGCGCCCTTCTTTTAACCTAACATTCTTTTACGACTTGGGTTCTATTCGCCGTCCTTTTCAGGTTTTGGCATAAGCACTTTTCTTGAGAGCTTCATTTTACCCGCTTTGTCAACTTCAAGAAGCTTCACGCGAACTTTATCGCCTTCTTTAAGTACGTCTTCGACATTTTTAATGCGTGTCCAATCAATCTCAGAAATATGCAATAGACCTTGAGTTTTAGGAGCAATCTCAACAAAAGCACCATAGGTCTGTACTCCGCGAACGATACCTTCGTAGGTAGCACCTACTTCTGGTTCGAAAGCAATAGCACGAATCATCTCAAGTGCAGCGTTCATCTTCTCTGCATCTTTACCAGAGATTTCGATGTGGCCACGGTCGTCGATTTCTTCAATCGTTACCGTCGTGCCTGTATCGGCTTGAATGCCTTGGATGTTCTTACCTCCTGGGCCAATAATTGGTCCAATAAACTCCTTCTTCACGGTCAATTTGATAATCTTAGGCGCATTCGGCTTAAGCTCAGTACGTGATTCAGGCATAGTTTTCAAGATCTCATTCAAGATGTGCAAGCGACCTTCTTTACTCTGCTTCAGTGCTTGTACAAGAATTTCGTAGCTCAAACCTTTGATCTTGATGTCCATCTGACATGCCGTGATACCTTTCTCAGTACCGGTTACCTTGAAGTCCATATCTCCTAAGTGATCTTCATCGCCCAAGATATCAGACAACACAGCAAACTTCTCACCGTCTGAGATCAAACCCATAGCGATACCACTCACAGGACGAACAAGTTTCACACCTGCATCCATAAGTGCTAGAGTTCCAGCACAAACGGTTGCCATAGAAGACGAACCGTTTGACTCGAGAATATCACTTACTACGCGAATAGTGTAAGGGTTCTCTGGGTCAACCATTTTGTACAACGCACGTTGCGCAAGGTTACCGTGTCCTACTTCTCTACGGCTTACACCGCGAATTGGACGGGCTTCACCCGTTGAGAATGGAGGGAAATTGTAGTGCAAGTAGAATTTCTCTTCACCCGTGAAGGTAGCGTCGTCAATTCTATTTGCGTCCATTGAAGTACCTAGAGTAACCGTAGTTAAACTCTGTGTTTCTCCGCGGGTAAATACAGCAGAACCGTGTGCTCCTGGTAAATAATCAACTTCAGACCAGATAGGGCGAACCTGTGTGGTTTCTCTACCATCAAGACGTTGTCCGTCGTTCAATACCATCGCGCGCATTGCTTCGTACTCCACATCGTGGAAATAACGCTTGGCGAAACCAGTATTCTCTTCTCTCCAAGCCTCGTCTTTGCTTTCGAGGTATTCATTCAAAATAGCTTTAAAGCCGGCTGAACGCTCGTGCTTTGGCAAGCCACTCTTAGCAACTTCGTATACTTTATCGTAAGTAGCAGCCATAACGTTTTCACGAACTTCGTCGCTGTGTACTTCGTGGCTGTATTCACGTTTTGTATGTGCTTTTTCAACTTGAGAAGCCAAACGAATTTGAGCTTCGATCTGAACTTTGATGGCATCGTGAGCAAATTTGATTGCTTCTACCATCTCTTCTTCAGAGATCTCTTTCATTTCACCTTCAACCATAACGACGCTGTCCATAGACGCACCGATAACCATATCCAACTCCATGTCTTCGAGTTGTGCTGGGCTTGGGTTGATAATGTGTTCTCCGTTGATACGACCTACGCGAACCTCTGAAATAGGACCGTCGAATGGTAAATCACTAACAGCGATTGCCGCAGAAGCAGCAAGACCAGTCAATGCAGTCGCTTCGACGTTTTCGTCGTAAGAGATCATTTGGATCATGAGTTGGATTTCAGCATGGTAATCCTTTGGGAACAAAGGACGCAACACACGATCAATCAAACGCATGGTTAAAATTTCATTGTCAGAAGGACGACCTTCACGTTTGAGGAAGCCCCCTGGGACACGGCCATTTGCCGCAAACTTTTCACGGTAATCTACCGTAAGCGGAAGAAAGTCGACGCCGTCTTTCGCTTCTTTGCTAGACACGACAGTGGCTAACAGCATAGTTCCACCACACTTAACTACGACAGATCCATCAGCTTGTTTTGCGAGTTTACCCGTTTCAAGCGTGATTTCTCTCCCGTCTGGAAGTGCGATAGTTTCAATAATTGCTTTAGGAATCATATATAGTGTAAATAGATACTTTTTTATACGCAAAAAGGCAATTGTAAAAATTGCCTTTCTGGTATTCGATAGGATGAAATTATTTTCTCAATCCTAATTTTTCTACGATAGCACGGTAGCGTGCGATATCTGTTTTCTTCAAGTAGTTCAGAAGTTTTCTTCTCTTTCCTACTAGAGCGATCAACGAACGCTCAGTGTTGTGATCTTTTCTGTTTTGCTTCAGGTGACCGGTCAAGTGGTTGATGCGGTAGCTGAAAAGTGCGATCTGCCCTTCTGCAGATCCAGTGTCTGTTGCAGAAGCTCCGTACTCAGCGAAGATTTCTGCTTTTTTCTCTTTAGTTAAATACATATCAAAATCGTATTTAGATGTTTGTAATGCTTGAAGCTGCAAAGATAGAAATAATCCTGCAACTTAAATATCTTTTGACTATTTATCTGTCCAGTACACTTTAGTGCCAATTTCCAACCCAGCCGAAGCAGCAGTTCCACCAAGAATTTCTAGGACATAGGCTGCCGGTGCAGTGCTCGGAAGGCTTTGTGTGGAAAGCGGCTGAGCATTTTCTTGCATACTTACGATAACTCCATCCGCATTAAGGTAAATGATATCCAACGACACTAATGTGTTCTTCATCCAAAAGCTGCGCGGTTGCTCGCCATTGGGCATAAAGAAGAGCATTGCCATATCAGGTGCGACATTGCGTCGATACATCATTCCTATCTCTATGGACTCGGCGGTTTGCGCATATTCGGTTCTAAAGATTGCAACAGTGTCGGTGTTGTTTACAGCCCAAACTGTCCCATCCATTCTGAAAGGCGGTTCGTACGGTTTTTTCGGTTGCTGCACAGAAGGCTTCGTGTTCTCATTGAATGTGCCAAAGCTCCCTACTACAGAAGGAATGATGAACGCGGCTAGTCCGAGACCGACAATCCAGATGGCGTATTTTCTCATTGTATTCATGAGCGAATAGATTTTGATTTAGCTGTGAAAGCGAAGTATAGTCCTATCGCGACAAGCGGTAGACTTAATAATTGGCCCATGTTGTAGGACATGCCTTGTTCGAAAGAAACCTGAATTTCTTTGAAGAATTCGATGAAGAACCGGAATCCAAAGGTTCCAATCAAATACAACCCAAAAAGAAGTCCAGGCTTAGTTCCTGCATGAAGACGCAAATAGGCAAATGCGAGAATTAAAAATAAGATCCAGTATCCCGCAGCCTCAAAGAGTTGCGTTGGATAGCGAGGAATACCTAAAAGTGTGATTTCAGAATAAGCTCCTTTTTCGTCTGTATAGACACTCGCTTTAGCGTTGGGTGGAACTACAACATTCTTTCTATCGGCACGTTGTCTGCTTAGAATTTGAGGAAGGTAGGTTTCGGTATACTCTTGAATCTGAGTGTTGTTAAGACCTTGGAAACGAAGCTCGGCCTTAATCTCAGGCAATTCAAGTGAATCGCTAACCACCGTGTTTCCAGTAGAAGTAAAGGTGATTTCGGAAAGATTGCCGGCGAACCCTCGCGTAATCGTGGAGCGAGCATCTTCTAAGAAAACGGTTTCTACTGTACTATTTGCAGGGGCTCCGTAGATTTCTGAGTTGAACCAGTTCCCCATGCGAATGAATCCAGCTGCTAAAGCAACAACGATAACAATCCGGTCTAGAGTCCATAAAGGGTGCTTCTTGGCAATTTTAAGGGACCAGTACAACATGGCAGCGGTAATGGCAATAGCGGCACCGTGAGAAGCGAGTCCGCCTTTCCAAACCATAAAGATCTCACCAAGATTGTCTTTGTAGTAGCCCCAATCGTAGAAGAACACATGACCAAGTCGAGCACCAATGATGGTGGCACCAATCATCCAATAGACCAGCGAGTCCATGAGCTTAGGGTTGACGTTCTCACGCTTGAATACGTATTGCATCCCATATTGCCCTAAAACAAAACTGATGATGAACATCAACGAGTAAAAACGCAATTGGAAACCGGCGACCGGGATATGATTGGGAAAGTCCCAGAAAATTGTGGCAAGCATAGGATTATTCTTTCCAGTCTACGATGAATAAATTGGTGGCACGTCCGCCACCATTGTTGCGATTCGAAGCGAAAACCAATTTTTTTCCGTCCGGCGAGAACATCGGGAACGAATCAAACGCCTTGTCAAAGGAGATTTGCTTTAGGCCCGTTCCATCGGTATTGATCATAAATAGGTTAAATGGAAACCCTCTTTCGCTGTGGTGATTTGAAGAGAATACGATTTTCTCTCCGCTTGGGTGATAGAACGGTGCCCAATTGGCTTGGCCTAGTTGTGTGATCTGTTTCAAATCCGTTCCGTCGATATTACACGTGTAGATCTCCATATCTGTCGGCTCGACCAACCCTTGTGCGAGTAAATCTTTGTACTTCTTGATTTCCTCCTCTGTTTTAGGACGAGAGCTTCTGAAGACCAATTTTTTAGAATCCGGACTAAAGAAAGCACCACCGTCGTAACCCAGTCCTGAGGTTACTTGAGTAATGTTGGAACCGTCGATATCACAAACGTAAAGTTCGAGATCTCCGCTGCGGGTAGAGGTGAAGACGATTTTTTTACCGTCCGGACTTATGGTCGCCTCTGCATCGTATCCTGGACCACTGATCAATGTATCGATCAGGTTACCGCTCAAGTCACTGACGTAAATATCAAAATCTTCATAAATGGGCCACACATAGGCTCCTCCTTCACCGCGCTCAGGAACAGCGGGACATGCAGAATCACCTGTAAATGTGCTTGCATAGAGGATACTAGAATCACCCGGCATGAAATAAGCACAAGTGGTCCGACCTAGCCCGTTGGAAATGCGAGTCGGAGCATTTTCTAAAATGGTGTCTTTGTTCCAATCAAAGGCATAAATCTGATCACAGTCATTGCCCCATTTTTCTGCATTACTCTGAAAGGTAAGTTTAGTACCGTCAAAACTAAAATAAGCCTCGGCGTTATCACCTCCATCGGTAAGCTGGCGCATGCCGTAGAAGTGGTCTTCACCATCGTAATTAAGGGCGCTCACCCAAGTAGCGCCACTTGCGCCATCAGCGGCTTCTTCTGATGACCCATTTTGACAGGCTACAGCAATTAATGCGGAGAGAAATACTAACTTTTTCATCGTACTATTTGATGTTTTTATCTTTTAATTCTTGTTCTAAATCACTGCCGGGTACAGGGTCCCAACCATGTCCACCCCAAGGATGGCAGGAAGAAATGCGCTTAATGCTCATCCAAAACCCTTTGAACGGTCCATGCAGTTTTACTGCCTCTGCTGCGTAAGCGCTGCAGGTTGGCTGGTATCTACATGCAGGACCTAGCAACGGAGATATCACTTTTCTGTACAACCAGATGAGAACCAGAAGAGGGGAGCCAAGGATGTACATCAAACGTTGTTGCATGCCTTTTTTAATTAGAGTCTGTAGTTGGTGCCATCAGCACCATCTTTGAGCTGAATACCGGCTTGGGCAAGTTGATCACGAATTAAATCCGCCGTTCCCCAATCCTTATTCAATCGAGCACTCGCACGCAGTTCGATAATCAAATCCATCGCCTTGTCCAGAGCTTCTTTATGCGCACCACCATTAAGCTGGGTTTGAAGTCCCAAAATATCGAAGGTAAAGGCATGCATTTTTTCACGGAACAACCCTAGGTTTTCAGCACTCAAGGGTAGGGTCCCTTCAGAAGCATTGATCAATTTCACTCCCTCGAACAGGTGGGAAATCATGATCGGAGAGTTGAAGTTATCACTTAATGCAGTGTAACACTTATCTATCCACGCTTGTAGATCGAACCCTTCTTTTGCAGAAGGTTGCAAAGTGTCCAATTTTTCAATCGCTCCCATCAAACGATCGTGTCCTTTTTCAGCGGCAAGTAATGCATCGTTGCTGAAATCTAGGACACTGCTGTAATGTGCTTGCATCATGAAGAAGCGAACCACGGACGGGTCAAAACCCTTGACCAACAAGGGACTGTTACCTGAAAACAACTCTCCAGGTAGAATAGTGTTCCCTGTACTTTTGCTCATTCTCTTGCCGTTAAGAGTGAGCATATTGGCGTGAAGCCAATATTTGGCCCCCTTGTGACTCGTACAAGCGGTGTTTTGAGCAATCTCACACTCGTGATGCGGAAACTTCAAATCCATTCCACCGCCGTGAATGTCGAATTCTTCGCCCAAATATTTGGTGCTCATCGCTGAACACTCCAAGTGCCATCCGGGGAAGCCTACACTCCAAGGTGATGGCCAACGCATGATATGGCCCGGGGAAGCTTTTTTCCAAAGAGCAAAGTCTGCGGGGTTTCGTTTCTCCTGTTGACCGTCAAGCGCACGAGAACCGGCTTGGAGTTCATCCATTTTTCGCCCTGAAAGTATCCCGTAATCACCACCTTCTTTATTGTACGTTTCTACATCGAAGTAAACGCTGCCATTGCTGACATATGCCCATCCTTTATCCAAGATGGTTTGAACCATTTCTATTTGTTCAACAATATGACCTGTAGCTGTGGGTTCGATCGAGGGCGGAAATGCATTTAGGCGATCCATAACTCTGTGAAAGTCTACGGTATAGCGCTGTACTATTTCCATCGGCTCAAGCTGTTCTACTCGAGCTTTCTTCGCGATCTTATCTTCACCTTCATCTGCATCATTTTCGAGATGACCTGCATCAGTGATGTTGCGTACATAACGGACCTTATACCCAAGGTGCTTGAAGTAACGAAACATAAAGTCAAAGGAGGTGAATGTACGGGCATTACCTAGGTGCACATCACTATACACCGTAGGTCCGCAGACATACATACCAACATTACCCTGGCTTACGGGTTCGAAGTTTTCTTTCTCGCCGGTAAGCGAATTTTCTACTAAAATTGGGTATTTGAGGTACAAAGGTTCCATTTAGGCCCCGAAGTCGGTCTTTAGGTTGATGTAATCTAAGAATTCTGCTTTTTTATCTTCCTGTTGGAAAACGCCGCCAAACTCAGCAGTAACGGTAGAACTGTCAATATCTCTAATACCTCGAGAATTCACACACAGGTGTTTAGCATCTATGACACACGCTACATCTTTGGTCCCTAAGACTTCTTGAAGTGCTTGAACTACCTGACGAGTAAGTCGTTCTTGAACTTGCGGACGTTTTGCGTAATAGTCAACAATACGGTTCATTTTACTCAACCCTACAACCTTACCTTTTGAGATGTAAGCAACATGGGCACGTCCAACGATCGGTAAAAGGTGGTGTTCGCAGGTAGAGTAGAGTACGATGTTCTTTTCTACGAGCATTTCATTATACCTGTAGGAGTTGTCGAAGGTGCTCATCCCTGGTTTGCGTTTAGGGTGCAAACCTCCAAAAGCCTCATTGACATAAAGCTTAGCAACTCGCAGTGGGGTACCTTTTAAACTATCATCTTCAAGGTCCATGCCTAAGGTTTCAAGTATTCCTTTGACGTGGCCTTGGATAATCTCTATTTTCTCCTCGTCGCTTTTTTCGAAAGCATCGTCACGTAAAGGAGTTTCAGCTCTAAAACTCTCGTGGGCGTCGCCAATCTCTTCAGCTAGGGTTGTGTCTGTGTATTCTGACATTCGTATAGTCTTAAAAAACGGATGCAAAGGTAGTTATTAGTCCCAATAAGGAACCCCTTGTTTTACTGCTTTCTCCTTTAGTGATTCTATGGAAGCCTCGATACGAACTAGTGCTGCGGTAACATCTGCAATCATCAGTTTAGCATCTTCTTGGGCATTGCGCATGGTGCCCGTGGGTGCCCCTCTATGATTCCAAGCACTCCAGCTCAATAATCCAACAACATCGTTGAGGGAGGCAGATGATTCGAGTTCGCGTTTTTTGCGCGTTGCATCTCCATTGATCAGTACGCCAACTTTCTTCAACTCAATATCGATGCCTCGTGCCACTACGAGGTCCTCTAGTGAGCCTCCTGGGGTGTTACGAAGACCTGTTCTTATTTCATTAAGGTCTCTCTGAAGCGATTCAAAAGTATGTACCACACGATTCGATGAAGCAAGCAATTGATCTACCGAACGATTAAAGTTCATTTCGATCTCCTCATAATTGTACAAGTGATTTACTTCGAACGTGTGACCTTCAATAAGCGTTGTGAGTACGCCGTTGGTCGAACGATAGACGTCTACAGTGTATGACCCGGGCAAGATAAACGTGGTCGTAGAAGGGTTAGTTTGAGGCTCACCTCTTTTGTTGATGTTCGCAATGCTGCTATATCTACCGTTCCAGGTGAATCGCTGAAGCCCAGAGAAGTCTCCACGGGTGAATCTAGCTACTTCGATGCCGGTTGAGTCTTTCACTGTAAACAATAAGTATGGAGTTTCCTCCCAGTCCTCATCGCGCAATTGCTCAACGGTCGGGTAGTGCGGTAGGTCTTCTTTTTCTTCAGGACGGTTTTCCTTTACGCGCTTGGCTGCCTGAGAAATGTAAAGTTCGAAAGTGATTCCCATTGGAGGGTTTTTTGCACGATATTCTTGTCCTCCTTTGTAGTCAATTCCGCCAATGTTTGCACGATTAAAAAGCAGTCCCGGCTTTGTGGAGAAAAACGCAGCATCTTGGTTGAGCACATAGTTCATTTCACGCAAAGGGGAATAATTGTCCAAGACATAGAAACCTCTACCAAATGTGGCCAGAACAAGGTCGTTTTCACGCTCTTGAATAGCAATGTCGCGAACGGCTGTTGTCGGCAGCCCACTTCCAAGCTCTTTCCAGTGCTCACCACCGTCTAGGGTAAACCAAATTCCAAATTCCGTTCCAGCGAACAGTAGATTTGGGTTGATGTGGTCTTCTGCCAAAGAATAGACACTACCTCGCTGCGGTAGTCCTGTCACTAGTGCATTCCAGCTTTTTCCGCCGTCGGTACTTTTGTAGATGTACGGCGCGAAATCACCATTTTTATGATTGTTAAAGACTGTATAAACCACCTGGTCATTATGTCTTGATGGAACAATGTCTTGGACGTAAACCAACGGTAAGCTTAACGATCCTACCTGAGTTTTTGGAAGTCCGCTGTAATTTTTGATACTTGACCAATTCTTACCGTCGTCTTCTGTTTTCCAAACCAGACCATCATCCGTACCTGCCCATAACTCCCCGGCATGGTTGGGGTGTTCTTTCAAGCTTACAATGTTGCCATAAATGGAGGTGCTTTTGTGAAGTGCGATTGCTTCTGGACCCCAGTAGCGGTCCATGATAGGCAATCGGTTGCGATCTAACTGACGCGACAAGTCATCTGAAATCACACTCCAGCTGCCTCCGCGGTCTGTGCTTTTAAATACTTTATTAGCGGCAAAGTATAAGGTCTTTGCCTCGTGTTGGCTAGCCACTAGAGGTGCATCCCAATTCCAACGGTACGGTTGCTCCTTGTAACGAGGTTGCGGCTGAATCGGTGTTTTTTCACCGGTTTGCTTGTTGAATCGAACCAACCATCCATATTGCGCTTGTGCGTAAACAATGTTTGGGTCATTTGGGTCTGCAGCACTTTCAAAGCCATCTCCTCCGTTTGTAACGAACCAATCGCTATTGATAATCCCACGTCGATTGATGGTTTGGGAAGGTCCGCCTAGGGAGTTGTTGTCTTGTGTACCTCCATATACATTGTAAAACGGCCAATCGTTATCTACTGCAACACGGTAGAATTGGATCGTAGGGATATTGGCATTCCAATCCCAATTTTTCATGTGGTCCCAAGTTTCATAGAGCCCGCCATCGGTACCGATGATCATATGTGCAGTATTATTCGGATCTATCCAAAGACAGTGGTTATCGACATGTTTGAATTTTTTTGGAATGCTATTGAACGTTTTGCCACCATCCGTACTTACATGAGCATAGGTGTCCATGCTGTACACGGTATTAACATCGGTTGGATGCGCAACAAATTCCACATAGTAATTTCCGCTGGTCTCGTGACCACTTCTTTTCTCCCAACTCACACCCTTGTCGGTTGAGCGATAGGTCCCGTGTCCTTCAATAGTAGCATAGAGGACATCCGGTTGAGCTGGTGAGATGTCCATTCCAATTCTTCCTACATCTCCGGAAGGAAGTCCGTTTTCGATTTTATCCCAAGTTTTACCTCCATCTAAACTCTTGTACAGCGCACTTTGTGGGCCGCCGCTCAAGTGCGTATAGACGTGTCTCCTGCGTTGATGCGCGGTAGCGTAAAGTATTTCAGGGTTGGTAGGGTCCATGTGAATTTCATTGAAACCTGTATGTTCGCTTACCTCTAGGATCTGTTCCCAATTTTCACCACCATCATACGTTTCATAAATACCACGGTCGCCACCGGCGCTCCATAATGGGCCGTAAGCTGCTACATAAACGTGTTTAGAATTTCGTGGGTCGACCACGATCATACCGATATGCTCGCTCTGTTCAAGTCCGGTGTTCTTCCAAGACTTACCTCCGTCATGACTTACGTAAACGCCATCTCCATAGGCCACAGAACGCTGGTTATTGTTTTCGCCGGTTCCAACCCAAATGGTGTTTGGATTGCTTGGATCTATAGTTATGCAGCCAGTGCTGTAGCTCCCTTGTGCATCAAAAATTGGCGTCCAAGTAGTACCGTTATTCGTAGTCTTCCATACCCCACTGGAAGCCATAGCTAGGTACATCTCGGCGTTATTTTCAGGATTCACTGCTAAATCAGCAATTCTACCCGAGGTAGTAGCCGGTCCTAACTCACGGAATTTAAAAGCTGAAGTGCTCTGCTCAGTCCAGTCTGTTGCGTCCTCTTTTGCTTTTCTCTGCCCAAAAGCTGTGGAAGAGAAAAACAGTGCGCCGCCAAGTACAAGTAATAGGGATTTTTTGAAAGAAAGTATAGTCATGGTATGGAAACAATTTTCTTTTGACCTAACACCTTTTGCGTTAGGGAGTTTGCAAAATACCACAAAAGGGGCAAAAGCTACCTTGATTTCGAGCTTAGAATTTCCAAACTGCGCCTAGGTTCAACATAGATTCCATGCTATGGAACAAAAGCGGGTCCACATAATCTCCGCTAAAGGGATAGTACTGCTGCTGTTGGGTCATCCTGCTGTACCCAATGTTGATGGACATTTCGTCTATTCGTATGCCTGCGCCACAGCCAAATCGCCAAAAATCGCCAAAGGCTTCTCTATAGCTTGGACTCATCGCGACCCCGCTGCGAAGTGTAATCACTCCCGATCGCCATTCACCTGCTGCACTCCACAAATGCTGCGCGTCCAATTCATTTCGCACGACATCTGTCAAATAGCGTTCGTTCCGACTGATCGAAGCGCTCCAGTCATGCGGTATAAGTGTGTGATTCACAGTAAATAATGCGGATCTACCCATCACGAGTGTAGCGCCAGAGCGAAGTTTAGGTGCGGTCATCATGGTCCACATGTAGGCTTCTCCATAACCTTGTGCAGTAGTTCCAGAAGCGGAAATGCTCGGGCGAAAAGCTTTGATCTCTGATTCCCAATCCTGACTAAAAGAGTAGATGTGAGGCAGTTCTAGGGCAGCAGCGAATCGTAAAAATTGCACGGGTCGATACAGAACGCCTAAATTGCCAGAAAGGCCAATAGCGTTGTTGTTCCAGTAGTCTGTGAGAATGAGTCGATCAAGATCAGTCGTGCTATTGTAGGTCTCCTCATGATTAATCTCAACGGTCTCGAAACTATGAACCAGACTGATTGATGCACCATAAAAGAAAGTATTGCCAAGGTTGGTGCCACCGCCAAAGGTCCACCGGTTACGCATTCCCTTCCTAAAGTAGGTATGATTAAAGTCGACATCGCTGAGGTTAGCGCTAGAGTAATAGCTCATGGAATTTGGATCGTAATCCGTCGCATAGCTTTGGTACAAGAGATCTTCATATGCCCCCAATTCAGGTAAATAGTCCGGAGGTGTGCCTTCGGACCGCTCGAGCCATTGAGTAGTCATACTACCTGTATTTGTGCGAATATCCCGTATACGCTCGCGATAGAGGTCGTCGCTATTGTAGGTGAAAAAGAAATTCCATCCACTCTCTTTATCACGGCCTAGAAAGCCTAACGTGTTTATGTTTAGGGTGGTGGTGTTTCCACGAACGGCCTGGTTATCTAAGGTGTTGCGTTTAGAAAAAATACCCATATCCATAGAGAAGGCATCCTGTCTAAAAAAACCTGCTCCGGCCGGATTTAAGGCAAGTGCCGTAAAAGAACCGCTCATGGCCGTCATGCTACCACCTAAGGCATTGTACCTAGCGTCGCCGTAACTCGCTGGTTGGTTCAATTCAGCATAATAGTCGAGTGTTTGGCTTGATGCATTCCAAGATACAAAGCAAACGATCGCCGATAGGAGGTGTTTCCAATTCATCGTCTTCTTGCGTTAGTGCTTGTATTTCCTGTAGAGCGTTGAGGTGTTGCTCCTCGTTGCGTACCTGGTGAACGAGGTGTACTGACTTCACGTTGTGGAGCGGTTAGTTGCACGGGAGAATGGCTTCGAATACTAGGAGACGTTGGTGATGGCGAAATACGCTCATAGGAATCATAGCTCGAGTGCTCTCTTTTTCTGACTTTCTGCGGAGCTGCAGGCGTATTTTCGTTATTTAGCGTTGCTGGGGTGCGCTCTGGTGCGGTACGATCTAAACGTTGAATCTTGTTTCGTGGTGGAAGAGTTTGCTCCTTAGAGTTCTGGTCAATGTTTCCTTTGAAAAGTTCTCGGACAGGTGTGAGTACACCGCCCCAACCGGAGCCTTCTGTAGGAGTTGCTGTTGAGCCTGCGGTTCTGCCCGAGGAAGATGAACTCCCAGTGGCCTTATTGTATTTAGAAGGACGTCTACCTCCATAATTGGTGCCGCTTCTCGTGGTTGTTGAACCGTTGGACCAACCGTTATTGCTAGAATTGGTCCAGACTGGATTCGAACCATACCCATATCCGTTGCCGTAGCCGAGACCAAATCCGTAAGGATTCCAAGGGTCGTACCAACCGTAGTTTCCCAGCGGGTACCATAGATGGTTCCAATTATTTACATATCCCATTCCCCAAGCGTTGCCGTAAGGATTCCATGGATCGTGCCACATCGAATTCCCGTAATAGGGATTGTTCCAGGAATTGGAGTTGAACATGAAGTGCTGTTGCATGAGCCTCCACTGCCAAAAAGAAGTACCTGCAAGTGGATAAGGCGGCATAGCGCCAAACCCGTTATTCATGCCCCCTCGAATTCCTTGATTGAACTGGTCTTCGGTAACCCTATCATTGTCTTGACTCCAGTAGCGATCGAAGTCGAGGTCAGCATTAGGTGGGGAAGGAGTATTGGGTATTGAGGCTGCGCTAAAATGTGGAGACGGCAAGGCTGGATTGTAGTAATTCTCGTCCTCGAAGTAATTCTCAGTTAGGCTCACAGGAGTGCCACACGCACTGAGTAGTGCATAACTTAAACCTAGAAATAAGAGGTGCTTCTTCATAACTTCAGTAACTTTGCCTTTCATATTTAATAAGGTACAAAAGTTATACCAACTGCAAGATACATGGCAAAGCATCTCACTACTCGGGAAGAAGATTATTCAAAATGGTACAATGAATTGGTGGTTAAAGCCGATTTAGCGCAAAACTCTGGTGTGCGTGGTTCTATGGTTATTAAGCCATACGGCTATGCGATCTGGGAGCGTATACAGGCGGATCTTGATCGTCGATTCAAGGAAACAGGTCACATGAATGCCTACTTCCCATTGTTTATCCCAAAATCTTACTTCTCCAAAGAAGCTTCACACGTTGATGGATTCGCAAAAGAATGTGCGGTTGTTACTCATTATCGATTGAAAAACGATCCTAATGGCAATGGTGTCATTGTAGATCCAGCTGCGAAATTGGAAGAGGAGCTTATTGTTCGTCCAACTTCAGAAACCATTATCTGGGATACCTACAAGGATTGGATTCAGAGCTATCGTGATTTGCCAATTTTGGTCAATCAGTGGGCCAACGTAGTGCGTTGGGAAATGAGAACGCGATTGTTCTTGAGAACCGCGGAGTTCTTGTGGCAAGAAGGCCATACTGCCCACGCCACTAAAGATGAAGCGATTACAGAAGCTGAAACCATGCTCAATGTATATTCAACTTTTGTAGAGGAAATCATGGCAATTCCAGTGTTACGCGGTACAAAAACTGAAGGAGAGCGTTTCGCTGGTGCCTTAGAGACATATTGTATAGAAGCTTTAATGCAAGACGGTAAAGCTCTTCAAGCGGGAACATCTCACTTCTTGGGTCAAAATTTTGCCAAAGCTTTTGATGTCAAGTTCCAAAACAAAGAAGGGAAACAAGAATTCGTTTGGGCAACTTCTTGGGGGGTGAGTACCCGACTTATGGGGGCCTTAATCATGACACATAGCGATGATAATGGACTCGTTCTACCTCCAAAATTGGCACCTTATCAAGTAGTTATTGTACCTATATACAAAGGGCAAGAACAATTGGATGCGATTTCAGAGGTCGCAGAAGGCCTCATGAATGACTTACGCGAAAAAGGTGTTACGGTTAAGTTTGATAACAGAGATACCCATAAACCAGGATGGAAGTTCAATCAATATGAGCTTCAAGGGGTGCCCGTTCGAATTGCAATTGGACCCAAAGATTTAGAGAAAGGTTCTGTGGAGGTAGCGCGTCGTGATACATTGACCAAACAGTTCATGAACCAAAGTGATGTTTCTACGGCTATTCCAGCTCTTTTAGATGAGATTCAAAATGCCCTATTCCAAAAGGCCTTATCCTTCAGAGAGGAGCATACTCATGAAGCAAATACATGGGAAGAGTTTGAAGCACTCATAAAAAATAACGCAGGATTCGTTTACGCGCATTGGGACGGTACAACAGAGACAGAGGATAAAATTAAGGATCTTACTAAGGCTACAATTCGTTGTATTCCATTGAATAACAAAGAGGAAGAGGGTAAATGTATTCTTACAGGCAAACCGAGTACACAGCGTGTGGTATTCGCGAAGGCCTACTAGGACAGAAAAAAAACAGAAAAAAAACTGATTTTTTTGCTCAAGGTGTTGCAGAAACCAAAAACGTGCTTACATTTGCACTCCTCGAAACAACGAGGTATTGTTCTGGAACATTTTGGCCCGTTCGTCTAGCGGTCCAGGACGCCGCCCTTTCACGGCGGAAACACGGGTTCGATTCCCGTACGGGTCACAAAAATTAATTAAAAAGACATGGCAAACCATAAGTCTGCTTTAAAGAGAATTCGTCAATCAGCCAAAAAGGCTGCTCACAATCGTTACTACCACAAAACGACACGTAACGCTGTGAGAAAATTACGCGGCACTACGGATGCAGCGGAGGCAACAGAAATGTTCCCACGTGTAGTATCTATGTTGGATAGACTTGCGAAGCGCAACATCATCCACAAGAAAAAAGCGTCTAACTTGAAGTCTAGCTTGGCAAAGCACGTTGCAGCGCTATAAGCTTAACTTAAGCAGTGTAAAGATCTATGAAACCCACTTCTATTGAAGTGGGTTTTTTTATGCGTATATCTAGAGAAGGGGTAGCATTCTTAAGAGCTCCAAGCTTATCCTTTACATCGAGCAAAAAAAGGTCCCTGGAGCAATCCAGGGACCTTTTCATTTAAGTAATATTTGGGCTTATTCTGCGTATAACGCATCTATTTGAGCCTCGTACTTCGCTAGAATAGGCTTGCGTTTTACTTTAAAGG
>Ga0102954_1000104_pt1 | contig 24968 bp, 34 predicted proteins | sample SalPonA_C_H2O_MG_FD_78511 | JGI IMG/M metagenome (GOLD analysis project Ga0102954, IMG submission 78511) | Water microbial communities from South San Francisco under conditions of wetland restoration - Salt Pond MetaG R2A_C_H2O_MG | ecosystem: Environmental > Aquatic > Non-marine Saline and... | reverse complement strand
TATTTGATTAAACATCACATCGCTTTCCCGCTATTATTCTGAATCATTGACCAACTCTGTGTGTAGTCACACCAACTCACTTGATACTGATTACCGTCTTGCCAAATCCAATAGATTTTATTCTTGTCCATCTTTCACCCACTTATTTCCAAAGCAAAGATGCTGCATCTTACGCCAGAACCAGTTTGGCTCTTGACCTTTTATTGGTCGCCATGAAATTCCATTATTACCGTCCGAACCAAACAAATGACATTGCCATTCTGAGTATTCAGGCAGTTCAAACGTTGTAAATTTCTGCGCATCAGGGTATTTTACTTCACCATAAATCGCTTTATGAGAAGGATAACCTTTTTCAAATACATCACTCATAGCAAACCTTCCTCAATCGTTTGGCACACTTACGCAACTTCCCATTTGATGTCATCTTCAGTCTCAATGCTCTCAGCGCCATCGTATTCATCAATAAAGAAACGAGTACCTTGATTCAAGAACACAACCTCAACATCCGGTAATCCACCGTTGTATGAATCAGGGTAAGTCTCTTCTACATAACGAACGATGTTAGCAGTAATCTCGTGGTTGTTATCAAGAATCATTTGAGCCAATACAGGGTCGAACAATTTCTTTTCGCTATCTTCACCACCCCAAGTACTCCACCCAGCGCCATATCCAAAAGAAACCAATACAGCTACTTTACCATCAACAATTAACTTTTCCATCATGGAATCTCCAATTAAGCTTTAAGAAAAATATAGATAAAACCCTGCGATCGCAATTCCAAGCCAAAATATAGATGAAAAAACTGCGGTCCAAAATTCTATTTTAAGCTTACGCATTTCCAATTTATGTAGTCTATCTTCTGCTTCTTTTATGCTATTAGCCATTATGCAGCCTCCAATTGCTTACTCATTTCTTCTTCAGAGAACCATCCATTTATAGTCTGGTACTCACATTTGTAGTGAGCTTGTTCACCAGCTTCAAGTGGAATCCACTCCTCACGTTTGGTAAGGATCTCACGACGCATGTATCCATATTCATCATCATTGCGTACGGTACGAGAAGCCAACCAACGGTCGCCACCCCACGAAAACTCTATAGGAGTCTCCCACTCAGCGCATTCAGTAGCGTCATCTTCTACCACTGCAAATTCCAATACATACTCTTCGTAATAATCAGAAAACTCTTCAATGAGTTTAGTAAGAGTAGGAATACCACCGCGAGCACGTTCTGCTTGACGAGCATCGAGATTGCGAACAACGTAAGTATTACCACCTTTCATTTTCCAGTACTGAGGACAAGAACCTTCACCATTCCAATCGTGAGCACCGTAGTTTTCGCGGATCTGAGTTTGAATAACAAGCTTCATAATAAATAACCTATATTAGTTAGAGTAGCCAATTTTCAAGAATTCAGCAGCTTCTGCTTCAGTAACACCAGAAACTTTTAGTACTTCATCAAGATTTTGTGGTCCAAATGCAGTACCAAAACGAGTTAATACGTCACCAAAAGAACTCATACGATTTGTACGTGCAATTTCATCATTTGACAAACCTTTGATTTTAGTAGTAGCTGAGATATCCATCAACTTACTACCAATACGAGTAAGAACGATTTGGTTTGCAGATGGATCATATTGAGTTTTTTTCATAGCTTTTGTTCCTTTGATTTGATAAGACTATTATACCAAAACATCAAATAATTGTACAGGGTTTTTTCATTTTTTTGAAAAGTTTTTTGGTACAACAAACAGAGTCTGTAGCCAGAACGTAGCCAACCAAGTGTACAAGTTAACCTCAATGCCAAGACCAAACAAAATGTTTAACGCATTAATCGTGAGGATTGGACCTACAACGATGATTGCGACGGCAATGATAATGATGGCAAGTATATTCATAATGTTAACCTTTAGCTAAATTTTTTAAGATTGAACGTGGAAGTCCAGAAACTGGAGAGCTCTTTGGTGGCTCTCCTTTAAAGATCATTGGACGGCGACGAACTTTTCTCATGACTTAATCTCAATAGATGCTTTCATTTTAAGAACTTCTTCCATCTTTTCTTTGATGAACCTAGTGGTCACAGAATCAATAGTGTTATCATCAAACTCGCGGATAGCTATTTCAACTAAAGCTTCAAGTGTACCAGTTATCTTAGCCTGTACAGTGCTACGTTCAAATTCTTTATCTGTCATGACTAAATCTCCTATGAAAACACGACTTGTTCTGGTTCAACAACTAACTCTTGACCCATGCACTCAATCAAATATTGCCCATCTACTGCAATTTCAATTAACTTTGCTTTAATCCAAAGGTTTCCGTATTTAGCTTTAAACTTAATAGTCATTAGTGCATTACCTCGTTTGCGTAGTGTGATTTAACTAGTTCAACTTCTTCTGCAGTTGCAATCAGCTCAATGCGAGTGTCACGATCATCGAACCAACCCATACCCTGTGGAACAGTGGTAAATTCTTTTGAAGCGTGGTCGTATACTTTGCCATCGAAGAATGACTTGATCATCTCGCAGTTGATGATGCCGTCGGTGATGTCTTTAACGATACCAACCATGTAGCAACCAGGCTGTATTTCTTTAGAGAAGTCGTATGATTTGATAAGATCGCCAGCTTTAAGATTTGTCATGTTTCTTTCCTTCCTTTAATTTATGAGTCTATTATACATAATCAAAGCATGTTTGTACATAGCTTTTTTCATTTTTTTTGAAATTTTTTCTTATAAATATTCTATAACATGATGAACTAGTGAAGGAGCGACATGCTTAATATAGTATGCCTTAAGTGGGGCGACAAGTATGGACCAGAGTACGTCAACCGCCTGTACTCTATGTGTAAAAAGTTCTATGCTAATCCATTCAAATTCTATTGCGCAACTGACGATCCAACTGGTCTAAAGGATGAAATAAGTTCTCTTGACTTAAAGAACTTTGAAATCCCAGAAGGCAAATGGGGTGGAAAAGTATTTACTGCAGAAAAAATAAGATTGCTTGAATACTTCACGGGTAAAACACTACTATTAGATCTAGACATTCTCATTCTAAACGATATAACAAAATATGTAGATAGTGTTAAGTTGGCTAATAAACCATTTTTTATAGAAAATCCGTGGCATGACCCTGTACAACTCAAACGTAATTATGGTAAAATAACATGTAATGTAAACAGTTCATTTGTGATTGGTAATAAACTGTCGATGTATAGAATCAGTAAAGACATGTTTGATAAAGATTACGATTATTTTGCATTGAAGTTTAGATCATTGGATAAAACACTTCATTACAGGTATAGGGATTTTATTGAGTTCCATGCCGACAAAAAGTTAGTTTACTCATTCAACGGTGGTGCATCATATCCTGATGATATGGAAGATGGTAAGTATAGACCAGATTATAAAGTATGCATATTCAATAACTCACACGGCCGCGGATTAGATATACATGATTCTAACGCAGATTGGGCAATAAAATATTGGGAATCATTTAATGATTGATAGTGAGTTTCTATTATATAACGATGATGCTAGAAAGCTATTTCGTCGCGTCATTAATGTAATGGAATATGATGGAAGAAAACAAAAGTTTGGAAAGGGTAAAGAATTACTAGATTCTTTTTCCCTAAACCAATGTGAGTCAAAAAGACACCTAATAGAATTAATGGATAAACTTGAACTTACTAAACCTAAAACCAACTACGGTGTTATGGGTTGTTGGTTTGGTTCTATTCTTTTCCCGTTACTACTTAAACGAGATGCAAGACGTATATATGGATGGGATATGGATCCACACGCGTGCGAATTGGGATGGATGCTTTTTGAAGAAATGCCTAGAGTATTCTTCTATAATCAAGATGTGTGGCTCGATACACCAGTAAACTTTGATGAATGTGATGTTATTATTAACACGTCTTGTGAGCATATGCCGCCAATGAAAGATTGGCCTCATTGGAAAAAGATCTTTAAGAACTATAGCGCTAATAAAAAGAACCCTTATTGGATTCTACAGTCTAACAATATGCATGGGATGCAGGATCACATAAACACCGTAGATACGTTAGAAGAGTTTGAAGAACAGATGCACCCTATGCTTGACATAGTTTATTCTGACGAGATTGAACATCCTTTTGAGGAAGGTGTTAAAAGATTCACAATAGTAGGAAAATTAGATGTTTGATGATAATGATTTTCCTAGTAAAACGTTTTGTGCACTGCCTTGGGTACATTTGAGTACGAGAACTGATGGTAGGATTCGTGTATGCTGTACAGCAACAGCATCGTCCGTTTCTGCAGCCAATAAAGGTAACACAACAGGTATAATTGTAACAGACAAGCAACATCATGCTAATTTTGCAAACATGGGAATAGATGAAGCATGGAATAGTGACTATATGAAAAGCATTAGATTGAAAATGCTTAACGGCGAGATGCCCGAGTCATGTGTTAAATGTTTTAGAGAAGAAGAAGCTGGCGTACGATCTAAAAGATTATGGGAAACCCGTAAATGGATTCGTGAGTTGGGTATAGACGAAATCATAGGAACAACTGAGCCTGATGGTACTGTAGAAAATAAGATACGATATATTGATTTGCGGTTAGGCTCAAAATGTCAGTTGGCTTGTGCCATGTGTTCACCTAATGATTCAAGCGGATGGATACCAGAATATAAGAAAATATTTAGCGAACTTTCGCCGGAGTTGCAACAAAGTAGTATTGAATGGAAACGCGGCCCAAATAACCAATACAATTGGCACAAAAAGAATCCTATATTTTGGATGGATATGTATGAGCAAATACCTAATCTGAAACAGTTGTATTTTGCCGGTGGCGAGCCACTTATTATTAAAGATCATTATGAGTTATTAGAAGAATGCATTAGACAAGGGCACGCCAAAGATATTGAATTAAGATATAACTCTAATAGTATGGAATGGCGCGATGATTTATTTGAATTATGGAAAGAATTTAAACATGTTATTTTTCATATTAGCATTGACGATATAGAAGATAGATTAGAATATATTCGCTATCCTGCGAGTTGGGAAGTTCTAAAAGAAAATATGTTTAAGTTTGACAACTATCCGTATGACAACTTAGAACTTACTACTGCGTGTACTATTAACGCGTTAAATATATACCATATACCAGAGTTTGTTAAGTGGAAAATGACTCAAGGCTTTAAAAAGCTTAACTCTTGGCCCCACGGTTGCGGTACTATAAGCATGCACCTAGGGTATCACCCTCCGCACCTGAATGTTAAAGTATTACCCAAAGAATTTAAAACCGAGATAGAAAAACGATATGAAGAGTTTTATGTATGGTTAGAAGATAACTGGGAACTTGCATTGGGTGCACCATCGCAGAAAGAGTTTGTTGAAGCCGAAAGTAGCATTTATAGATTTAAATCTCTTATTTCGTTTATGAACTCAGAAGATTGGTCTGAAAAACTACCTATTACTAAAGAATGGTGCGATAAGTTATCTGAGCACCGCAACCTTGATTTTTATAGTATTTTTCCAGAATGGGAATGGTTAAGAGATGTATGATTTTAAAGATGTAAAATATGTTCATGTAGAGCCAACTGAACTTTGTCAGGCAGGTTGTCCTATGTGTATACGTTTTAAAGGCAACGGTGAACTCAATAGAAATCTTACCAACGCTTCTTTATCGCTTGAACAAGTAAAGAATATATTCCCTCCTGAAAAGCTTGAGAATATAGATTCATTTTTATTTTGTGGTAACTTCGGCGATCCTGCACTCACCCCCGATCTACTAGAAATTTGCGAGTACTTATATCCTCATGTATCGTGGATTAATGTTATTACGAATGGGGGTGTTAGAAAACCTGAATGGTGGGCTAAGTTAGCAAAGGTTACAACCAAAGTTACGTTTAGTGTCGATGGTTTGGAAGATACTAATCATATTTATCGTGTTGGTGTTGTGTGGGAAAAAGTAGAAGAAAACATGTTTGCTTATAATGCAGCTGGTGGATACAGTGATTGGACGTTCCTTGTATTTAAGCATAATCAACACCAAGTTGAAGAAGCACGTAGAATGTCGGAACTTTTAGGCTGTGCAACGTTTACACCAAAGAAATCTGCTAGATGGATTATTGGCGAAGATGTAGTTAAGGTTCGTAATAATGTTACTAAAAAGAAAAACCATTTGATATATCCACCAACTGATGAGAACTGGATTAATGACGGCGTTAAACAAGTTAATAAAGCAAAAGAGGATTATGGTTCTTTAGAAAATATGTATATGAATATTCCTATCAAGCCAAAGTGTCTTGATAAATCTAAGATATATCTTGGTGCCACTGGATTAGTTGCACCTTGTTGTTGGATAGCTGCTGGAATATTTGATAGAGTTAAAAAAGCAGAAGAAACTGTTATAGGTAAAGTTCTCCACAAGCAATTTGGTGGTTTGGATTCTTTAAATGCTAATCTGCATCCTATAGAAAATATTATTGAAGGTGATTTCTTTAAGTATATAGAAGATGGATGGACGAACCCATGTACGCGTTTTGCGACATGCGGTAAAAACTGTGGAGCTAAATATAATGCGCATGATGCCCAGTGGGATTAAAAGTATTGCACAACGACATATGCTCGAAGGAACATTTGCTGTTTCTTGGATTTTGGGCCGTTACTGCAATTACAACTGTAGCTATTGTTGGCCATATGCTCGCAGCAATAAAAAGGATCATCGTTCACTTGATTTAATTTTATTAACTATCGATGAGATTAAAAGACAAGCGAAAGATAATGGCTTTAATAAGTTTCATTTTAGTTTTAGTGGAGGTGAACCAACCTTCCACCCGAACTATTTGGAAATAGTAGAATACTTATTAGATGATAGTCCGTGGAAAAGTATTCACATGACTTCAAACTGTTCTAGAAAAATAGACTGGTTTAAAGACTACGCAAAGTTAGTCAGCCAATTTGATAAATCATCTATAACCGCTTCGTATCATAAAGAGCATGTTAATAGCCCACAGAAGATTCAAGAGTTTGGTGATAAACTTTTATTATGTTTAGATCACGGGGTGCGTACCACAATCAATATGGTAATGGTTCCAGAAAGATTCGATGATTTGCTCGAGGAAGCAAAAAGATTTTCTGATCGAGGAATCAATGTTACTCTCAAGCCACAAAGTGATGAGCTGGCGTCTCGTATTGTTGGTGGATATACAGAAGAGCAATTAGAAATATTACGTAATGATCTACCGCAAAAAGATTTAGATGGCTCAGATCGTCATCAGATAATTGCCACTGACGTGGATGGCAAAGAACATTATATCGACCAAGCAGAAAGATTAAACGCACTAGGTTTAAACGAGTTTGAAGGATGGGAATGTAATGCAGGATATCAAAGCATTATCATACGCGAACCAGATGGTAGCATTAAAAGATCTTATAGCTGCAGAGACGAACCACTTGGTTATATAAACAAAGGTTTTAAATTATTTGATAAACCTATGCCATGCATTACACCGCGTTGTGTTAGTTCTGCAGATAGCAAGATACCAAAGAGAAAAATATGTTTCTAAATAAAATTGATAATATTGAATTTGAGTTGACAACTTTATGCAACGCCAGATGTCCTATGTGTTCGCGACAAGTTGAAGAAACGTGCAATCCGGATAAATCAATACCACAACATTCTATCACGTATGAGCAAATAAAGAATTTAGAATTACCATATTGCGATCTTACAATCTCCGGAAACTTTGGTGATCCTATTGCCAATCCTGACGCGTTATTGATACTTGAAAATTTATCTAAGCGAGTAAGGTCAATAGGAATAGACACAAATGCGAGCTTAAGAAATAAAGAATTTTGGACAGAACTTGGCAAGCTTGGTATAACAGTTAACTTTAGTATCGACGGATTAGAAGATACTAATCACATATACCGGGTTAATACTAACTTTGATAAGATAATGGAAAATGCCCAAGCATACATAGATGCAGGTGGTAAAGCAATTTGGAAGTTTATAGCATTTGAACATAACGAGCATCAAATTGAAGAAGCAGAACTATTATCTAAATTAATGAAGTTTGATGGATTTAAAGTTGAGCACTCAACTCGTTGGTTATCAAAATCATTTAATGTTAACGATTACATTATTGCGCCATCTCGTTTAGCATTAGAGAATGAACACAAATTTAAGTATAATGTTATTGAAGGCAATGATATATCATGCCGCAGCCAAAATAAAAATACTTTGTTTATTACCGCTGATTTTAAGCTTATGCCTTGTTGTTATTTCAATGTGGATCGTTGGAAAAAACCAGATGAGTTTAATAAGTATTGGGATAAAGTATTAAAAGATAATGGAAAAGACTTTAATGATCTCAATAGATACAGTATAGATCAAATACTTCGCAGTGATTATTATCAATCGCAATTGATTAATTCATGGAGTGATGGTAGTTGTTGGAAAACGTGCAAGCGTTTATGCAATAGCACTTCATATTGGAATAAAAAAGAGATACGTAATGGCTTCTAAAAATACATATTGTGCGTTTGCAGTAGAAGAATATAGCATTGACACAGAGTTTGGTTTGTACAGACCATGTCCTAAAACACCATACAGGAAATTGGAAGATGTAGACTTTGGTAATCATGCTGATTTAGTAAAGCTTCGCCAAGATCTACGTAACGGTGTACAAAATGAGTGGTGTAATGATTGTTGGTATGCCGAGAACAACGGTGCTAAATCGTACCGCCAAGTACTAGGTCGTGATTATAAGCATGAGTTGATTGCATCGGATAGATTAGTTCCTTCTAACATTGAGTTAAAGTTTTCTAATCTCTGTAATCTAAGATGTATCATGTGTAACAGTAAATGTTCATCGATGTGGGAAGATGAACAACCAATCACGCCAGATATGCTAGGACCTGTTCGTGGTAAAGAAGTAAGCGAACAAATTCTAAAATACATTGATCGTCATTACGATGATATTAAAATAATTCGCATGTTTGGTGGTGAACCGGTATTGCATAAACAGTTTAACGATGTGTTTGATTTGATTCTTTCTAAACCTGAAGGCACCAAAAAAGAAATATCTTTTAGTACAAACATGTACTACAACGAAGCTTATCGTAAACGCTTTGAAGATAATATGATGCGTTGTTATGAGATGGGTCATAAATTCTTTTTCAGATTTAGCATCGATGGCGTTGGCGATCAAGGTGAATATATCAGAGAAAATATGAATTGGAACAAGTTTGAAGATAACTTGCATTCATTCATGGAAAAGTTCGCACACTTGCCAGATTTTGGAAGAATACGGTGTAATATTGCTTTAAACGTTACTAATATAGTTTACTTGGATAAAATTATGCAATACATTGATGATTTAGGATATGATATTATAGAACCGCATTATAATTATGTGAGCAACCCTTCTCATTTTTATGTTATGACATATGGTAGTAGATTGAACGAAGCACTAGATATAATTTACACACAAGATTATAGAAGATACAGCAAATATAAAAAACACGTAATAGAACTTCTTGAATCTATGACGCACATGGAGCCAGATTTAGAAGCAATACAAAAAGGTAAGGAATGGTTAGATAAATATGATAATAGAACAGGACGCAATTTCCTAGAAATTTTTCCTTTGAATAAATTTATGTATGATTGATTGTAGTTTAATAGCAGTTCCACCACTAGTTTTAAACGGACCGCCGATAGCACTGGGTCTATTGAAGGCGGTTGCAGCTGAGCATGGTTATAACGTTTGGACATACAACCCATCACCTGATATATACGAAAAGTTAAAACAGGATGAAAAGAAAAGCTGGCCTTACACAAAGCTAAATATAAACTTTCAATTAAAATATCCCGTTGATGACTGGGTAGAAGAAATAGTTGATAAAGCTTTAGATAAAAATCCAAGATTTATCGGTTTGAGCATTCATACTTGGTCAGGTGAATTCTTTGCTATAGAAATAGCATCAAGAATACGCGAAGTAAATCCAAGTATTAAGATAGTCGTTGGCGGTGCTGCCGCAATGGAACTATACGATACAATAAGACCATACGTTGATTATATAGTTGTTGGTGATGGCGAGCATGCCTTCTTAAATTGCCTAGAAGGTCGTTTTGATTTTCCTACAATGAACACCAAAAAGTACACTCCCATATCTCAAGAAGAATATGATAACCTTCCTTATCCTGATTATAGTGATATGGATATTGAATGGTTTAAACAAAGAACACCAAAGGAAAACCGAATTTATTTAGTTGGTTCGCGTGGATGCGTATTTGATTGTGCTTTCTGTAATGTGCCGACAATGATGAAGTATCGATTTAAAGATGGCGAAAAGTTTGCGCATGAAGTCAAACACATGCAAGAAAAATATAATCCTACAAATATAGAATTTGGTGACTCGCTTGTAAATGGATCATTAAAACAATATAGGAAATTAATAGCAACACTTGCTAAATTAAATGAAGAAAAGCCAGAGACAAAGCCGCGGTTAGTTTCATTCTATAGAATAAGACCAATGAATCAAACACGAGAAGAAGATTTTGAGTTAGCTGCAAAGGCTGGCTTTTATAGATTTAAAATTGGTGTTGAATCCGGTAGTGATCAGGTTAGAAAAGATATTGGCAAAACAGAGACAAATGAAGAGATTATCTATACTTTAAGAATGATGAAAAAGTATGGTATTAATGCTAACCTTCTCATAATTGTAGGCTATCCTACCGAGACAAGAAAAGACTTCCAAGATACTCTTGATATGTTAAAAATGATTCATGAGGAAGGATTAGATTCTGTTGTAGATAGAGCAGTTGTTAACGAACTATACATATCTCAAGGAACAAGACTTGCAGATCAGGTAGAAGAATTAGAAATACAAAACGCTTTTGGTTCTGCATCAGAAAAAATGGATCGCCCGTGGATTAGAGTACTGCCAAACGGTGAAGTATTGGATGAAACAGTTCGTGAAGCTAGATTAAAAGAAGTACTTGATTATATAGAAAATAATTTTGTTAATGCAAATAGTCTATTAGTATTTTCAGGTAAAGAAGATTCTGATCGTAGACGAGAAGGTGATAAAACATGATGTATAAAATTATCGATAACTTTTTAGATCCAGAAGATTTTAAAGCCATACAGCAAGAAGTAAAAGAACATGATATGGAATTAATTTCACACGGCTCTGATGTTGCATATAAATTAGATACAGGCGATATATACAAAAGTACTAAGAAATACTGGTCTAATAAAAGTGAAGGCAGAAAGTTTAATACATTTTTTGAATATATGATTGCTGAGGAATTACCAACAAAAGAATTCTCTTTAATGGTCCATCATTATATGCCTGGTGCAGAGATATCGTGGCATAAAGACTATTCATCGTTAGGCTCTTATTCTTTTTATCTGCATGATAAATGGAGATCAGAATGGGGTGGGCAATTATTAGTTACTGATGCTGAGGATAGACATTTTAATAATGGGAATGTTTTTGAGCATCGCCAAGATATCATGGACCCTGGAACTGGTGTATACATTGAGCCTAAGCCAAATCGTTTAGTATTAATCTATGATTGTTTTCATAAAGTGAATAGAGTATCTCATTCTAGAACTAGTTTTACGGGATTTTTTAAATGAAATCTATTGCAATCCTAACTCTACCAAAAGTAGAACCTAATGGTCCTTTATTAGGCCCTGCAATATTAAAGGGTGCTTTAGAAAAAGAAAATATAGAATGTCATACATTAGATTTTAACATTTATTTGTACAACCAAAATAAAGATGTTTGGAAAAATTCTATTGATGATCCGAAACCATCTATAGATTATTTTAAAAGATTCGTATTTGAAGAGATTGAACCGCTAGATGTAGAAGTAATTGGACTATCTGTTTTCAGTCATTTAACCATTCCTGTTGTTAAATTAATTTGTATTGCTCTTAGAATGTTGTGCCCGGATAAAACCATATTATTAGGTGGACCAGCATTTTCTGCTGTAAGTGATCAAGCAAAAGCATGGGTATGGGAATTTAAAGAAGAAGATTTATTTGATGACTTTATCTCAGGTGATGCAGAAAAGACAATTGTACAATATATGAATGGCGTTATACAAGCACCAGGTATTAACAACTTTAATTATATACAGTCACCAACCATGGATGACTTGCCTTATCCAAATTATGATGATGTCAATTTTGATTTATACAAAGAACAAAAGAAATTTCATATGTCAGGATCGCGTGGTTGTGTGAGACAATGTGCATTCTGTAATGTTCCACTTATATGGAAGTATAAAGGTAAAAGCGGTGATAGACTTGCGGATGAAACTATAACACTTGTTGAAAAATATGGCATTAATTATGTGCGATATGTAGATAGTTTAATTAATGGAAATCAAAAGCAGTTTAAGATATTCCTTGAAAGATTAGTCAAATGGAGAAAAGAAACTGGAACTGATTTTGGCTGGGAAAGCTATTTCATATTCCGCGACAGAAAAGATCCTGACTTAATTCCGTTATTAATTGAGTCAGGATGTAAAAAATTGTTTGTTGGAATAGAAAGTGGTAATGAACAGATTCGTATTAATATTCAAAAGCCATTTAGTAATGATTCTATTAAATGGCACTGCGATGAATTTGAAAGATACGGTGCTAAAGATATATTAATAATGTTAATGATTGTGGGATTCCCATCTGAAGGTGAAGAAGAATTTAATGATAGCATGAACATGCTGGATTTCTTTGCGCAGTATGAATGTATTGATGTCGTAAGTTCTTCGCACCCACTATTAGTTATTCCGGACACTCCATTGTTCAACGACATGGAAGATTATGGTGTTAATAACTATAAAGATGGTTGGAACTGGGACGGAAAAGACCACGATTACGAAATACGAAAACAACGTTATGAGGCTTTCCTAGCTAAAAAGGAAAGATTAGGATTATGAGTTTTTGCATGGCGCCATTTCGTGGCGCGTATATTATAAACAATAAAGTTCGACCTTGTTGTTGGTACGATCGTAAAGCAGTAGACAATAAAATTGAAACGCTTGCTGATATGAAAGATGTGTTCTATTCTACTGAGTTTGATAAGATACGTGCTAATAAAGAAATGCCGGATGCTTGTAGTAAGTGTAAGTTCCATGAAGAAGCTGGTGGTAAATCGCACCGCCATATGTGGTCAGAAAGATATGAAGATGATAATACGCCTAGACTTGAAGACTTAGATATTTACATGGGCAACCTTTGTAATCTTGCGTGTGTATCTTGTTCAAGTCAAAACAGTAGTAAATGGATTGCCGAAGAAATTAAAGTATTTGGTTCTGCACAAAATCCAAAACAAGATGATGTATTAACAGATATTACTTACGATCTAGCAAAAGATTTAAAACGCATTAAAGTTGCCGGTGGTGAAGCTATGATTATGCCATCATTTAGACATTTCCTAGAGCAATTAATAGAATTTGACGTTGCCAAAAATATTACTTTAGTCAATATAACTAATTGTACAATAAGTCTTGAGTCTTGGAAAGATCTGTTTGCTGAGTTTAAAGAAGTACAATTTATATTATCATTAGATGGAATTGGTGAAGTTTCTGATTATACTAGATATCATTCCAAATGGGATAACATTGTAAAAAACATTAATGAATATAAAGAAGCTGGCATAAAATGCTCGGTAAACTGTACGGTTTCTATTTTAAATGTTTATCACTTACCGGATTTATTAGAATGGTTCGATGGTGAAATATTCTTTAGGGTTTTAGATTATCCACAGAGATTAAGAATTGAAAATTTAAAACCGACTGATAGAGAAACAGTAATTGAAAGATTAGAGCAGTACGAAGAGTTCAATCATATAGTTGATATACTTGAAAAGAATAATTATTTAATAACAGATTTTAATGAATGGATCAATAAACTTGACAATAACCGAAGCAATTCGTTTTGGAAAATAAATGGGCAATTTATAAATGCATAAACCGTGTCTATTCCCGTTTGTTCACGCTAATATAAGAACAAAGAACAATAAAATGATTGCACCTTGTTGGAGGTCGGATGAGAATCTTGGATCTTTAAAGGTTGATGCTCTATCCAACATATGGAATAATGACGCGTACGAAAATTTAAGAAACAAGTTTATGAATAATGAATTACCTGATGGTTGTTCACGATGCAATAAACTGTGGGAAAATGAAGAAACACGTCATTTATCTTTACGAGCTCAATATGAAGAAAAGTTTGGAAAATACTATAAAGATATAAAAGAAAGATATGAATTAGGATTACCACAAAAGCTTCGCAGCTTAGAAATTAGAACCGGTGCTGTTTGTAATTACTCATGCTTGCATTGTTCGGGAGAGTTTTCTACACAGTGGAGATTAAAAGTTAAAAAGCATCCTGAGTTAATACCGTTTCAAAAAGATTATAATTATGACGTACAAACATTTACTGAAGATATGATAGATGATGTCTGTGAATTTGAAGACGATTTGGATGAGATACGCATAACAGGTGGCGAGCCATTAATAGATCCAATATTGTATCAACTGTTAGAAAAGTTAAATGGTGATGTTAATCTTCTAATAGTATCTAATTTGTCTACATTAAAGTTTGAGAAGTGGGATGCTTTAGAATTGTTTAAAAAATTCAAATCAGTGGATATAAGAGTAAGTCTAGACGGTGATCGCCAGACATACAATTATTTTAGAGCCGGCGGTAATATAGACAATGTAGAAAGTAACATGGCAAAGGTTCTAGAGGCAGGAGTTAATCTTTCTTGTGTAACCGCGGTCAATGCTTTAAACATAACACGTTTAGATAATATCATAAATATATGTAACGATTATGGTATAGATCATCATTTTATTTTTGTAGATCAAAGACCTGCTTATCTAGATATTAGAAATATTCCATTTAAGAATGATATAGAAGTGAGCATACCAAAAGTGTATGAATTTATGCATTCATCTCCTGCATTAATTGGAGAATGGGAAAGACTTGAAAATTATACAGATGTGATGGATAAAATAAATGGAACCGACAAGTATACTACATTCCCAGAGTTATTTGGAAGATGCTGAACACTTGCTTTGGCTTAGAGATAATTCTGAAAGAGTAGAAAAGCATCATGGTATTATTAATCATAAGTTAGTTAAAGATAACTTTAAATGGTTACTTGAGAAGTATAACATTGATGGCAAAATTGTAGGTGGCAATTTCTTTTCAACTCCTATCCCATTCTTTGTTCACACCGATTCTGGGACACCAGAGCACAAGCCAGATCTAAATCTAGTTATACCTTTAAAAGAGCAAGATGACTTTAATACAGTCGTTTTTAATCAAACATATGATGGCAATGGTGCTCACTTCTACGTAGGATCTACGTTTAAATACTTCCCTGATCCAATATACAATAAAAGATTAGAAGATTACTCAGAGGTTCATGGGTGCGTTGATGAACCGTTTGATGTTGATGATTATATTAGATATCTAACACATATTCCATACGCATCTTTAAATGGATTGTCGATATCGGAAGTACATCACTGGCAATTAGGTAAAGGAATTATTATTCCATCCAAACGTTTACATTGCGCAAGCAATTTTACCGGCACAAAAGAGGGGCTAACGCTTTTAATTAATAATGGATAGATACATTAGTCCTCACACTGGAGTGGGAACATTAGTTGAAGTTTATATTGATGAAAAGTCTGGTATTATTAGACGCGAATTTAAGCCAAATGGGATTACAGTATCCGGTGAACCAACAAAGTACTCAAAAGAAGAAATAGATGAATTCTTTTATAACGAAATATATTGGCTTAGACTATTAAGGGATTCTAAGTTCGTACCAAAGCTTGTTAATTTTGGCGATGGTTGGATTGAACAAGAATACACTGGACCGTCACTATTAGACACTATGCCAAATCCGCCGGATATTACAGACCAAGTTTTAGAAATGTATAGTGAGTTTAATAAGTATAATATGTATAAACGAAATGGTTCATTAAGTAATTTAACTATGAACGGAAATCAGTTAATAGCATTTGATTTTAAATGGGCTATGAGCAAACCAAACGGAAAAGAAATGGAATTAAGATCTTACGATGAATGGTTGGTAAAGATTAATCCTGAGCTTCCAAAGTTATTAAGAGAATTAATGTGATTACTTATCAAGCAAAAGCGTTAAAAGATCCTGAAGTGCAAAAAGTTATATCTAATGTTGACGTTATAACAAAGCCAAACGCTGATGAACTAATAGATCAATTTAAAGAATGGTCTGGTTTTGAAATGGATGGATACGAAGCTTATATTACAGATGGTGTTACCGGTGCTTATACCAATTTTGAGTTTGAGTATTCTAACTATAGAACTGTTACATTACAAGGTGAATATCCCTACCATAGAACTAATGGTGCCAAAAGAATTAACTCATTAAGTGAATTAGATTTAAATCAAGATAAACTTATCGTAAGTGATCCATTTGCTGCTACAGGAAACAGCAGGGATGATATTGACATGGTTGAATTAATATCAGAAAAGATTCCTGTTTTTATAGATCATGCTTATTTTGGTTTAATTGATTATAACCAATATACAATACCGCGCACACAGTACTTTGCTTTATCTTTTTCTAAAATGTTTGGATTAGGTGGAATGAGATTTGGAATTTGTTTTAGAAGAACTGATAAACCAGTTCCTATGAAAACGTTAAACGAATATTCATATATTAATTACCCAGCATGTAATGCCGCAAAGTTATTAATGGATAATTTTAAATTAACCGATATGCGTGAAAGATATATTGAAAGGCAAAAAGAATTATGCAAAAAATTAGAGGTTATACCAAGTGATTCATTTCTTTTTGGTATAACCTCTGATAATAAGTATGATGGTTTTAGTAGAGAAGGCCTCGTCAATAGACTTGGTTTATCTGATATGCTAACAAATCCTAATCAGGAAATAAAGCTTATCACCAAACCTTAGTTATGATACTTAAGTCTTATTGGGCCTTTATCAAATGATTCAACCAAGTTGCCAGTATCATGGTCTTCTCTTCTTGGTTTATCTTCATTCTTTATACCAACACCCATAGCTAACATTGGCTTACCGTTTAATTCAAAAATAGCTTTTGCTATTTCATCATGGAAACAAGTACAGCATCCGGTTTGGTAACCTAAAGAAGAAGCAACTACATTGACGAATCCAGCAGCAACACCTGCAGCCTGGTTAGCATCTTTAGCAGAAATAGTATTATCTCTTTCTACCGGGGCGATACCCGCGAATCGTCTTAATTCTTCTCTACTTTCAATCTTTTCAGGATCTTTCTGTTCGAATAATAAAACTACATTGGCAAGTAGCTGTGGATTTTTTCTGTTGCCACTCGGAGTAATTGAGGCCTCGTAAAGTTCCTCAATTAAATCTCTGTTTGTAACTACGTGTACATTATAAAAATCTTGATTTTGTTTAGATGGACAGTTGAGTGCGGCATGCACAATTAAGTCCAAATCTTCTTGTGGGATTTGTTTTGATAAATCCCAGTTTCGTTGACAACGTTGTGCTCTTAAAACAGAATCGTTTAGATATTTTCTAAACATATTCTTGTCAACTTTATCGAAAAAATTATTTGCGTCCATTTGATAAATACTACTGTAAGGTTTCGGTTAAGGTGATTGAAACACCCATAGATTCTAAAGAAGCTCGATGGGCATCTAAAGCGTCACCAAGAAATTCTTTATAGTTATTATAAATTGTTTCATCAAACCATAATCTTTCTACAGTAATAGTACCGTTATCGGCGCTTATGCTGTATTCGTATTCTGTGCCACGATATGCGGCAGTGAATTGTGAAACTTCACTGTAACTATCAGCAGCCTGAAGATCGTCATCGAACTCGACGATAGAATAGTTAGGACTTGAAGCTTTAGTAAAAACTAATTTTTGTAGGATTGCTGCCATTATTATGACTCCTCGTATAAAACATATAGATTTCGAATCATTAAAAAGTTATTGGATCCAGGTAGATCATTTTAGAGACCCAAGCAAAAGAATACTAGATGTTATTTCTACACTAGGACCTTATAAGACTATTTATAAAGATCCAAAACGACAGTCATATGGACTGTTTGACAATGATAGAATCATTGGTGTAACTCAATTAGTTGAGTGGGAACCACACTTAATAAGATATCGAACGGTTAATATTTTACCAGAGTATAGAGGTAATGATTTTGGTTGGTTTTTGTTAGAAGGTGCCTGGAAGATGGATTGGCCACATTGTGATACAATGATGGGTTGGGTAAGAAATACACATTATGATTGGTCAATAAAGCACGGGTTTAAAGAAGAAGGTGATTGGTATGATGGACATATTAGAATGGAAAGGGTAGCTTCATGGATGTAATACCATTAAATTACGATTTCAATATTGACATGTTATATCTTGAGTGTTATAATATTATTGATAAAGTAAAGTTGCATGAATATCACAATCAAATAAGTCTTAAGCATACAAGTAAAGATATAGGTAATCCATGGTACCAAGGTTGTGGTAGTTTAAAATATAAATTTGGTAAAGACTTTATAGAAGATGGCGAGTTAATTGAACAAGAAATTAAACTTGAACAAACTGATTTTACTATATTAAATAAAGAACTTGAAAATACGTACTTGCAGAAAGTACACGACGAGTTAGCTAAGGATTATAAATTCGGTAGAATGCGTATTATGGCGCTACCTCACAAAAAGTGTATGAGCATGCACACTGATTCTGGCAAACGTATTCACATTCCAATTGAAACAAACGAAAACTGCTTAATGATAATTGATAATAAAGTCCATCATATGCCTGCAAACGGTAAAGCTTATTTAGTAGATGTATCTAAACCTCACACCGCATTAAATGCAAATCACGACTTTTTAAGATTGCATTTATTATTTGATTTAATATGAATAAAACGTATTGTCCAATCCCATTTACTGAGATATATGTAGATAACGGTAACGAATATTTACTATGTTGCCATGCAAGAAAAAGCAGCCATAATCATCATGACTTATTACCTTTTGATTATTTTAAAACTGATTATATGGAAGAAGTCAGAAATAAAATGATGGAAGGTAAGATAGTACCGGAATGTGTAAAGTGCTACAAATTAGAAACAGCTGGAAAGGAATCATATAGACAGATAGCAATACGAAGACACGGTTTTAAATCTGACGTAGAAAATATTAATTTAAAATTGAGAATAAATGGCTCGGCCTGCAACTTGGCGTGTTATATGTGTATGCCATATAACTCATCAGAAAGAAGAAAAGAGTTGCGCGAAATTTATGGTGAAGGTTGGGAAGATAAACTAATTCAATTTACTTCTGTTGATGTACCAGTAAAAAGAGATGTATGGGAAGCAACAATAGAAAATATTAATGAGCACATACATTTAGTTAGCAATATTCATATGACCGGTGGCGAGCCTCTTCAACTCATGCGCCATTGGCAGTGGATAGATGCTATACCCGACGAGTACGCAAAGAATATAACATTAACATATGATTCCAATATAACAAAATTAGAGTTTAAAGGCCGGCACGTATTTGAATTAAAGGATAAATTTAAACACGTTTATTTTGGAATATCTGCTGACCATTATGGAGAAAAGTTAGAGTATTTAAGATATCCAATAAACGCTAAAGAGTTTGAAGAAAACTTAAAGATTATGGTGGATAACTTTGATTGCGAATTAGATACTACTGTTACATTATTAAACATTGATGATTTAAATGATATTGAAAAATACTATGCTGATAATTTTGGTATAAAAACAAAACATATGAATCTGTCAAGACCGGATTATATGTCGATAAGAAATATACCAAGAGATCAAAAACCTTATTACGAAAATTTATATAAAGATACCCATCCTATAATAGTTTCAGAGTTGAATATGTCACCTATAAAAGGATGGTACGAAAACTTTACTACTTATTTAGATAAGTTATATGGCCATCGTGGAATAGATTGGAGAAAACATTTTGACATTGAGAGTTATCGCCGTTAGAACCGGCGACAAATATAGTCAATGGTATGAGGACAATCTTAAATATATGATTGATAAGTACTCTGGTTTAGAGTATGATGAGTTTGCAGTTATTAGAGATAACATCTACGATGATGAGATGGGTGTATTCAATAAGTTGCAAATGTTTGATAGATTTAAAGATGGTCAAAACATTTACTTTGATTTGGATATATTAATTAAAGGTGACTGTAATCATTTACTCAGAAAAGACTTTACATTATGCCATGCCCATTGGAGAGAAGCAAATCACACTCCTTTAAATTCGTCTATAGTTTCTTGGCATGGTGATGCGTCATATGTAACAAAACCTTTCCACAAATCTGACTTAGACTATTTAATGACTAAGTATTATCGTGGAATAGATCAATACATTTATGAGAACGTAGAGTATAATACCTATACTAAAGATGATAGATATGTTTCATTCCAAACTGTAACAGAAGAAACAGAAGCTCCAATTTATTTGTTTAACCAAAGATATAAAGAACTATTAAAAGAAGATTGGTATACTAAGTATCAAAAGCCAATCCAAAATTCTTAGAAATAAAATGAACTAATACTACATTATGTTCTTTACATTCTGCGTTATATTGATTTTTAGCCCAGGTTCTTTCCAAGCTATCTTTTTCTAAAGCCTTGGCCTTATACAAATCGTTAATGTAATGCCAAGAATCGTGTAAATCTACATGTGGCACTTTATTCTTTTCTATTTTATATGAGAATATTGTTTCATTATCGTAACCAAATTGTGATCTTAAATTTTCATGGTATAATGAAAACTCGTCTTCTTTCAATTCTTTCATTAGTGATATTACTTCATCTATATCAGAAAAATAATCAAGCTTTTCCATAGAATATTTAGAAGCTAAAACGATACCGGTATTAAAAACATCATTATCGCCATTTAATCCTTCTTCAACTAACATTGCATGTGTGTTCCAATACTTAGTATTTGGATTTCTAAAGTCGTGGCTATAATGTTCAAAATAAAGACTTATATTCTTTGTTGGTATTAATATATCATTTTTATCCGATTTCTTGCAACACAGTAAATAGTCTATAGGCATGTAATCAAATACGTTATATTGTTGTCTGAAATACACATCAAAATCCACGTACATTACATGGTCATACTTCTTTGTAAGTTCGTTAAGCAAATAGATTTTATATAGATTAATTACATCATATTCCGACAAATCAGGAAATCTTTTATAGAATTCTTCGTATTTGTCATCGCGAGTAAAATGTATGTAATGAATATTATTGTTATTACAATATTCTTTATGGTTATTTAAAAGATTATCATGGTATTTAAGCAATTGTTGTTTAACCATCATGCTCTTTGGTATTTCTAGTCCATGATAGTTGCTAGGATTGTCTAATTTATCATCAGGTATTTTTATGTGAATACTAAAGGCACATTGCGTTTTATCTTTAAAGAAAGCATTAAACTGCTTATTAATAAAGTGTAAGCAATATCCATCTATAGTTTTAGGACGATCGTCTAATATTTGATGCCATTTATCTTCAAATAAAACATAAGGTATTTTATATTTTTCAAGAATATAAGAAAAGATACTTTCGTTATTTGCGTAATATTGTTTTTCAAATATAGAAGATTCTTTTAGCTTATTAATTTTGTCGATAGCTTCATACATTCTTTCAATAAAACGTATTTGTTTAATATGCTCACTTTTACCAAGCATAATACCAGTGTTAATTACATTATTATCTTGGCCATCTAATAAATCTTTTGTGATATGATATTTTAGTGCAGGACTTCGCAAACCTAATCTACTATTAACCATTGCAGATTTAGACTTATCTATGATATCAGAGTTCATATCTTTAATATGAATACCATTATCAAGATTGTGTTCTTCAAATATATTTAGATTTGTATTAAACACAACATCCATATCGACGTACAATACTTCGTCGCATTCTTCTGCAAGTTTAGCAAATAAATGATGTTTGTAAAGATTAACTCTTGTGAATTCTAATTCGGAATCTACTTCAAAGTCTTTCATTTCATCTATAAAACAAATAAAGCGAGCGCCAATAGATTCAGCATACTCGCGTTTATTCGTAATAAGACGGTCGAAGTATTCATCAACCATAGCAGACTTTGCTAGATCTTCGTAACTTCGACCGCCAGTAGACAACTCATCATACGATGTAAAGATAACACGTTTTTTCATAATATAAATTTTTATCTTACAGCAGGGTATCGTAAATTGCAATTGCCTTTGCTAGTGTTGTTGCTTTACGTAAAGATTTCTTTACATCAGGCGAAGCACCTTTCATCGCTTCCGACTCAAAAGCCCAGATTTTAAATCTAAAAATCTCATCTTTGTCTTCATTTAATTTTGGAAAATCTTCCCAAGCGATACGGGTTTCTGCATCGCTATCTGGGTTATTAATGTTTTCACCAAACTTTTCTTCTAACAATTTCTTAGCTGCAGTCTCAATTTCAATATTGAAAGCCATTGACTGCGCTTTCTTTGATTCTGCAGTTTCCTCGATGATTTTTTCAGAGTCCCAACCTTCAGCCTCAAGTGCTTGAAAGTCAGGATGATCTGGGTTTACGTCCACGTTATAGACAGTCATTGCGCCATCATTATCGTAAAGTACTTTAATAATAGAATACTCTGGATCTATGTATTGTGCACTAATTATTTTTCCGCTAAACTCGGCCATTGTATTCTCCTATTATGCTATACCAGATGCGGTTAATTGTATTGTTCCAGAAACAACGTTCGAAGTGTTAGCTTTTTCTCTAATACTTACAGTTATCGAACCATCGACAGTTCCACCACTAAATGATATACTATTTTGCCATCCGCGCGCAGTAGTCAAATCTAACCATGTATCTAGTGAGTCTGAACCACCGGTATCTATTGATCCGAAATTTAATGTAGCATAAATTTCCCAGTCTGCCGCGTTAAATCCAGTAAGATCAGTTAACCAATTATAGTTAGAACTATTTGTTGTAGTAAAGGTTGTTTCAGTGTATGTAGCGCCGCCGCTACTAAAGAACTCTGCTCTTGCTATTGCAGTCGCATTAGGATCACCATCCGCTTGGCCAAATAAGCCACCTGAACTAACAACAGGTGAAATAACATCATTAATCGGAACAGTTACTTGTCTTGTACCGCCAGGAATCGTGAATGTACAAGTCATTGTTTCTGATTCACTTAACGAGTCGTATGCAAGCGTTACTATTGTTGAACCGCTACCGCCGCTAATTGTTACAGAACCAGACAAGGATCCTGACGATATATCTGCAGCAGTAATACCATCAATTAAATAACTGAAAGAAGAACCGTCGGCAACATTAGTAGTCGATAGTGTGAATGTAATTTGTTGTCCTTCGTTAACAGATACAGATGGGTTAGCAGAAGCTGAGTAAGTAGAAATACTACCTCTAGAAATATAGAATCTTTTAGTATTACCACTAATAATACTTGCTGTACCAGTTGGGAATTCCTGCGTACGATAATCGTCAGCGTTAACAAATCTTGTATTATAACCAGTACCCGTAGGTGTAACGCGCGTGTCGGTATAAGTTGAACCACGTTGTGTACCTGACGATAGACTGTAGTTTATTTCGTATCCGCTACCAGGCGTCGCTAAATAATATCTCAGGAAAGGTCCTAATAAGTTAGCCCATGTAGTTGGAGTATGTTGTCTGATTGTTTCTGTAGCACTATCAAAGTATACTGGTAAATCATATGTACCTAATGTTGCGTCGTAAATGTCCCAGGCAGTTGCGGGATAGTTCACGTAAGCAAGATAATAATTTACATCGATAGTTTGTGAAGTAACTTCAGGTATACCTGATGCGGTATATGCAGCAATGTTAGCTTCTTTGTTGGTAGCCACCGGAGTTGCAGAAACTAAAGAAGCGTTAGATGGAGCGTTGGAGGTAGTTAAAAAATAAGTACCTTGTTGTTCTTTGTTTGTTGTTGCATTCCATATTGTCATATCTTCAAGTGCAGGTAATACAAATGTATCAATAAAATCCTGACGAGACATGGCTCTTAAATGCATGTTTAAACCAAACTCATCGCTACCACCAGTTTCATCCCATACATATAACGGGTATTGCGTATTATTAGTATCACCAGTTGGTAACGTGACAGAATCATAGTTAATTCTAATACGACTATAATTATCCGTTACCATTGAAATGTTTGGTGTTTCTGCTTCCGTTGCATATCTATCTACACGTGTAACATAAGAACCTGCAACATAATAAGTATCTACAAACGGCTGGCCAGACATAGCCGTACCATTCGCTGTATTTACTTCTAATTTTGCAGAAGGACCGGAAGTATTGTTACCATAAGCATAAGGTGCAAACTGATTAATGGCGTCCACACCTGCCTGATTCATAATTATTAATTGTTGGTCTGGATCACCTGCCGGTGCCGCCAAATACAAAGGGTATCGAACCGCCATAATTTATATTCCTTTGTTATTTGTTATGCTGAGACGGGTGTATCTGCTGCGCAGTAAAGAGTTCTAACCAATCCACCATCTGAAGCGTAGATACGCAGTGCGTTACCTTGGTTTTTAATTGCGTTATTGATAGTTGCGTCGGTTGTAACATCAGATTCTACGATGTTTTCAAATTCACGAGTATCACTGATTACGACTTCGCCATTTACTTTAATTGCCATCTTCGTCTCCTCCTATAAATTGACTATTAGCAATATTACTATTTATATAAATATTTATGTGAACAACTTCGTCATGAATACTAGAATAATCGGAGAACCCTCATGGCTGAAGAACAATTACCTACCCAAGCAGAACTCGATCGCGAAGAGCGAATGATTCGCATTGAAAACGAAGATAAAAGACAAGATGCTCAAAGAAGAATGT
>Ga0102954_1000103_pt1 | contig 25027 bp, 24 predicted proteins | sample SalPonA_C_H2O_MG_FD_78511 | JGI IMG/M metagenome (GOLD analysis project Ga0102954, IMG submission 78511) | Water microbial communities from South San Francisco under conditions of wetland restoration - Salt Pond MetaG R2A_C_H2O_MG | ecosystem: Environmental > Aquatic > Non-marine Saline and... | reverse complement strand
CTGTGCAACTGATAGACCTTCTGAAGCTTCAACAATTAGTTTTTCACGAGTTAACGCATCAACTTCTTCATTGAGTTCAATGTTGCGATCGATTGCATCGTTGTATTTCTCTTCGAGAGTTTCAACTTTAGCAGCCAATTCTTCAACAAGATCAGTCTTACCTTCTGGTACTTCAACGTAATGCTCAGCAAATACATCTTTGAGTGAAGTAATGAAAGATTCAGCAATTTCAGCACGGATGCCAGTTTCAACTGCTAGTTTGTTTTCTTCCATCCAAGACTCAACAACGTAGTTTAAGTAACCATCAACCTGTTCTTCAAGTTCAGAACGGATTGAAGTAACTTCTTCAGAAAGACGCTCTTCATAAGATTCCTCTAGACGAGCTACTTCTGATTTTACTTTTGCACTAAGTGCAGCTTCAAAGATTAGACCAGCTTTAGAACGGAAACCTTCAGAAAGAGTAGCTTCAGATTCAACAAGAGCATCCAAATCTTCTTTGAAAGATTCTTCAACTTCTTCAGCTTCTTCTTTAAGTTTTTCCATTGGCTCACCGCCACCCGCTTTGTTATCTGCAGCTTTCTTAGGTGCTGATTTTTTTACAGCAGCAGTAGTTTCATCGGCAGCTTTCTTAGAATCTTTAGCTACGTCATCAACATCGCCTGCACCATCACCTTTAGGCTCAGCTTTTTCCATAAGTTCCTCGTCAGTAACTTCAACAGCCTCAACGAGTTCATCATGGAGTTCTTTTTCAATTGACATTATAATACTCCTATTGAGTTAAAGTATTGAGGAGGAAACTACCAATTGCAATTTCAGTCCCACTTAATCAAACCACCCATAATAAAAAGAGTATATCAATTACTCTGTATGTTTATTTATAACAATTTATATTTCAAACTACTTAAAAAGCAGATTCTTGAATTCACGGATTGCCGCAGCTTCATCAATCTGTTTCTTATGTACCTGTTTTACAACTTGTTCCATCATTTCTTGTTTCACCCAAGAATCAGATAGAGCATCGTAAACCCATTCAGCACCTTCCATAATACCATTTACAAAGGCATTGTGTGCTGATGGATCTTGAACAATGTCGACAGTTGCAAGTTGGAAATCTTCTCCAACAAAATTCTTACCTTCACGTTGAATAAGTGAACCCATGCCACGAGATGACACACCGAGTTGCACTCCACCTTCCATTAGACCTTGAGCAATTTTACCCATAGGAGTATCAAGTATCTTAGCTTTACCCAAGATATCATTGCCATCCCATTTAAGTTCGGTAATGAGATGTGATACTTTATCTAGATTAATTGTAGGACCTTGTGGGTGGTTAAGTTCACCAACAGCTCGACCTGTCTTAACTTGCTCCTTGACATATTTATCAACCGCAGCTTCCATTACCTTTTTGGGGTAGATGCGACCATTACGGTTTTTCATCTCAGATTGCATAAATATGCCTTCGATGTACATGGTCTTTTTGCCATCTTCTCTAGCTTCGGTAATGTACTCGAGTTGCTGGTCAACGTGTTCGGTAATGAGTTTCATATTTATTACTCTTCTTCTATTTCGATTGTATCAGTTCCACCGTAGATTGACTGACCAATTTCCATTCGTTTTGCATCTAATGCATCAGCCATACGAGACTGCATTTCCGCACCAAATGCTTCTTCCGCACCTAGTTTATCACCTGATGCCAATGCATCAATAAAATTTCCAACTGACATAATTAACTCCTATTATCCCAATATGTTTTGCTTATTTCTCCCATTGTGTCAACGGTAGAACCAACAAGACGGCACTTCACATAAACTTCGTGATAACCTTCATTTCGGATACCATTGACTTGTTCTAACCATAAAGTACGATATGGGCTATCTACACCAGGGTCTGCCGGTGCATCATCATATTCCCAATAACTGTTATTTGGTATAGGTAACCAAGCCATAATAGTATCCGTTTAATTAATTGTAATTATATTTATACTTCTTCATCATCAACAGCAGATCCTTCATCTTCAATCTGCTTAACAATATTGTCAATATCGTCATCTGTTTGCATAAGAATATTCTTACGAACCCACTCAACAGAGTAATAACGTCCAACATACTCATCAATTTCACGAAGTGTTGCAATACGTTCACGCAACAACTCAGAATTTTTCATTTCAGAGAAGTGTGAGTCTTTTAAGAAATCAATTGTAATATTCTGTGAAATATCATTCCACTCATCTTCAGTAACAATCCCTTTTAGGATTAGTTGTGTTTTGAGTAGATCAATGAATAATGCTGAGAACTTCTTACGTAAACGATCAATGAATTTCTGGAACTTAAGTTCATCACGAGTCGTTTCCTGTGCACGGCCTAGTGAAACCATGGCCTGTTGTTCAGGATCCAAACGTGAAATAGGTACATTCAATGATTTATAAAGCTTTTTCTGGAAGTACATAATGTCATCAATCTGACCTAGGTTTTCACCACCTGGCAGAGTAGAAATTTCAGTACCTCGACCACCCTCACGACGTGGCAACCAAAAATCTTCAAGCATTGACATGTGTTTCTTGTCATCTTTAAGATCACCAGTATTAGCATCATATACCATTTTATTACGGTAACGTGCCATAATATTGCGTAGATATTCTTCTGCCTTACCTTTTGGTAGGTTACCCACATCAATATAGAAAATACGGCGTTCTGGAGCACGAGCTAATCGGTAAATTACCAATGAATCTTCCATCATTCGTAATTGGTTTACTGCTTTAACTGCTTTATGTAGATGTGATAATACCTGAGTGCGTGAAGGATCAAGTAATCCTGAAGTTACATGACAGATTGCATCTGAAGCAATTTTCAAACCAGTACCTGAAGCAATACCATTGCCACCAATACCTTGCTTTTCGTAGATATAGTATTCTTTGTGACCTGTTACAATTTCAGCACCAGTTTTGGGATCCTTATCCTTTATAAGTTCTTTTACTTTTCGGATTTGAGTAGAATCAATTGCACGTAATTCAAGTAAACCATTTTTAGGATTTTTATCGTCAATAATCTTATGATAGAATAAACGTCCATCAATATACCAACGACGGAATATATCATGAGCATTCCAATTAAGGTTCAGCAATTGCACAATATATTCAAATTCTTCTCGGATAATATTCTTGACACGATCTGGTTGGTCAAGATCATCCATTATGATGTCAACAGGAGCAGAGTCTTCATCTGATACAATTGCTTCTGAGACAATATCTTCAATGGCAGCATCACATTCGGCTTGCTGAGCAATGTCGCGATACTTAAGAATAAGTTCACGTTCATTTTTAGCGCGTCCACCTTCCATGTCGACAAATGACCCATAATGACCACCTGCATCGACAACATAACCACCATCATTATTAGTACTAGGAACAAATGAAACTTTCTTTGCTTCTTCCTTTTCCTGATTTTTGCGCTTTATTTCAAAGCCAAATAAGTTAATTCCGTCTGCCATTTATAAACCTCTTTATAGAAAGTGGGGAGGACAAACCTCCCCTTTTCGCTTTCTATTATTTATACACTATTAAGAAGTGGTATCTGATTCCCAGTACTGAACCTGGAGTTCAACCTGAAACTCTTCAATAGTGTTTTCAGCGTCATAGCTAACATCAATTGCAGATATATTTGATGGCCAGCAACCACGGAAAGTGTAAGATTTCACAACCTCACCTTCTTTGTTAAGCTGTTCAACAGTCATATCAGCAGAATAGTCATTCGGATTTGAAAGACCAGTGTTAGCATTATGCTGATTGATACCGTTCATCCAACGTTCGAATGCATTGCGAACAGTCATGTTTACATCATTAATGATATTAATTGACCATGGTTCGAAAGTACGATCGCCAGGTACTTGTAACTGACGACCACGGAACGGTATAGTAATTGGAGATACAGTTGAAGCAGGAAGCTGAGCACCTTTGATAAGGAAAGAAGCTAGTTCTGAATCACCACCTGCATAACCAGGGAAGTTACAGGTAACACGGAACAAGTTTGCACGAGCACCACCACCTGTGAGTTTTGATTTAAAGTCATCAACACCTAAAATTGCCATTATATGCTCCTATTACTGTCCAACAATTTCAGAGAACTCAACATCGGTACGAGTAGCGATGAAGTTCAATGTAATAAAGTTAATAGAACGAGCAGGTTTGATGTAGATATCAGCAACAAAGTTGTTGGTATCAATAACCTGTCCGGTATTGTTAGTTTCGTCACACACAACCAAGAAATCGGTTACACCACGGCGACCTTTGACATCGCGTAGGAACGGTTCAACCATATTTTTGAATTGGGCACGAGTAAATTCATCGTTGAATTCAAACAACTGGTACTTAGCAGCAGTAGCAATTGCTTTCTCAAGAAGGATGAATAGACGACGTACGTTAATGCGATCGAATGCAGAAGGACGAGCCAACATTGTCTTATCACCGTAAAGGATAGTACCTTCACCTGGGAAAGAGGCAATTGGGTTAACACGGTTCTGGTAAAGATCATCACGCTGTGATCCAGTAGGATTGAAAGCAATTTTGCTAACACCTAAAAGTTGACCACGGTTGAAACCAGCAGGAGACCACCAAGCATCAGCAGCAGAATCAGTGTATGCACATAGACCAGCAACGTGACCATTTGCAGGAACCCAACGGTAAACATCATTGTACTTGTCATACATTTTAACTGCAGTTGAATCAGACATTGCGTATGAAGTAGATGCAAGAGTACTAAAGTAAGCAATTACATCCTCAGTAGGTGTTGATGCACCAACTGTTTTACCAACTGGTGGTGAAATAAATGCAACACAATCTTTACGAGCTTCGGCAATTTGAATTGCTTTTGTTGCAAATGTTTTTTCGTCATCTTCATCGTCATCAACAGGACAGATAAGAAGATTAATATCAACTAATTCAGTATCGGCAAATAATTCCATTGCGTTTACAATGTCATCTGAACCTACTGTTGCATCACCATCACTACCACCAGTTAATACCTGATCTTCAGAATTATAGTATAGTGGGGCACCGGCAATATTTGCAAATTTTACTTCAGCGAGGAATCCAGGGTCTTCAGCATATTCAATTGGATCAGCTTCAACCATATCAGAAATGATATTAGTCATAGGATAGATGTATTTTGATTCTCTACCAACAACATCATACCAATAGTTAGTAGAACCATCAGTTGTTTTTGCATCTTCAGCTACAGATAGGTGTGCAAATTTCTCTAGAACTGTACCAGCCTCACCAGAAATTTTACCATCAGTGTCCACTACTACGATGTGAATTTCATCATTCGCACCACCACGCTTTTCAGCATATGGGCTTGTTGTAGGTGGCTGAGCAAATTCAGATGCATGATCCCAAGGATCGGCGATGGTGTTTGTACCATCAAATTCACCATAGAATGCAACATTATCAGTTGATGCTGTACATATGCCTACTGAAAGTGAATTACCGTAGACACCAGGAACACGAGCTGCCCAGTATCCGGCGGCAGTTTTGTCTGCTTCTGTGATTTTATTTTCCCAAGCATCGACACTACTAATTAATTTTGCACTAATGCTAGCAGCATTAAGCTGACCAGATGATGCACGAACTACTCGAAGTGTACGGCCGTACTGTAGGAAAGATGCTGCTTGAAAATAAGCAGTATAGTTACTGATTGTTGGTTTGCCGAAGATATTAACAAATTCGGTTTCAGAAGAAACACTTACGATTTCTTCTACTGGTCCTTGACTAAATGAACCAACCATAGCACCGATAGACGATGATACGGCAGGAATTACATTAGTGAGGTCGATTTCTTTAACGACCACACCGGGTGATAACTGAAATGCCATATTTGGATTCCTCAATGAAATAATTTTAAGATTGTCATAATACGGTAGAATATTTCTCAATTACATATATTTATAAATTATGAAACTCTACCAAATATTACCACCACCCACAGTACCATCCCATACAATTTCTTCTGGTGCTCCAGGTACTATTTCATCAGTATAATCTTCAATAAATCCAAATGGTATCATCTGATCCTCTAACATTTGAAGATTTTCAGAGTGGATCATTTCTCTCACATTAATATCAGTTAATTCTGTAAAGAAAGGATTGGTTGTAAACCATGCGAATAGAACTAGATTCATAACCAAATCATCATGATTACCTCTAGTCGCTTCAAAAGATGAACCATGAGCTTCAAATGTTGATAATTCGACTATTGTCTCATGGTCAACAATTTCCAATTTATCACCTTCGATAAGATCTTTTAAGTTAGAACAACCTATTCGCTTAACCTTTTTATTCATCATAACGCCAAGTGAATTTGCTTTAACTGTTGACTCGACGAATAAATTTTCATATTCTAATTCATAATAAAGACCATTACATACAACCCCACCTTGGTCATTTGACTCAACTATAACATATGCTTCGTTATAAGTTTTTGCGTACTTATAGATTATATCTGGTAGCAATAAAGGTGAGATCATATTATCTCGATATGTACAAACCTGCTTAAATGGTTTGGTTGATACGTCAATGATATTAAATGTAGAATAGTCCATACCCCGGCCTTTCGCCACATCTACAAAAATCATGTAATTGTGATTAGGGTCTGGTTTCTCATAAACTTTAATTGATCCCTGAGTATAAGTAGGGACCTCTGCTCGAAGAGATAGAAGTTTATCGCCTGAAATTAATGTAGTGCCATTACCATGGAATGTATTACCAAATTCTTGTTGGAATTGAAGTTCTGAAGTATTCTCAATTGTTTGGCGTTTCCATTCTTCATCTCGACCTGGTACATCCCACCAATCAACTCGGAATGGTGCATACGAATTTGTCTTTTGTACAGCACCCTCCCATATCTTATGGAACGTATTACCCAAACCATTAGCCGTTGATGTAATAATAACACGAGATGACTTACCTGAAGAAACTACCGGATATGTTGAAGTATAGAACTCAACATCATTTTCAACAAATGCAAACTCATCAAGGAATAGTAAGTTTATGGACAAACCACGGATGGAAGACCCAGAGGTTGCCGCGGCAATAATACGAGAATTATTCGCAAATTCTATTGAACCTTTATTGAGTGCCTTACAACCGGGTTGTAAAAAGAATGGAAGATTCTCAAGCATGAGTGTAATACGTGCCAACATTTCACGAGCAGTTGCCCCTTTGTTGGCAAGTACCGCTATTGTTTTCTCTGAGTGAAATAACGCATACCAAAGTAGATAAGCAACAGAACTAATAGACTTACCAGATTGTCGACAAGCCAGAACGATACTAAATCGGTTTTGTTCAAAATGTTCAAACATTCTCTCCTGATATGGATAAAGATCAAATGGCACTAAACCTTTATCAAGGTGAATTACACGAAGATAGTTACGGGCAAAATAAGAAGGGTCCTTCATGCATCTAGCATATTCTTGGACCTGTTCTTTAGTAAAATTGGTTACAACACCATCACGCTTGACATTAGGATTACCAAGGTAACTGTCAGTCTGATTCTGACTCATTCGGTTCAATATCCTTCATCTTATTAGCTAACATTTTTTGAAGTTCAGTAGTTGAACCCACGAATAAATTGTTATTTGTCACTGGAGCATTAAGTTGAGCAACGGCAGAATCTTCCTTCTCAACATCCTTTTTCTTCTTCTGAAGATCCATTAGTTTATCGGTAATTTCTGAGTTCTGCTTAAGCATATTAGCCAATACTTCGAATGCACGAGGGTGTTCGGATTCTCGTGCCAAATCCATCATCAATTCAATAGCTTCTTGCCCTTGTTCAGCTAACCTATAGTACTGACTTCGGGCATAATCGTAATCATCTTTAATATCACTCATACCAAATCTCGGATTGTCCATTTATTATGGTATTTATTGGTGCTCCAACTACGGTTATAAGTTCACCAATTTCAAATAGATTATCTGGAATTACAGTAATTGTATTGTCATTATCATTAACTGCTTTTATATAACCACGAGATAAAGATTCAGTACCTACAATGTCCTGACCTAGCTCAAAATCTGTTGAATCTGCTACCGATAAAATAATTTCATCAGCAACTTCACCGAATATAATAATATTATCTACTGTGTATTCATCATCCTCTTCAGCACTAAATGGATTCAATATTGCTATTTGGCGTTCCATTTGAGTCCTGTCATCCATATCATTATAATCTACAGTAACCTTACGAATCGTATTAGTATTAGTATTAACCGATCCATAAAAATTAACACGTGTTTCAAAGTCAAGAGTATAAATGATAGCTCGGCGAGTACTAAAATCTCCCTCATAATCATCAGTCAATGAAACACTCTGTAATGTAAATGGCATGTCAGATTTAATATTATTATCCAACTGTTTTATGGTTACAGTATAATCTGGTTGGAAGAAAGGAATAATTTGCTCGAGTATCTGTAGAGCATCATCCTGATTCTTAGCCATAATATTTAATTGCATACCCATACGATATGTCACGGGTCCCATTACTCGAGTACCATTACTCATTTGAGTTTTAAGACCACGTTGCAATTTTACTGCCGGATCATAAGTAAGAGTTGTTATCTCAAAAGACATACGAGGTAATTTAATAGCAACCTTTTGGTCCATTAAATTAGCTTGTTCCTCAATACGAGCCAAGAACTTCTGTTTAGGTCCATAAGCCAATGGCACCTTAACAATTGACTTTACTTCGCCATTATTATCCTTTCTTACAATATTAATATCATTGAATAGAGTACCAAAAACGGATACCGAACGGCGAATTGTCTCATGGTAGAAATGGTTACCGAACATTATAAGCCCTCACTTGGATCGCCGAATGGATTGGATTCACTGAAATCAATAATTGAATCAGCAGCATTTTCAAATTCATAATTTTGTGCAAATGGATCATTCGAGAATGAACCTTCATCATTAACACTATCAACTGAACTAACTGTAGCAGTTGTTGAGCTTAATTCGCCTGTTATAATAGCACCGGCACTAAACTCGTGGTAATTGCCATCATTAGTTTCAACATCAACCACCGATAACTCACCTGTTGAATTGTCATACCCAACAACCTTAGCTGTAATAGTATGAGTATCGAAAACCTGATTAACTCGCTCACCTGTAATAAATGTGCCAGTTGAGTTGGTAGTTAGCAATGTTGTAGTATATGCTAAAGCATTAACTGAATCTATTTCTTCGATGCCAGTATTAAAGTCCTCGTCATTCATCTCGAATAGACGTGCCTGCATCTTGTATATAGGTAGGTTAGATAACTGATAAAATGGTTGTTCATGTTCAACGAAAGAAACTTCAAAGAACGAACCAGATAATGGAAGATACAGTAAGTCACCTTCACGTGGTCGCCAGGCGATTGTATTAACATCATCAAAGTAACCAACCAACTTTTCCCATGTACGCTTAGCGACGATAAATGTCGCCTCGTCTCTTATTTCAAGACCGAATTTAGAAAGTAGATTACCCTCGCCACCGAAACCTTCAGTATCTTCTATATACATCTCAACCATAAATGCATCATCGAACTGTGATTCTCTATCTTCATTTAGAATAGAATCTCTAGTCACAATACTACGTGGTAGATAATAAACATCCTGACCGAACATCTTAAGTGATTCAATCACTAGATCTTCATAGAGGTGTTGCTCACTTCTTACTTTGGCATTGAAATAAACATTAGTTGGCATCAGTCATCACCCTAGGAAAAAGTCAACAGGTTCTTCGTAGCGAAGTTGCATTTCTTCTTCTATCTTATCTATTTCTGCTATAGCATCATCGTACATCTGACGACCATTGATTGTTACACCACCTGGAAGTTGCATGCCATCAAATTTCATCATATTTGTGCCCCACTGCTTTTTGATTAGTTGGGTCAAATAACGCTTAAGAAACATATCATTATAGACATCTGTATATGCTTCAGGATCAATAGTCTTTGATCCATCAATTATAATTGTCATACCTTCAATCAAATCAGTATCAATAAGATTTAAACGATTTGTATGACGATTGAAACGTGCCTGCTGATAGCCATTAAAAAGTGACGTTATCATATCAATATATGACATTGTTTGAGTATATTGTGCAACACCCTCCGATAACCCACCACGAAGCATATAAACATCGTTGAGCATCATCTGATACTGAGCATTGAACATGCCTGAAGACATTTGTGAATCTGTAATCGGAAGAACTCGTTTAACAACTGTTAGTTCTTCCGGTACAGTAATATAACCATTAGCGACATCATCAGCAGTAATTACTAATTTAAAGTAATCATCCGTGATAGCATCAGAATGGTATTCTTGATAAAATTGTATTGCCTCGTCAACTCGATCTTCAATTTGATCTTCGTCAACATTTATTTCAACTACTGGAGCACCAAGTTTGCGCAAACAATAATCTATGAGGTCTTGTCGAGATGCAATTGCCATAAAAATAATCCCAGAATTCGTTTCTCTGGTATTATTTATAACGGTTAGTCACCTAGGTTAGTGAGGGTACTATTTCATGTGAAGTATAATTTAAATGACTAACAAATGATTCTATTACTTTATCGGCAATTTCATTTATATCCACATCATAACCCAATTCTTTTTCAACACTCGTCATTACCTTACCCATGCCACAAGTATCTATACTATCAAATAGTGATAGATCATTTGATACATTTATAGCAAAGCCAAACGATGTTTTCATTTCACGCCATTCTAAACCTATTAGCATTATTTTTCTATCTTCAATATACCCACCAGCTAGATCTTTATTGACGCTACCTTCACATTTGAGCCCATATTGAGCTAAAACATCAATTGTAATTTTTTCAAATAATTCATTTAATTCATTAGGCCCTGTTTTTAATCTTCTCATATCGACATTAACATAACATGCCAACTGACCTGGTGCATGGTGAGATATACCGCCTCGACGATTTACATTAATGACTGGGTATCCATTGCTGGTTTCTTCTATATTACTAGGAAGGCCTATACCCTGAGTATAGGTAATTGGATGTTGTACTACCCAAAGTTCATCATTTATATAATCACTGTTGAACATTTCTTCTATTTTATCAAGAGTTGCCTGATAATTTTGTATATCAATAGGTTTTCTAACTATTAAATGATTTTCCATATTATATGCTACCTACATTAAAGTGTTTAATATTTTGTGTGTCTTATATCCTAATTTAGCAATAAAAGCTTTTGTTATCTTATTTGCAACATCACGGATTGTTACAGTTTTACCCGCAGCTAATTGCATATTAGTTACTTGAAGTTCTTTATAACCACATAAATTAATGCAATCAAATAGTGATAGATCATTTGATACATTTATGGCAAAGCCAAATGTTGTTCTCTTTTCAGTAAAATTCAAACCCATTAGCATTATTTTCTTACCGTCAACATATGCACCAGGAATGCCATCGAATCGTTCACCTTTAATACCATATTCCTTTAACACATCAAACGTAATATCTTCGAGCATTTCAATAAGCATTTTTGGTCCGATACCTAAACGCTTCAGATCAACATTAACATAACATGCCAACTGACCTGGAGCATGGTGAGATATACCACCACGACGATTGACTGGTATTAAGTCACAACCGTTTCGGGTTTTGGTTATGGCCTCTGGTGTTGCAAAACCTTTTGTGTAGACTATAGGGTGTTGCACAAGCCAAAGCTCATCATTCTTATAATCACTATTCATCATTTCATCTACTTTAGCTAAAGTAGCCTGATAATCTTGCAATTCAATCGGTTGTCTAACTATTAGATGCCTAATCATACTGTTCGTCCATCGCTGTTATATTAGTTAAAAAATTTTCTAATGATGATGTCTTATAATGTATAACTGCTGCAGCACCTTGACAATAACCACTTTGCCATTCTGGGCCTCTATGTGCCGAACTTGTAACAACAATAGTATCGCCTGCACCAGCCTTTATTTCAGTTAGCATAATATAAGTAGAATAATTATTAATGGTTGGATTTGATTTCAAAAATGGATTTTGTAAGTTTTCTATAAATTCGCCAGTATGTTTATTAAACACTGAAATCTTATTGTAATCAGCCAACGCGGTTGCTGAACTATAATAATATACAAGAAATACAAAATTATTAGTTATGCAAAAATAAGGCCAATACCCAGAAGTATTTAAACCAGTACTTGATAAATCTAATGACTTAAGTATGTGACCATTTATATTAGCTATTGTTAAACTTCTATTGCCATTTGCCAGTGAATAGAGATAACCGTCTCTAGCCTGAATATCTTCATATGTAACACCCAATGGATCTACAAGTACTGTTCCTGTATCATGATACATATCATCAAGAGCTATCCAAGATCCATAACCAACTCCAGCTCTTAGGTATGGCGTTGATGCCCATATTTTATATGCAACATCACTTACTGAAGCACCATAAATCATACCATTTGAATATGCCAATGTTTCACCGAAATATTCTGAACCATCTTTATTTATCTCTGGATTTGGTAGAACATGTTCAACTGAAAGTGTTCGAGCATCAATTACAGCAACAGCACCATACTGATAATTATATTGGCTTGCCGGTGATTGATGCAGACCATATAAATTTGCAACAATATAACGATCGTCAGCATGAACATAAGCTCGTCTAACTACGCCGCTCACCGGGTACGTATCAATATAACCGGTTGGTTCAGTAAAATCACTATCAACAAATGTTTTAACTAATTCAAATGTTGCAAGAGAATAAACTTTAATATAATTATATGCTACGCGTGGTGATGTTGCTATAGCATATTTTGATGTTGTTGCTTTAATGTGATAATCTGGTATAAACGTAACTAGTTGTGGCCCAGCATATGAATTCGAGTCCATATCATAGACCCAAGTACCGTAATTCGCATTTGTAGTACCATCATTATCAATACAAAATATTAAATTTCTGTGTATATGAGTTACTCGTAATCCAGATTCTACACCATATACATTCGACACACCATCATTTGGATGATAAATTATATTAGCATTATCGTATGTCTGAAATACACTATCATCAGGGCAGTATAAAGAATTATAACCTGAATCGGCATTAATTTCTCTTAATAGATATTCACCACCAACGGTTGAACCTTTATTTATTCGAGCCATTACCATTTTCTCCCTAAACTACGCCCACAAAGAACATCTATTCCTTTTATATCTCTCATTGCATAACTCATTGGGTTACCAAGATAGTGTCCTATTGACATACCAAGACAATAATGTGAGGTACTCATGACCTGAGAATCAGGAGCCCCCGTATATAAAGGTGTTTTACTTAATGTTGTATAGGACGTATCAATACTAAATATTTTACCAGTAGTCCACCCAGTTGTACCACTATCAATCGCTACCGTAGGAAGTTTAGTGCTATAATCATCATAGCCAAGTGAAAATATATACGTTGGATTAGATGCCGGAGCTGGATCCAATGTTTCAAGAAAAGTACCAGAGAATGTAAATCGCTGTACATCATTACATTGGTCAGATGCACCATATGCAACATATACTTGTAAAAATTCTGGATCATATGTAATCTTAGATCCAAAATGTTTACTTGCGTCGGTATAGGTATTATCACCTCTGGTTATCCACCAAGCCGACATTAAAGCACCATTACTTTGTAAATCTAACAATCTAACAATACCTTTACATGGAAGAGGATTACCATTAGGGTCTTCAGTTGCATTCCGATCCGATACATATGCATATCTTCCACCTATCTCTATGTCAGTTATACTTGGAGATGCTCCAGCATATGGTATTGTGGTACTCCACAAATATTCAGCCGGGGTAACACCTATATTATAAGCATCTATTTGATTTATAACTGATGTGGATGTTTGAGTTGCAATAAGTAATAGATTACCTCTTAATGCAACTGCAGATTTGTAACCCTGGCCATAGGTCGGCTTTGTAAAAGTTTGAATTCTACCTGTCAATAGATCATGAAGTACAGTAATATACTTATCGGTTGCGGGGTCATATGAATTATACGCTAAGGTATTTCCTGATAATGCATGGCCAAATACTAAGTTACCTTGTGCTAAATGTATAACAATTATATTTGTAGTATCCCACCTATCGATTACAACAAAATTGCTACTTAAATAGTTCATAGCAGCATCTGAGTTTTTATAATATCCAAATACCCATCTTTCATTGCCATCAAGTTGTTTGAATGATAGTGCGGCGTACGAAGTCGCAAAAGTTTTTGTCAACTTTTTAGTGCCTGCTGGTCTAACAGTAGCATTTAATTGTGTTAACTTACCGGTTAAATATGGTTCTGATGTGTCTGCGGTAAGGATATTAATGTCAAGATCATAAATGGACTTGTATTTTGATTGATATTTTACCTGAGCCATTAGTAATTCTCCAATTCAGCCTTAATAATTGCCGCAGGTTCATTCATTTTTGATATAAATGCGCCCTTTGGATATTTTGTCCATACTAAAGTATCACTAAAAGAATCCATATCCCAACCAGCATAATCATCAGTATCATCTACTTGGTTGAAATCAATAAGAGTATTCATGGGACCTATATAAGAGCCGTCTCTTAAGGAATAGCAATATATACGTCCAGTATTTGTAGTTTTACTTGATGAATCTTCATACGGCGCAGCAACAAATAAATGTTCTCCCATTATGGTCAAACTACGACCAAAGTAATCAACCGAACTTGATGTTTGTATGTTAGGATTGTATATCTCATATAGTTTGCTGGCATTAATAATATCATATACATGGACAACACCACCGCCACCTAATGGATAGTCTTCACTCCAATCAGAAACAGCTACGTATTCACCGGATATATCCATAGCCCAACCCCAGTAATCATTGGTTGCATCAGTATCTTTTGAATCTTGATTTATATAGCCATAATAAAAGTCGCCCTTAGAACTATAAATATGAATTTGACCGGGGTTTGTAATACCATTAACAGTATCATTAACTTTTGTTGCAACTATTATCCATCTATCACTATATGCAATACCTGTTGGAATACAATCAGTTGTAGATTCGGTGATATTATAATGACTATTTAGAGTCATTCCAGGTTTCAAATTCCCAGTTAATATATGGTAAACCCTAATTGGTTGTACCTCAGAACCATTACCAATAGCAACCCAACACCTATTGAGTGCAACCAATGGTCTTACCGGCGAAGAGGTAGAAACGCCACTGGTAGGTACATCAAATGTATTAATTAACTCTCCAGTATGTATATGCCATACCCAAACTTTACATGCATCTACACTTTTAGCTGTATAATAAGCAGCAACAAGATAATCACCATATAAATCCCAAGAATTTCTATCATATCCCATGTTTGTGCTGATTGTATCTACTTCTGGCCCATAAAATGAATTTATGTGAAATCCATCAGTAGTATAGACATGGATTGCTCCAGCACTTGTATTAATAGAATTATCATCAATATAGGCGCCTATTGCTACATAATTACCCCATATTTTCACACTAGTTGCAAAACCACTTCTTTCTTCCATAATACCAGAGAAGACGCCTCGTTGAAGTGAACCACGACCTAAGATATCACTATTTATTTTAGGTACCTGTGCTTCTATACCATTTGCGGCATCTTCTCGGGTAAGAATTGTTTGTTGGATACCAGAAGAATTTGCTTCCTTTGACCCTGCCTTTAGTTTAGCCATTATTCTATACCGTGATATTTGTTAAAATCTGCTTTCCAATCTTCCATAGAAAACTTATCACCTACGGAATATCGCTTTTCCCAATCTATTAGAGGACGAGCATTAGGTATATAATCCTCAGGCTTTAATTCTGTGACGTAAGTGATAAATTTTGATTCTATCACAAAACCATCCCTAATGTAAATAACTTTTCTAGGTACCATATCAATTCCAGATAATTTTAGTATTATTTATAACTCATTATAATGTATTAACTCTAGATGTGATTAATGATCCCGATTCAGTTGTTATAACAAGTGCAGTACCGTCACCATAATTCATACCTATTTTACTACTTCTTACATTTGTATCAGAAGAGTTGACGGTCATACTAAAGGCTGCGGAAGAACTTGTTGTTGCGAGATTACCTGGGGTTGAAACACTATAAAAATCCCATTTACCCTGGGCAGTGACCGCTACTCCAAGTTGTGATAAATCATCTGAAATGTATACACCAGTATTGGTTGAAGTCCCTTTAACTATAGTGCTATTATAAGTAGCAGTTGTAACATCCCAAGCGATACTAAGATCAAATAAACGCACATTACCACTCGAGTAGGTTGCAGTTACAAAATGCAGGCCATCAGATGTAAAATGTATAGATTCATGATTCTCAGTCACACCAATTAAATTGGCTGTGGCCAGAGAACCTCGTGACGATGCAGTACTAAGATCATATGGTACTGACATTTCCCACCATTGAATATAGCCTCCGCTGCCACCAACATACATAAATGTACCATCAGCACTAACATGTATTGCTCGAGCATATGAATTAGAACCATCCCAATTATCAAGAGTTGCTACATATGCTCCAGAAACCACATCATTTTGCAACGGCCATCTATATATTGTCTGGGAAGTGCTTGATGACCCGTTTAATGCATATAGATATTGGTTTGAACCAATACCGGCCACACACGCAGCACCTTGATCTATAGTAAAGCCTGATACCCGCTCTATAAATGTTGCTGATGTTTGAGATAAAACTACAGGATAGTATTGAGGTAATACTTGCTGTTCTGATATAATCAACTCATTTGTTGGACCCAGTGGATACATAGCTTTACCATAAGAACCCCAAGATGTATCCCAATTACTATAACCCCGATATCTTGATACACCAAATGGAGACAATATCACCGAATGAGGTGCTGCTGAACCAGATTCCCCTACAACAGCAGTTGCATTAACTCCTATAGTATATACTGTGGGTGTAGTTGTAAGATTCTCTATATTAATATTGATAGGAACCCATGTTCCATCGGCTGGTAATGTTACCTGGGATGTATTAAGTTTTGTTGTGTAAATTGATCCATTGACTGAAATAGCAACATATACTATATAATCCAAACCTGTATTATATTTTGTAAGAACATGTTTCTTACCATTATTTGATCTCATTTGAGCTGCCCATGCACCAACACCAACCTGAGTTGGAACATTTACTTCAATATTAAAACCTGTTGAATCAACATCAGGCCAAGCTCTTGATATACCCTCACCGTTTGATGGTGTTATAGCAGTACCACCAGTAGCAAATGGAGTATAACTAAAATTTTGAGCCAATTGAGCAGAATTCCCACGTTTAAAATAACCTGAAGTACTTCCTGGGGTTACATCAAATGTCCAACTTCTAACATTTCCACTCAAGCTACCTCTAAAACAACCTTCAACACCTTTTTTGAGACTAAGATGATAATCGTTACCTAGGGTCATCGCTCCATCCACCGCGCTTATAGTAGCGTTAGGCATCTCAGCCTTATATATCAAAACCTTTGATGCTTCACCTGTGGTTTGATCCCATTCAACAGCAATTGCAGGATGAAAACCATCACTATTTCCTAGGTTTAATATCTCTGTGTTCAATGGTCTTTTGGCGTTACTTTCAGCTGAATCTACAAGATATGAAGGCAAACCACCCCATGTTGATTTAGTATCTGACATCCAAAATACTTTAAGAGTACCCATAGCGGCCCCGTATCTGGCACAGGCAAATTCTAATGATGCGCCATTAGCCAGTGTAACCACGGGTGATCTCATAATAAGAGCTCTATTAAAATATGATGAAGTTTCACTATATAAATAAATTCCTGAGCTACTACCGTTTGCATCAACACCTAGACCTGTGGAACCAGAAGGAGTACCACCAGCATCTCTATTCCATCTTCCAGTGTTAGTGCCAATCGGGATATCATACCAAGAATTTCTTCCAGCCAATAATTCTATCATCCAATCAACAGTAAGTTCTGCAGAATTTGATTGATTAGGTGCGACCGAGCCGGAAATTGTAGTTTCATATTGAAACTTAGTTTCATCTAACAAAACACCATTGTATCTTACGTTGTCTATTTGCATATCAGCAGTATAAGTTGTATATGCTGTATGTACAAAATAAAATCTACCAACGCGATTTGACTGTGTATATGCTAAATACAAACCAGAATCACTAGTTGTATCACCTGTAATCAATTCATATGATGTACTATTTTGACCAGATCTCGTAAATGTTGGTAATAAAAACACACCACTATTTGGTGCTGGTTTAGATAAACCACGAAGTTGATTCAATGATACAGCTGGACCTGGTGCATTTGATACTGTATTGGTAATGTATCCTGTAAATATATGAGAATTTGGATGATTGGCAACCCAACGCCGGGCCCAGGTATTAAGTGGATCCTGACCTGTAATCTGTCTTAACATTGCTATAGCATCAGAAGCACTAATTTGACCATCATCATTTATATCACCACGTAATCTATATACACCGGCTACACCGGTTGTGTCTAAGATATTTTCCCAGTTTTCTTCTTCTAAAAAATTAACTGAATCGATTCCAACTGCTGCAGAAAGAATTATGGTTCCAAGTGAGTCCACATTAGTTTCTGGTAAATAAGCAGCATCAGCAGTATAGTAATCATCCAAATTGTCAGGATCTTTTGTGTTAGGTCCTGGCTTGTACGCATACCACATTGACAAATTTAATTTAAAATTTTGGTATTCATCGTATGCAAAACTGGAGAGACCTCGAGCATATCCCATATCTTCAAAAGAAATAGGTCCATTTACTGGTATTGGATCATATGCTGCCATTATTCGGTACCTGTAGTTCCATCAATTGTTACACCTGCCGCGGCCTCACCTTCGGCTATTTCCTCAGGTGTTAATTCTTGCAAAGACTCGCCATTGGCTTCCATAATTAATTCTGCCTCTTCTGGTGGTAGTTCTTGAGGTCCTGCTAATTGTCGTTCATGTTTTAATATAGCATCATACATACTAGCCATATTTTTTGAAAGGAGCAACATATATTGGTATCGAGAACTTATTTGAATTTTAGCTGCTTCAATGTCGGCTTCATCATCCGAAGTATCAACAATATTTTTTAATTTTAAAAATTCTTGTTGAGTTTGTTCACGTTCAACTTTAACCAATTCAATTGCATCTTTTATTTTCTGTAATTCTTCATCGGTTAATATCATTTCTTTTCACCTTTTAATACATCGATCTCTGCTTTGAGTTCTTTTATTGATTCAATTAAATAACCAACAATACCGGAGTAATCAACACTTAAATACTCATTACCTTCTTTAACTAATTCTGGCGCAACCTTTTGAAGTTCTTGAGCGATAACACCTGTACCCTGTTGACCATCCATATCATTACGTTCATAAGTTACACCTCTCATTTGTGTAACTTTATCTAGACCTGAAACAGTTTTTATATTATCTTTAAGTCGTTCATCAGAATATGCTGTAATGTTACCAGCCGCGGTAATTGAACCAGCATATTGCATTTCAAGATTATCAAAGAATAGACACTGGGTACCTGAAGTATAGAAATAATTACCTGTTGCGTATTCATGTGCATATGCCCAGTTTCCACTTGCATCGGTAAAGCCAACATAATTGCCATTGCTTGCCCGAACTCCACCTCTTACTGTTCCAGCATGTTCATCTCTAAATCGAATGCCATTATAAGTACTACCACCAGCTACATTCCACCAGTCATCATTATCAGAATAAAAATGCTGTGTGGTAGCTTGGTTATATAAACCTTCACCAGAGTTGTAGTTGCGGAACCAGTTATCAGCATAAAATTCGGTAGCACGAACATTCTTACCTGAGGAAGTCCAAGTATAACCATCAAGATTATCTGCATCTAGGCCAGAACCTGCACCGTCGTTGGCATCATTCCAGATTTTCCTCCAACTAGTCCACGTATCAGTGCCTGTTTCACTACGGAAGTAAGCATTAGAGGTATCAGTATTCATCCCGATAGCTAGCTGAGTACCATAGCTAGTACCATCACCAGTACCCCCGCGATGACGATTATTATAAATCATGTACCAACCAGTACCTGGTCCATTGGCAGTTACATTGGCACTCGTTAATCTAGATGCACTCGACCAATATGCGTTATTTAAGTCACCATTACCAGCATCACCGGATTGTGTAAGACCTGATAGATGAACTGAATCTACAGTATCGGCATCGCCAGCTGATGCCACTGTTTGAGAACCAATATTTCCTGCGTGAATTATAGTACGATCCGCAGTACCATCATAAATAGTTGCAGTTTTGTTACCTACTTTAAATACAGCAGTACCATTGTAATCAAAAGTATGGCCACCGTTTTCATAATATCTCCACGCCCATTCATTATTTTGGTCATCATAGATACCTATAGTGGTACCTTCAGTCATAAATGAAGCAAGAGTTTCATTCGATGTATTCGATATTTGAATACCAGCCCAAGATGCGGTACTTCCTTTAATTAAAAGTAAATCTGCTCGGTCAGTAGATTCAGATAGTACAATACCATTGCTACCTTCAGCACCCAATGAAATTGAGCCTTTTACTTGTAATTTAGATCCATTATCAACTGCAGTACCAATGAGAACATTGCCACTGAATTCTGCTAAGCGAACAGTACCGTCATCATCTACCTCAATAGAAGGAATACCAGAGACGTCGTTAACAGAGAAAATTGTACCAGTTAATGAATCGGTAAGTGAGAACAATTGTCCAGCAGAACCATCAAAAGATAGCACACCAGCAGAAGGCGAACTCATTGTAATTGAATCCATGGTGATGCCACCAGACATTGTGCCACCTGCTAGAGGTAACAATGATTGGAAGTTAGCATCTAACTCATTATGAGTAAGGGCCCTGCCCACTGATCCTCGTAAAGTGATTGCCATTAAATCATCCTCTTAATGTATATTTCTGTTAGTATTTATATAGTTCTAACATCATTAATTTGTTTGTAAATACTGGTCCAATCTTCGGCATGCTGACAATTCTTTGTTTCCTCAAAGTACGGACCACCTTCGGTATAATGTATTAGCTTAGGTCGTTTAAATGTTTGATTGGCATTACCCACCAAATAGTTCCATTCCATTGGCAATTCACCAATTTCATTATGATCATCAATCCACTTGAACTGATGCATATCCAAACCTGGAGCACTATTTACATAATCCGGTGTAAGCCCTAAGCATTTCTCATTATTAAATAACATTACACTAGACCAATTTTTATAGTTGTATTGATATTGCTCATGACCAAGAAATTTTGATTCTGATCTACATACCTGATTATGCTTTACACACATAATTGTATATGAATCATCTCTCATATCAAATAGTTCTTTTATATCACTTTTAATTATCATGTCATTATCAAGAAACAATGACCAACCTTTATATCCAGCAAGGTAGGGTGTTAAAAATCTACTATTACTGAATTCAGTTGAGTCGTGGACTGATCGCTCACGTGTGAACAAATCAGCCAACATGTCTCTATGTAAAAAAGTAAAGTTCACTGGTACCGAACTATTCTGCATTATACTTTCGGCACAAGTGTATGCCGGCATTCTATTTTCACGATCGTAACCAATAACTACATTATACATCATAATCCTAATATATTTTTCTTTGGGTCACTTGGTATTATAAACTTAAGCTGTACCATTTGTAAACCCTTATTTTCAATTATTTTTTGTTTCCACCAATCAGGTGGTTTAACAGTAATGTGAGCATTTTCACCATTGGGTAAGACTTTATCAGCCAATCCACAATGGATTACAATGAAAGCAAACTTCGTACATTTGCTAAACATTGTTTGCAATGTCTCATCTATCAATTCTTCCGGTATATGCTCCATGACATCTGTGCATATCAAACAATCAAATTGCCCTTCCGGCATATCTTCATATTGTTCATACCCTGGATCATATAAAGAAACATTACCATCTTTTATACCAAACGCCCTATTGATATGGCTCTTAGTATAATTGTGAGCTTTGCCACAACCAAAATCCAATAATGTTCTGGATCCTGTCTTTTGTACTAATGCTTTAATCTGTGGAATATATTTTGCCTTTAATGACCCGCCACTAAATTTACCTTGATCATGCAATTCTCTATAATAAGCTTTATACTCATTAAATAATTCGCTGTCCATTCATTAGAAACTCCCAAAAGAGGTATCGTTAATAACTTCTTTTTCTAAATTGCTTAACTTAACCCAGTTTATATTGTACCGGTCTACATAGTCTTCTGCAATGGCAATTTCTTGTTCTCGTAGATGAACTTCTATATCCGAATTTAAAATTCCCCTATGCCAAGAGTGTGGAGGATAAGTACCACCTCTAAGGTTAGTGGTTTGCTTTGAGAAAAAGTCATAACCAATCATAGTGAGTGATTTATAGTTAGGAACCTTTTCACAAAAGAATAGCATTGTCCACAAACCACCCGATAATCGACGAGCATTTCTATCAAAGCTATCAATACCGTAGTGATTGTTTATATCAATAATCTGGCGATCAGTAAACATATTAATTACTGGACTGATCTTATCACTATGTTTAAATGGTGCTCTCATATCTAAACGAGAACGATTAAACAAGATTTGTACGTTTTCTAACTTACGTCTATTATAATCTTGTTTAATCATCCATTGCCGAAAGCCACCGGTCATCCATATATCAATTTTCTTACCTACAGCTTTCTGCTCTTGTTTAGTAGTTTCAAGAGCTTTTCCCATGCGAACAACAATATCATGCGAATCAATAAACTCAGCATTATCATGGTTCATCATTTCAACAGAGTTCCCAACCAAGATAATAGATTTACCATTAGTCCATTTTAAGAACTCTCGCATGTCATTGGTTTTCATTATTGCTTCACCACCTTTTTCTTGACGGGAGCATAAAGATATTTGTTTTTATAGGTATCACGTACTTTATGAATATATTCAAGATACGCATCAACCTTCTCACGCCAATCTTCATCTATTAATGGACAGATAATACCTGATTTAGGGCTATTAAATGTACGATTAATCCATTCCTGTGGATTTTCTTCACGAAACAAGAATCTGTTTATATGGTTAAAAGAACCTTGTGGCGTAGTGTTATAGATGTCAATAGGTTCTATTTGTTTACCTAAAGCAACAGCATAAGCAGCGGATTCTGAAAGCACACTTGTATATACTATATCTGCTTCAGCTAATAGACTATATAAGTCATCACGACGCTCTAGTACCACATCCTCACCCAACCGATCTTTCATTTCACCAATTAATGTATGTGAAGTCAAAGGATGGGGTTTAAACCATACATTCTTACCATGCATTGATTTACAATACTTCAGTTTATTAATATCAATACGATCTTTAAGTTTATTTGAACCTGGCAATACAACAATTGCCTTTCTTGGTTCTATTTTCTTATCAGTATTAATTTCATTGTATTTGTTTGCATTAGCAGTAAGAAGTTTATCCTTAAAGAATTCAACATAATCACACTTCTGCTCGGCATTATCAGCATACGCGTCCATCATTTGCTGAACACGAAGCTCTAACTGAAGTGGGTGGATTGTAATACAATTAGCATATTCAGTATAATTAAATGTCTTAAAGTACGGAAGTTCATTTGCTATAACATCATAATCTGCTTCAGTATCGTAATCATTCTCTAGGCGAAACAATAAATATTCTTCGACTTCATCAGCAAATGATAGTCGTTTATTTTTAGTATAATCACCAATTCGCTCGGCCATTTCAGCAACATTATTAATCTTCATTCAATTCTCCATTATACAAAGAAATCAGTTTCTCGGTTTGTATTAAACTCTGTATTAGTATTCCATTCAGTGATGGTGTTACGATTTGTGATTGTATTAGCTTCTGTAATAAACTCAGAATTTGTAATACGATCGGTTATACGGTTAGTGTTAATACCCCATTCTGTAGTATATTGTGTATTTATCTGAGTATCTCGGTTCGTTATAGTATTGGCCGCAGTATTATAGTTCGAAGTATAATTCGTATTTGTATTGCGATCAGTAATTGTAACCCACTCAGTATCATAAGTCGTATTGCGGTTAGTAATAAGATTAGTAATTGTATTCGCCGCAGTGTTATAATTTGAAATAGTAATCCTATTTGTATTAATATCCCAGTTAGTAGTATAGGTAGTATTTCTATCTGTACTACGATTTGTTATGGTATTAGCAGCGGTATTGTAATTTGAAATAGTGATCCTATTTGTGTTAATATTCCAATTGGTTGTATACTGAGTATTCCGATTGGTCTGCAAATTGGTAATAGTATTTGCCGCAGTATTGTAGTTGGTGTTAGTAATTACATTTGTATTAATCAACCAGTCTGTGGTATAAGTTGTATTCCGATTGGTCTGCAAATTAGTAATTGTATTTGCTGCAGTATTATAGTTCGTATTCGTGATACGATTAGTATTTACATTCCAGACAGTAGTGTACGTTGTATTACGGTTAGTTGTTCTATTTGTATTAATTAACCAATCTGTAGTGTAAGTTGTAGTACGATTAGTAGTACGATTAGTATTAATGCCCCAACTAGTAGTATATGTTGTATTTCTATTTGTGGTACGGTTAGTATTAATCAACCAGTTCGTTGTGTAAGTCGTATTTCTATTTGTAGTACGGTTAGTGTTGATCAACCAATTTGTTGTGTAGTTAGTATTTCTATTTGTACTGCGGTTAGTAATTGTATTAGCTGCAGTGGTATAGTTGGTATTAAATACAGTATTCGAGATACGATTAGTACTCAAATTCCAAGTAGTTGTATACTGAGTGTTTCTATTTGTGCTACGGTTAGTTATAGTATTTGCTGCCGTAGTATAGTTGGTATTAAATACTGTATTTGTTATTCTATTTGTACTCAAATTCCAAGTAGTTGT
>Ga0102954_1000100_pt1 | contig 25327 bp, 28 predicted proteins | sample SalPonA_C_H2O_MG_FD_78511 | JGI IMG/M metagenome (GOLD analysis project Ga0102954, IMG submission 78511) | Water microbial communities from South San Francisco under conditions of wetland restoration - Salt Pond MetaG R2A_C_H2O_MG | ecosystem: Environmental > Aquatic > Non-marine Saline and... | reverse complement strand
TTTCTTAGATAAACACAATTTACTTAAAAATAAAGTAAATAAAGAATTAGAATTTACACCAAGAGTACTTATTGATCCAAATACTGTAGTCAAAAATGATGATTTACCAAAAGGGTTTTATAGAAGCGATTCCTTCCTTTCAAATAGGAGAAAAGAATTTGATAATGAAAGTATTATGGAAACTTTTTCATCAATGTTTTCACTTAGAAAAATAGATACAATTAAGCAAATAGCACAACTTTTAATAGATAATCATAAACCAATACAGTTTGATTATGAAAACAAATTTAAAATAAAAAATGAAGAAGTTATGAAAATCAAAGAAGAAAATACACAAACTATAGAAGAAAAAACTTGCCCGAGATGCAAAAAAGGTAAACTAGTTATAAGAAAGACAAAAAATCAGAATTCTATTGATAAATATGGAACAGATAGCTTTTTAGGTTGTGATAGATTTCCTAAATGTAGATATAATGAGAATATGTAAAGATATTTTGATTTGAATTATTATAATTTTATACTGTACAAAATAACTATATTTTTAGGTTTTTATATTTCTAGAAGTAACGTTTTATAGTTTTTTATGTTTAGATTAATGAAGTTAGTTTAAAAAATTAAATATAATTATTATTTATCTCATCAATTACTTCTATGATATTTATAGGTTTTACAAAAAACTTAGAAATGTTAAAATAATTAGCTAAATCCATATTATCTGTTTCATTGTACGCGCTCATTAAAAATATAGGTATTTTTGTATTGATATTTTTAACTTCTTTTACAAGTTCAAAACCATCCATAACAGGCATTTTAATATCAGAAATTATTAAATCAATATCATCTTGATTTTCAAGGAAAATATCAAATGCTTCTTTACCGTTTTTTGCAACATATACTTTATTGTATAACTTACTTAGAAGTCTTTCTATATTATCACTTAATGTGTCAATATCTTCAACTAAAAGTATATTAAATTTTATTTTTTCCAATATATTCTCGATTATGAATTTTTTAATTTTATAATGAATTGAGCACCAACTACTTCTTCATTATTTTTTGAATGTGTTTTATTGATTACCTCAATTGTTCCATCAACTTTATTGATAATAGTTTTTGACATATCTAAACCTATTCCTGTACCATTATTTTCGCTTTTAGTAGTAAAATATGGTTCAAATACTTCATCAATTATATCTTCAGGAATTCCACCAGCAAAGTCACTAACTACAATATATGAATACTCATTATCTTTATATGTAGATAAATCAATATCCTTATATTTACAATTTTTTTCTAAAATAATATCCCTTGCATTATTTAGTAAATTAACTATTACTTGAGACAATTCATTAGGATAACCAGTTATGAAAATCTCATCTTTAAAGTCTAAATTTATATCTATACCTTGTTGTTTATATATCTTACTAACTAGATTTACACTTTTAATTATATTTTCATTCAAGTCATAATCAACAGGGTCTTGTGGCTTAAAGAAATTCTTAAAATCATTCATAGTTGTGGACATATTATCAATATTAGATCTAACATTTTTTATGTTTTCTAAAATATATTTTTGATCTGCTTCACCAATTCTAACATTAACTTCAAGTGAACTTATATGCGATGATATAGCACTTAAAGGTTGTTTCCACTGATGAATAATAGCTGCTAACATATCTCCCATAGCAGCACTTCTACTTTGTTGGATAAGTTGCTTTTCTTTTTGAAGATTTTTTTGCACTTCTTCTTTTACTTTTTTATCAAGAATATCATTTTCATTAATCAATTGATTTTCTCTTTTTAATAAAATATATGCATAATAAATCACTAAAATTAACATACTTAAAAATACAATTCCAATGATTTTATTCTTCATTTGATTATTTGCAGCTAAACTAGTAGTAAGTGGAGTTACTATTTCTAAAACTCCCCTATTATCACCAAGTTTCCATTTACCAGCTTCCCATGTTCTATCAGGATGAGAGTTATGACAGCTTACACATGCTTGCTCATTCATAACATCAGGTATTGCTACTATTAATACTTCTTCATTATTAACTACATCTCTTTTTACCCAAATATCTTCATTTGAATTTTCAAAAAATGCTAATGCTTCTTTTTGATTATCATTTAATTCTCTATTAACTTTAGGTTTGAAAGGATAATTACTATAAAGTTGAAATCTTGAACCTGTATTTTGAGTAAATATATCACTTAACTCATGAACAAGTGATGTAGGAAAAGCTAATTTACCATCAACACCATTTCCTTGGTAATCAAACTTAATATTAGGAGCATATTTTTTAATATCTCCTACAACTTCCCTAACATAATACGTTCTAGTAAGTTTAATTTGTTCTACAGAAATTTTAGAGTGTTTAACAATTTGATCAATAGTGTTTTTCTCTGTAATTTGTGGGATAAAAATTGAAAGTGTTACCATCATTATTAATGTAATTATAAATATTGACAGCATCAATTTATTAGTTATTATTTTTCCCATTTATTACCCTAATCACTTTTAATAAAATTGTTATTTCCAAAATTATACCATAATATAAATAAATTTTAATATACATTGTAATAGAACTTATAACATTTAATGTATTTATAATTAAAGCTTATTATTCTTTAATAAAATTATGCTATAATTACCAAAATTATTTATAATAAATGAAGGTTATAAAATGAATAAGATTATTTTATCATTTATAGTATCATCTTCTTTAGCATTTTCTCAAACAATTGATTTTGATAAAGCATTAGAACTTACTTTAAAAAACAACAAACAAATTAAAAACTCTAAAATAGATTTAGATATATCAAAAAAGAATAATGACGAATTATTAGGTGTAGAATTAGGTCAATTACAATTTAATCATGAAGCTAGTAATACTAATCATCCAGGTTATGTCTTTAATTCAAAACTTTCTTCAAGGGAAGTTAATATTGCTAAAGATTTTGTACAAGACAAATTAAATAATCCAGATGATAGAAACAATTTCACATCAAAAATATCATATAGTTTGCCGTTATTTACAGGTTTTAAAATAACTAATCAAAAAGATATATTAAAACTTCAAAATAGAGCTAATGAACTAAAAATAAACCTTAATAAAAAGCAATTATCTTTTGAGGTTCTAAAAGCTTATAATGCAGCTGTTGTTGCAAAAGAATATATACAAGCTGTAGAAAAAACTAAAGAAGCTATATCTTTTGTGGTTAAACAAGCTAATGAATTTCATAAAGAAGGTTTAGTTACTAAAATTGATGTAAAACAAGCAAAAGTACATGAATATAATGTTAATTCAAAACTTATTGAAGCTAAAAACAATTTTGATATTGCAATTGCTTACCTAAAATTCTTAACATCAGATGATAAAATCAGTGATGTAACAAACATGAAACATATATACTGTGATATTGATTCATTAGATGATTTATACAAAGAGGCTATAAAAAATAGAGATGAATTTAAAATGCAAGAAATAAATAAACTTGCGATGAAAAAAAATATTGATATAGCTAAATCAGAATATTTGCCAAGTGTATATTCTCATCTTGAGTATGGTTTTAACGACAATAAAATTGATTTAGACAACACAAAAGATTACTATATGGCAGTTGTGGGACTCAAATATAATATTTTTGATATGACAAGAAGTGCAAAAAGTGAAAAAGCAACTTTACAATATAAAAAAAGTGTTAATAACTTAGAACAACTTCAAGATAACATAAAATTAGAAATTCAAAAAAGTGTATCTGATTTAAAGGCTAAAGAAAAGATTTTAAGTGAAAAAATAAAATCTAAAGAATTAGCTTCAGAGGTTTTTGAACAATCAAATCTAATGTATAAAAATCAACTTATTTCTATGACAAACTTATTAGAACAAGAGGCTAACCTTCAAAGAAATGAGGCTGAACTTATATCAGCAAAATATAAATATTCTTTAGCTTTGGCAAAAATTGCTCTAGTTTTAGGAATAGATTTTACACAATACAAAGGTACAAATAATGATTAAAAAATTAATTACATTTTCAATTCTAACTTTATTTTCATATGCGAATAATTTTGAACTTTCAGGTACTGTAGTTTCTGATAATGAAAAAGTTATTACAAGTAGATATATGGGATATGTTACTAATGTTTATACATCTGAAGGTTCTGTTGTAAAAAAAGGTTCTGTTTTATATGAAATTGATTCTTCAACTTTAGATTCAAAAAAACAAGAAGCACTTCTTACTTTACAAATACAAAAAAATCAACTAAATAATGTCAAAACAAACTACAACAGATATAAAAGACTTTATAAACAAGATTTAGTTTCAAAATATGATGTAGAGCAATTAGAATTAAACCTTAGAAATATTGAAAATATGATTGCAATTGCTGAAGCTAAATTAAAAGAAGTTGAGATTTTATATGATTATTTAAAAGTAAAAGCTCCAAATGATGGTTTAGTTATCAAAAAAACTATAAAGGTTGGAGAAATGGCAATGCCATCTGTTCCTGCGATTATTCTTTCTGATTTAAGTTCATTGGAAATTAAAACAGATATACCTGAATCAAATTTAAGAAATATAAGTTTAGGTCAAGAAGTTGATGTTGAAATTTCTTCATTAAACTTGAAAACTAAAGGAAAAATCAAAGCAATTATTCCAAATGTTAATTCAACTACTCATTCATTTATTTTAAAAATTTCTTTTGATAACAAAGATAAAACTGTATATCCAGGTATGTATGCAAAAATAAATATTGTGTTAGATAACTAAGGATTTTTAATGCAAGAAAAAGAATTTTCTAAAAAAATAGACACTAATTTAAATATAGCGGGTAGATTGTCATCTACTTTTATAGAGCATCCTTTAACATTTATTTTAGGTTTTTTTATCTTAGCATTGGGATATATTTCACTTATTATAATGCCAAGAGAAGAAAACCCACAAATAAAAGTTAGTGGTGGAGCTGTTATTGTAGCTATGCCGGGAGCTAGTCCAAGTGAAATTCAAAAAGTGATTATTGAACCCCTTGAAAAGAAAATCAAAGAAATTCAAGGAGTTGAACATATTTACTCTTATGCAAAAGAATCAGTTGGTATAGTTCAAGCTCAATATTACATAGGTCAAGATAAAGAAGAATCAAATTTAAAACTTTATGATCAAGTTATGAGAAATATGGATTTAATGCCAAAAGGCGCTATGCAACCTATAATTAAAACAATGGATATTGATACAGATATTCCAATTGCAACTATTGCATTTTATCCTGAAAAAAAAGATGGAAAAGAACTTATTTCACAAACAGAACTTTATAAAGAAATAAACAAAATCACAAAAGATATAAATAAAATAGAAAATGTGGCTTTAATAGATATGAAAGGTGAAAAAAAAGAGCAATACAATATTTTAGTTGATGCAAATAGACTTTCAGCATACAACATATCTTTAGGAGAGATTGTAAATAGAGTTAAAGGTCTTTCTTATGAAACACCTAATATTACTAGTAATACAATTTCTAGTGAACTTGTGATTTTTGGAATTAAAAATGCAATTGAATCAGAAGATGATATAAAAAACATAATTGTTACATATTCAAGTGGTGTAGCTGTTTATTTAAAAGATATAGCAACAGTTCATAGAACATACGACATACAAAACAAAAAATCTGCCCTACTTTATGAAAAAGATGAAAATGGAAATTATATTGAAAAAGAACAATTAACTCTAACAGTTTCAAAACTAAAAGGTAGTAATTCTGTTACAATAAATGATGAAATTTTCGCTTTTATAGATAGTATAAAAGAAGATTTAAACTCTAAACATATTAAATTTACTATTACAAGAGATGATGGATATACAGCGAATAATGCTGTTAATTCACTTGTTCAAAATTTACTTATTTCTGTAGTTATTATAGCTATTTTACTTATTTTCTCACTTGGATTTAAAGAAGCTATGATTGTCTCTTTATTAGTTCCTATGATTTTATCATTAACTCTATTTACAGGGTTTTTATTAGATGAAACAATAAATAGAATTACGCTATTTGCTCTTTTAGTGAGCCTTGGTATGTTGGTTGATGCTGCAATTATTGTAATTGAAAATATACATAGGCACAGAGGTATGTCTCCTCATAGTGATATAAAAGTTATTTCAATTAACGCAACAAATGAAATAGGAAATGCAACAAATATTGCAACAATTGCAATTATAATGACTTTTTTACCTATGTTCTTTGTAGGTGGTATGATGGGTCAATTTATGCATCCATTACCTGTATTTGTTCCTATTGCTTTAGTAATGTCATTATTTGTTGCTTATGCATTTACACCATATTTAATCAAAAAGTTCTTATAAGGTTTAGTGATGAAATTAGAAAAATTTATTTACAATATTTTAGAAAGTAAAACTAAATCTTTAATGGTGTATTTGATTACATTAGTATTATTTATTTTATCTGTTTTAACTTTCCCAACTGAAATTACAAAAGCTAAAATGCTTCCAGGGAAAGATTCAAATACTTTTTCAATCTATGTTGATTTAGTTGATGGTTCAAATATCAATCAAACAAAAGAAGTAACTAAATGTATTTCAAATCATTTACAAAAAAATGAAAACATAACAAATATTTCAGTGTTCTTAGGAGAAGGTCAACCTTTAGATTTTGCTGCTTTAGTTAAACAAAGTGCTTTAAAAGATAAAGAATCTCAGGCTGAAATGATGGTAAATATCAAAAAAGCTGAAGATAGAAATATTACAAGTTATAACTTAGTTAGCTCTTTAAGAGGTCAAATACAAGAAAAATGCTCTTTATATGATGCAAATATCAAATTTATTGAACTTCCAGCAGGTCCCCCTGTATTAGCTTCAATTGTAACTGAGATTTATGGTGGAAATAGTTTTGAAAGTAGAAGAGATTTTGCTGTAAGAATAGCTGACATTCTAAAAAAACAATCAACTTTAGTGGATATTGATGTTATGGCTGATGATGATTACTATAAATATGAACTATCTTTAGATAATAATAAAGTTATCAAAAGTGGTGTAAGTTTAGACCAAATCAAAAATGTTTTATTTACGGCATATGAAGGTGTTACAATTTCTGTTGTAAATGAAAATAAAGCTGAAAATCAAATTCCAATCTTCTTAAGATTAGATGCATCAAGACTTTTTGAAAATAAAGATTTAGACAGTATTAAAAACAGACTTCAATCTTTAAAAGTGAAAAATGCACAAGGTTTTATGATTAGTATATTAGAATTTGTAGAAATAAAAAAAGTAATTCATGAACCAACGATTACATCAAAAAATTTAACAAAAATGATAAATGTAATAGCAGAAACTGATAAAGAGAGTCAAATTTATCCTTTATTAGATGCGAGAAGTGATATGAAAACTTTATTAAGTGATGATTTTGAAGTATTCAATACTGATATGTTAAATTTATCATTTATAGATAAAAAGACAAATGAAAGATTTGATTTAGTTTTTGATGGGGAATTAAAAGTAACACTAGATACTTTTAGAGATTTAGGTGGTGCATTTATTATTGCAATGGTATTAATATTCTTCTTAATGGTAATGTATTACAAAAACTTTGCAATTGCTGGTGGAATTGTATTAGCTAGTTTTGTGTCTATTATTGGAGTTATCTTTGCACATATTATTATGGATTTATTTACAACTGATACATTCTATTTAACAGCTACATCACTAATTGGATTTATTGGTTTAATTGGAATTAACTCAAGAAATTCAACACTAATTATTGATTTTTCAAGACAATTAGTTAAAGAACAAAATCTAAGTATAAATGAAGCTATTGCAAGAGCAACTGCAACAAGATCAAAACCAATTATACTTACAGTTCTTACAATGGTATTTGCTTCTTCTTTACTTGCTACTGATGCAGTATTTGGAGGATTAGGGGTTGCACTTATTGGTGGAACATTGATGTCTTATGTAGTATCTATGTTTTTTGTACCTGTTAGTATAAAGAATCAATTAGAAAAAGTTTTGTAAGATAAAAAAATACTAATTTAAGAGAAAGGAATACCATGAGTTTTGAAGAACAAGGTTTCTTTGATAAAGTTTATCATAGAAAAGGCAAACTATACAAAAGAGTTAGTAAAGATAGTATTCAAGAGATGATTGATACTGTAAACTCTAAAACATTTACAAGTAAAGATTTACTAATAGTTGATATTACAGATGAAGACATAAAAGATTATAAAAAAATGTTAGTGAAATTAGATTGTAAAGATATTGAAGAATTGTCCATTAAATTGGACCATTTGAAATATAAAGTATACTTAAGATTAAAAATTAAATCTTAAGATTATACTTTTAAGGTTTTGCTTATAAATCGTATACCATAGCTACTTCCTCACATATTGGGAAGTGCTTACATCTTATACAATCTGCCCAGATTTTATGTTCTGGAATATTTTCTTTTTCAATTTCATGAAAACCACAACTTTCAAAAAAGCCTTTTTCATATGTTAGAGATAGTACTTGTTCTAGCTTATAATGCTTTGCTTCATCAATACATGCAGTAACAAGTTTTTGACCTAATTTAAGGCCTCTAAAGTCTTTAGAAACGACTAAACTTCTAACTTCAGCAAGTCTAGGAGAATGAATGTGTAAAGCAGTAAAACCAGCCATATTTCCATCAACTTCAACAATAGTATAAGATCTAATTGTTGTAGCCATTTCATCTTCAGTTCTTAATAAAATTTTACCACTTTGAACTTCATCTTTAACTAATTCTTGCATTAAAGGAATATGAGTTACATCAGGTTTATAAAATTTGATTTCCAAATAAGTATCCTGTAATTTTATTTTGTAAATCTATTATACCTCTTTTTTTCAAGTTTGAAATGAAAATCCCCTCTGGATATTCTCTTTTTAATTTAGCTAAATCATTTTGTTTTAATTTATCTGTCTTTGTAAAAGCATGGATAATTATCTGATCGCCTCTTTTAATAGTTCCTAAAAACTCATCAACATTTTTGTCTATATCAAGCTGTGGATGTCTTGAATCAATTAAATGTACAAATATTTGTAAGTTTGGTCTTTGTTCTAAATAACCTGTTAAATTTCTATTCCATTCAGCTTTTAAACTTTTAGATACCCTTGCATAACCAAATCCAGGTAAATCTACAAATCTACAAAAAAGATATGGTAATTCTTCATTTTCAGTTTTAAATTTAATATCAAAATAATTAATTAACTGAGTCTTACCAGGAGTTGAAGAAGACTTTGCTAAACCTTTTCTATTTGTTAATGTATTTAAAAGTGAAGATTTACCAACATTTGATCTACCTAAGAAAGCAACTTCTGCCATATCTGGACTTGGTGAATCTTGAATACTCTGAGCTGATGTTAAAAATTTTGCGTCAACTATTTTCATTAGTTATTTTCCTTTGTATTATCGTTGTTATCTAAATTGATGATAAACCTAACAGGTTTTTTTTCAGTTCCCTTAACACTTGCTTCACCTGAAACTTGATCAACAAATATTTCTTCACCATAAATTTTTCTTTTAGTATTTACATCTTCTAAATATCCATTTCCAATTACTTGGTACTTTTGTTTTGCAGGTTCATAAATAAGTTTTTCACCATTTCCAATAAAGTGTTTTTCTTCTGTATTTATTACAAAATCAACTTTACCAGTTGCAATATATTTTGTAGGTGTTTTTCCATCATTAGTATCTTTAAAAAATATTTCAACTTTTTGAGCATTTAATCTATCTTTTGACATTTTCATTTTTACATCACCTGTAAAAATTGAGATACCTTTTTTATCATCCATCTTAAAATCTAATGCATCAATAACTAATTTATCACTTGCAGCATTAGCGGCAATTACACCTAATAGTAAAAAACTTAATAATTTCATTTAACACCTTTATTAATATCTATTTCAAAATGGATATTTTTTGATTTCATTGAGTTATCATTTAGTCTAAAATCTAAATGAGAACCTTTAAAGTTATTATTGTAATAAAAACCTTTATAGGGAACTTCATTTTTAGCTATTTTATTTTTATCATCAAAATAAAGTTCATTTGTTTCTAATTTAAAAAAGTCATCCCTTTGATAATCTACATTATCTTTTAAAAAATAGTTAAAACCACTTTTTCTAATAAAGTCAGCACTTAATTTTTCTAAAGCATATTCATCAGGTACTTTAGATTTTAAATATATAGTTGCATTAAATAATTCTTCCCTTGATTCATATCTAACTGCATTACTAGCTTTAATTACATTTGACACTTCTTTTTGAGTCAAAGTATACATAAGTGGATTTTCAAAAATCACTTGTGGTACTTCAACTTTTTGAGCTGCTACATTTTTATTTTCAACAGGTACAAAATAGTAAGCAACTGAAGCTGCTAAAAAAGTTAATGCCAAATATCTTATATCCATAGATTTAAAAATTCCTCTTCTAAACCATCTTCTTTAAAGATATATTCAAACATTTCTCTAACAGCACCTTCTCCACCTTTATTTTTACAAGTAACACTTACAAAATCTTTTAAGTAGTGAGTTCCATTTGCAGGTGTAAAAGATAAACCAACTTTTTTTAACATTTTATAGTCATTTAAATCATCACCAATAGCAGCTACTTGATGCCATGATAAATTATGTTCTTTTAATATATTTGCTAAAACTTCATCTTTATTATGAACACCTTGATATAAATGATTTATACCAAGTTCTTTAGCTCTTCTTTCTACAAGTTTTGATTGTCTTCCTGTAATAATAGCTGCATGTTTACCAAATTTTTTAGTCCATGCTGCTATTGCTAATCCATCTGCAACATCAAAGTTTTTTAATTCATCACCATTACTCGTATAGATAATTTTACCATCGGTTAAAGTACCATCTACATCAAGAACTACTAATTCAATCATAAAACACCTTTAGTACTAGGTACACCTAATTTTTCATTTTTAGCTAATGCTCTTCTTAAAGCAACAGCAAAAGCTTTAAAACTAGCTTCTAAAATATGATGTTTATTTCTTCCTCTTTCATTTATAATATGAACAGTAAGTCCAGCGTTTCCACTTAAAGCATGGAAAAATTCTTCTGCTAATTCAACATCAAACTCCCCTACTTTTCCATGAACATTTACTTCATAAACTAAAAAAGGTCTATTTGATAAATCTAAAGCACAAGTAGTTGCTGCTTCATCCATAACTACAGTTGCATTTCCATATCTTTCAACATTTTCAATAGGGAAAATTTCTTGTTTTAATGCTTTTCCTAAAACAATTCCACAATCCTCAACTGTATGGTGTCCATCAATATGTAAATCACCCTCACAAGATAATTCAATATCAATACCACTGTGCTTTGATAAAGCTTCTAGCATGTGATCAAAAAATCCAATACCTGTATTTATCTTAGATGTACCATTACCATTAATATCAACAGTACATTTAATATTAGTTTCTTTTGTTTTTCTCTCTAAATTTGTCATTATAATTTCCTATTTATTTTCAACAATAACAGCACCATCTAAACCAAAATCATTTCTAAATGAACTAGCACTATTATAAGAATCAAATCCTGTTACATATACTTTATGTAATATTTTATCATTTTTAGGCACAGATTTAATTTCTACATTTCTATTTAGCAGTTTTTCAAATTTTTCTTTTGTTTTAACTGCTCCATCCATTCTAGAGAAAGCTCCAACTTGGATATTGTAATTTCCTACTACAGCAACACTTGAACTTGATTTTATTTGAACATTTTCAAGTTTTTCAATAGTTTCAACTTTTTGTTCAACATGTATAGGTTCACCTAAAAACTTATTTTTCTTAGGGGGATTAAATTCAGGTGCTTGATTATTATTTATCTCACCATTAAAACCTAAAACAGTCACAGTTACTCTTGCCGTACCTTTTTTTACCATATCAATTTTATGGGCAGCTGTATTTGAAAGATCAATAATTCTTCCATCTACAAAAGGACCTCTATCATTAATTCTTACAATTACAGATTTTCTATTTTCTACATTGTAAACTTTAACCATAGTATTCATAGGTAACTCTTTATGTGCAGCTGTCATATCATACATATTGTATGTTTCACCATTTGAAGTTTTTTTAGCATGGAAGTTTGGTCCATACCATGAAGCTATACCTCTAAATTGTTGACCAATTCTTGGAACAAAAGGATAATATGTTTCACCAAATACTTCATATGGTCTTAAAGTTGCCCTATGTACGGCTTTAGAGTTTCTAATTTTAGAATTACCTGTATCTCTGTGAAAACCATCTATAGAACTGTTAGCGCCTGTGTAAGTAGAATATGTTTTCTTAGTTGTACAACCTGAAAACATCAATAATGATGATGTTAAAACTAAAACAGAAGCTGTTTTAAAACTTATCATTTTTAAGCTCCTTTTTTAATAGAAGAAAACTCTTTAAAAAGTCTTACAGCATTTGTAGTTGTTAAATCTTCAACATCTTGTTTTTGCATTTCTAAAAGTTCAGCGACTTTGTCGGCTACAAAAGTAGTATAATATGGTTCATTTCTCTTTCCTCTATGAGGATGGGGAGTAAGGTATGGGGCATCTGTTTCTAAAATAAGTTTATCTTTTGGAATCTTTGGAAGAATTTCAACTAACTTTTTAGCATTTTTGAAAGTTAACACTCCTCCTATTCCAAAATAAAAACCATGGTCTGATAAAGGTAGTAAATGTTCACTTGCATTAAAACAGTGAAGAACTCCACCAACTTCTCTAGCTCCATACTCTTCTAAAATCATTCTAGAATCATTTGATGCTTCTCTAACATGAATAATTAGAGGTTTATTAACTTTTTTAGCATATTGTATTTGAGAAATAAATACTTTTTTTTGAAGTTCAACATTTTGTTTTTTTTCTTCTTCATCCTCAGGTAGTCTAAAATAGTCTAAACCACACTCTCCAATTGCAATACACTTAGGGTGTTTAGAATATTCATCCATAATTTTCTCATCATATTTTTCAATATCATATGGATGTGTTCCAACAGAGAAATAAACACTATCATACTTTTCAGCTAATTTAACAGCCTGTGGTAAATCTTCAAAATCAGCACCAGGAATTAAAAAACCTTTAACTCCATTTTCTAATGCTCTTTGAATTACCTCATCGTAATCTTCGTAATATTGTTTGTTGTCTATGTGACAATGCGTATCTATAATTATGATAAAAACCTTTTTATAACAAGCTCTACTATGTTGTTAAGTTGATCTAAATCACTAGCTTTAATCCATGCATCAATACCAAAGTTTTTGAATGCATCATAATCACTATCATCATCAACAATAGCTATTGATACATAAGATTCACTAGTAATATTTCCTTTATTCTCTTCAAAATCAAAAATAGTATTAATATCTAAAATTACGATATCTGCTTTAGTTTGACTTGAAGCATCAAAGTTTTCTACTGAATGGTCTGCTAAACTTGAAGCATCAATCTCTCTAAAAGTTACAATATTCATTTCATACCCTTAGTGTTAAGTTTATTTATTTTATCTAAAACTTCTTGATATTTTAAAATTATAAAATATATTTTGCTAAATCATCATCTTCAACAATAACATCTAGCTTATCTTCTACTAATTTTTTATCAACAATAATTTTTTCGCCATTACTCTCATCAGCACTAAATGAAATATCTTCAATTACTTTTTCAATAACTGTATGAAGTCTTCTAGCACCAATATCTTGAGTTTTAGTATTTGCAGTAACTGAATACTTAGCAAAAGCTCTAATAGCCTCATCTTCAAATTCTAATTCTACATTTTCAACTTCAAGTAATGCTTGATATTGTCTTAATAAAGAGTTTTTAGTATTTGTTAAAATTTTATATAATGCTTCTTCATCTAATGATTCTAATTCAACTCTTAAAGGAAATCTTCCTTGAAGTTCAGGTAATAAATCACTTGGTTTAGAAACATGGAAAGCACCAGCTGCTATAAATAAAACATGATCTGTTTTTACTTGACCAAATTTAGTATGTACACTACTTCCTTCAACAATCGGAAGTAAATCTCTTTGAACACCCTCTTTTGAAGGATCTTGATTTTGATTAGATTTACCAGAAGCAATTTTATCTATTTCATCTAAGAAAATAATTCCACCATTTTCAGCTCTTTTAATAGCTTCAATTTTAATAGCTTCTTTATCAAGTAAAGACTCACTAGCTTCTTCTCTTAATAAAACTTTTGCATCTTTAATTTCAACTTCTTTTTTCTCTTTGTTCTTGTCTAATCCACCAAGCATTTTATTTAAACTTTCTTGCATTGATGTCATATCAAGTGGCATATTAGAATCAAGAATTTCTACATGAGTCTTTTTAGAAATTTCAATTTCAATTTTTTTGTTATCTAAATCACCATTTAAAAGTTTTGCTTCCATAGTGTTATAAGTTTTAATAAAAGATTCTTTAGCACTTTCACTTGCACTTTCAGGAAGTGGTGGAACTAATTTTTCAATAATCTTTTTACTAACTTCATCATCAATTTTGTCTTTGATAGCTTCTTCATACTCTTTAGTTACTAATGCTATAGATTCAAATACTAAATCTCTAACCATAGATTCAACATCTCTACCTACAAAACCAACTTCAGTATATTTACTAGCTTCAACTTTTACAAATGGTAAACCCATCATTTTTGCTAATCTTCTAGCTATTTCTGTTTTACCAACTCCAGTACTTCCAATCATAAGAATGTTTTTTGGCATAATCTCTTCTTGAAGTGGTTGTGGCACTTTCATTCTTCTATATCTATTTCTTAAAGCTAATGCAATTGTCTTTTTCGCTTCTTTTTGTCCAATTACATAATCATCTAAATATTCAACTATTTGTTTTGGTGTTAATTCCACTTTTCTTAGTCCTCAATTTTTAAGATTTTAATATTTTGATTTGTATAAATACAAAGTTCCCCTGCTATCATAAGTGACTCTTTTACAACAGCTTCCTCATCTAAATCAGAATGTTTAGCTAAAGCTCTAGCTGCACTAATAGCAAAATTTCCACCACTACCAATAGAAGCAATACTTCCATCTTCAGGTTCAACAACATCACCATTACCAGATAAAATGAAAATATTATCTTTATTTAATACAATCATCATAGCTTCTAGTCTTCTAAGAACTTTATCTTTTCTCCACTCTTTAGAAAATTCTATTACAGCTTTTAATAAATCACCTTTAGTATTTTCTAAATGTACTTCAAACATATCAAAAAGATTAAATGCATCTGCTGTACTTCCAGCAAAACCAGCTAATATTTTTCCTTTATACAAAGTTCTAATCTTAGTTGCATTACCTTTTAAAACAGCATTTCCAAATGTAACTTGTCCATCTCCACCTATAACAGCTTTATTTTTACCCTTATAAGCGAGTATCGTAGTTGCGTCAAACATTTAATTACTCTCCAATAATATCAATTTTTAAAGTAGCATGAATTCCATGACCTAATTTACAATCTGCTTCAAAAATTCCAGCAGCTTTTATTTTTGATTTTAAATTGATATGTTTTTTATCTAACTCAATATCAAATTGTGTACTTAAGTTTTCAGAAATTTCTTTGTTAGTAACAGAACCAATTAAATGACCATTTGCACCAATTTTATGTTTAATAGTTAATTTTGTTGAATTAATTTTTTCAGCTAATGCATTTGCTTGAGCAATTTCTTCATCTAACTTAGCTTGAATTTCTGCTTGTTCTTTTTTCCACTCTTCAATAACCTCAGGAGTTGCATGTTTAGCAAAACCTTTACCAATTAAAAAATTCTTTCCGTATCCATCTTTAACTTCTTTTATCTCTCCAGTTTTTCCTAGAGATTTAACATCTTTAATTAATAAAACTTTCATAAATCTTCTCCAATAATATAAATGGCTAATAGTATACACAAAGAAAAATGAAGGGTGGTTTAATAAGGTTTAATTCCTAAGAGATTTCTAATAGCAATTTATATTTAAATAAATGCTATTAAAATAATTGATAATACAATTTGAAATTTGAAGATATAACCAGCTAGAACAAATGCATCCCAACCAGTCTTTTTAATTGCATTAAAACTAATTTTTAAACCAATAGCACTCATAGCTAAAATTAAAGCTATTTTTGAAGCTTCTGAAATTAGTTCAATAATATTTGAAGGCAAAACTCCACTAGTGGCAATTATAGAAAATAAAACAAATCCAATTACAAAAGGTGGCACTTGAAGTTTTGTCTTTTTTTCTGCTTTTTCTAAACTATGGTTTTTTGATGTATACCAAATAAGCCAAAAAATTACAGGTGTTAAAAGTAGGATTCTTCCCATTTTAGTAATAGTAGCACTTTGACCAACTGCTTCATTTACACTAAATCCAGCTGCTACAGCATGACCAACTGATTGTAAAGTATTACCTAGTAAAATTCCTAACTCTGTATCACTTAATCCAAGTAAAACACCAACTATAGGTAAAACAAATAAACCCATAGTACCAAGTAAATTAACAATAGCTATCGCTAAAGCAGATTTCTCTTTATCTAATTTTACTATATCTTTAGTAGCTGCAATTGCCGCACTTCCACATACACCATTACCAATAGCTAAAATTGAAGCAAAGTTTTGTTCAAACTTTAATTTTTTTGATAGGAAAATTCCAAAAGAAATTGTGGCAATCATTGAAACAATAATGATTAATAATGTTTGAAATCCTAATTCTAATAAAACATTAAAATCAAGATTTATACCTAAAAGTGAAATAGCAATAGCCAATAATGTTTTTTCACTAAAGGTAATTCCAGGATTAAATTTGTCAGATAAAGGAATAGTATTCCCAACTATTGCACCTAGTATAATTGCAATTGCAATTGAACCAATTACAATATACTGAGATAAAAACATCGCTGAAATAGCGATTAAAATACATAATATAATTCCATAAGCCTTATTCATGGCGGAATTATATAAAAAATATTTATAATTTAAACTTTTGTAAGATTAGTTTTTATTATCCCTAACTAGCTACGTCAAGAATATTTGGTAATGCTTCTCTAATTTTTCTTTTCTTAACATAATTGTTTAAACCAATATGATTGTTATAGCCTAAAAGTTTTGCTATTTTTCTAACAGATAAGCCTAAAGCTAAAAGCTCTTCAATTTTATCCCTTTGTTTATCAAATTTTGATTTTTGAATTGTACCTTTTGGTTTTCCTAAACTAATTCCATTTAGTTTCTTTTGAGTTAAAGCTTCTTTAGTTCTTAAGCTCATTAAATCTTTTTCTAAATTTAATGTCATAGACATCACACCTAAAATCATTTTAGTAAGCATGTCATTATTGTCTACTAAATCTAAATTTTGATTTAATACTAAAATTCTAATATTACTTGCTAAAAGAAATTTTACAATTTCAATAATTGTTTCAGTTGTTCTTCCTAAAACATTTAAATCATAAATCAAAAGGGTGTCATTTTTTTCACAATTTTCTAATAACTGCATAAGATTTGATTCTTCTCGGGGAAGATTAATTTCTATCTCAAAACTCTTGTTCACATTGATATTTTTTTCTTCAACATATTTGCTAATTGCATCAATCTGAATTTGACTATAAACTTGATTATTTTTATTTAATCTTACAAAACTTAAAATTCTAGACATCTATTTTCCTTGTACATTTTATATAAATAAAACTAAATTATTTTTTCATTTTGTTAAATTTAAATTATTAAATATTATACATATTGTTATTTTAAACTTAGCTTAAATTTAAGTAATATTTCAGCTTATTTTTATCTTCAAAACTCGAATTTTTTTTAAAGGATTTTTTTGATAATATATCTATAAATTTACAGGCAAAAAAAGGATTCAATTTGAAATTAACAGTAGCTATATCTGGAGCTAGCGGTTCAAATTTAGGGCTTAATTTTGTAAATAAAATCCCTGAAGACATTGAAGTGTTTTTAGTGGTTTCTCAAAGTGCTAAAAAAGCTCTAAAACTTGAAACAGGGAAAAACATAAAAGAATTATTAGTTAACAAACCTAATATTACTTACTTAAAAGATAGTGATATTGGGGCTTGTATAGCTTCTGGATCATTTAAAGTTGATAAGATGATTGTTATTCCTTGTTCTATGAATACACTTGCAAAATTTAGTGTTGGAATATCTGATTCTTTGATAACTAGAGCTTTTACAGTTATGCTAAAAGAGAAAAGAGAAATTGTAATTGCACCTAGAGAAATGCCTTTAAATAGTATAAATCTTGAAAACATGTTAAAACTTTCAAGATTAAATGTAACTATTGCTCCCCCAATTTTAGGATATTATTCTAATGTAAAATCACTAGAAGATATGGAAAACTTCTTAATTGGTAAGTGGTTCGATATGTTAAAAATTGATAATAAACTTTATGAAAGATGGAAATAATATGAACAACAATGAAGATGGTACTTACAAAAAAGCCATTTACAGCGGTACTTTTGATCCAATTACAAATGGTCATGTAGATATCGTAAGAAGGGCTTCAAATATTTTTGATGAAGTAATTGTTGCTGTGGCACAAAGTGAAAGAAAAGGCCCTATGTTTAGCCATGAACAAAGGGTTAAATTTGTTGAAGAAGCAACAAAAAATATAAAAAATGTAAGAGTGATTGGTTTTGATACTTTATTAGTAGATTTAGCTACACAATTAAAGGTAAACACTATTATTAGGGGTCTTAGAGCAGTTTCTGATTTTGAATATGAACTTCAAATGGGATATGCAAATGCTTCAATAAATAAAAAAATTGAAACATTGTATTTAATGCCATCACTTGAAAACGCATTTGTTTCTTCAACAATAGTAAGGGAAATCATTAGATTTGATGGTAAATATGATCATTTAATTCCAAAAGAAGTATATGAATGTATGTAGTAATTGAAGGGGTTGATACAGCTGGAAAATCAACACAAATAAGTGCATTAAAATCAAAATTTCCAGATGCTATATTTACAAAAGAACCAGGTGGGACAGACCTTGGTGTGAAACTTAGAACTATGGCTTTAGGTGGAGAAGCTAAATCAAATATAGCTGAGATGTTTCTTTTTTTAGCCGATAGAGCTGAACATATTGTAGAAGTAATAAAGCCTAATATCAATAATACAATTATCTCTGATAGGTCGGTAATATCGGGAATTGCTTATGCTACGAAATTTCCATTAGACGAGATGATTGAATTAAACAAAACAGCTACAAGTAATATACTACCAAGCCATGTAATAATTTTAGAATTAAGTAAAAATGAATTAGTAAGTAGATTATCAGCTAAAGAAAATGATTCTATAGAATTAAGAGGAATTGATTATCTTCTGAATATTCAAAATAGAATGAAAGAAACTGTAAAAAAATTAAACTTAAATCATGTTGTGATTGATGCAAGTTTAAGTATCGAAGAAATAGAAAACAAAATTGAGGATTTTTTAAATGAGTAAACAGACAATTCAAAGTTTAAGAGGTATGAAGGATATAGTAAATCACGATAGTGAGCTATTTACATATTTTGTGGATAATGCAGCTAAAATTGCACAAAATTATGGTTTCTGTTATATAGAAACTCCCCTTTTAGAAGAAACAAATCTGTTTAAAAGATCAGTTGGTGAGAGTTCTGATATCGTTAATAAAGAGATGTATCAATTTATTGACAAAGGTGAAAATGACGTTTGTTTAAGACCTGAAGGAACTGCTGGAGTTGTAAGACATTTTGTTGAAAAGAAACTAGATAGAGCTGGTGGAGAAAACAGATGGTATTACTATGGTCCAATGTTTAGATATGAGAGACCTCAAAAAGGTAGACTTAGAGAATTTCACCAATTTGGATGTGAAGTTTTTGGTGTAAGTTCTGTTTATGAAGATGCTAATATTATTCTTATGATTAAGGATATTTTAGATTTCTTCGGTATTAAATTTAAATTATTGTTAAACTCTTTAGGGTGTAAAGAGTGTATGCCTCCTTATAAAGAAAACCTAATTTCTCATCTTACTTCATTTAAAGAGAAACTATGTGAAGACTGTAATAGAAGGATAGAAACAAATCCTATTAGAGTACTTGATTGTAAAAATGATAACTGTCAATTATTATTAACAGATGCACCTAGAATTACAAACTCATTATGTGAGTCTTGTGATACAGACTTTGATAAGTTAAAAGATATACTTGATTTTAATAATGTTGAATACACAGTTGATTCAAATTTAGTTAGAGGGTTAGATTACTACTCAAAAACTGCATTTGAATTTGTAAGTGATGAAATTGGTGCTCAAAGTGCAATTGCAGGTGGTGGAAGATACGATAGATTAGTTGAATTTCTAGGTGGTAAAGCAACACCTGCTATTGGTTTTGCTATTGGTATTGAAAGATTATTAGAATTAATAAAAGTTAAAGAAGATACTCAAGATGTACTTTATATTGGTGCTATGAGTGAAGATGCATTAAATGTTATAACTAAAATTGCTAATAAAAAAAGAAAAGAAATCAAAACTGTATTAGAATATTCATCAAGAGGTTTTTCAAAGCACTTTAAAATAGCAGATAAAAAAGGTGCTACAATTGTTGCATTAGTTGGGGAAGATGAACTAAAAAATAATACAATATTTGTAAAAAACATTAAAACAAATGAAGAAAGTAACATTAATTTAGAGGAATTTTAATTGAAAAACTATGGTATTGATATATGGGGTGATAGCAATTTTTATGTTGATAAAGACCTTGTAAAAGTAAATTATGGTTCAAAACCATCATTATTATCGATTGTTAAAGAGATCAGAGATCAAGACTTTAAAGGGCCATTATTACTAAGGTTCCCACATATTACTAAAAAGCAAATCACTACCTTGTATGGTGCTTTTAGTAAAAGTATAAAAGAGTACAACTATAAAGGTAAATTCAATGCCGTATTTCCTCTAAAAGTTAATCAGTTACCAAACTTTGTATTACCTCTAGTTGAAGCTGGTGGTAAACATAATTATGGTTTAGAAGCTGGAAGTAAAGCTGAATTAATTTTAGCAATGACTTACAATAATATTGGTTCACCAATTACTGTAAATGGTTTTAAAGATAAAGAAATGATTCACATTTGTTTTATTGCTAAAGCTATGGGTCACAATATTTCAGTGATTATAGAAGGTTTAAATGAACTTGAAATGATTGTAGAGGTATTAAAAGAAACAAAATTAGAGTGTCCAAATGTTGGGATAAGAGTTAGACTTCATAGTGGTGGAAGTGGTTTATGGGCAAAAAGTGGTGGAATAAATTCTAAATTTGGTTTAACATCAACTGAAATACTTGAAGCCTTTGAACTTATGGAAGAGACAAATATTCAAGACAATTTAACTATGATTCACTTTCATATTGGTTCAGCAATGAACTCTATAAAACCTTTAAAAAAAGCATTAAGAGAATCTGGTCATATTTATGCAGCTTTAAAAAACTTAGGTGCAAATAAACTAAATTCTATTAATATTGGTGGAGGTTTAGCTGTTGAGTATAGTGCCTATGAAAGAACAAGATTTTATTCTTTAACAGAGTTTGCAAATGATGTTGTTTTTACATTAAAAGAGATTGCAAGGCAAAAAGGTGTTGAAGAACCTAACATTTTCACAGAATCGGGAAGATTTATTAGTGCCGCTTCTACTGTTTTAATTACTCCTGTTTTAGAACTATTTTCTACAGAATATGAACTTGAGCACTTAAATCTAAAAGAAGTTAATCCACCTTTAATACAAGAACTTTCTGAACTACACAAAGACATGAGTAAAAAAACTGCATACGAATATATGCACGATAGTATCGATCATATGGAATCACTTTTAACTTTATTTGATTTAGGTTACATTGATTTACAAGACAGATCAAATGCTGAAATCTTAACACATCAAATTATTAAAAAAGCTATTTCATTTTTAGAAGTTGACGATTATGAAGAACTTAAAAATATTGATCAGAATATTCAAGAGAAGTATTTATTAAACTTCTCATTATTTCAATCTTTACCTGATTATTGGGGTATTGACCAAGAGTTTCCTATTATGCCTATAAGTCATTTAGATAAGAAACCAACTAGAAGTGCATCTTTATGGGATATCACTTGTGATAGTGATGGAGAATTACCATTTGATGCAAAAAAACCATTGTATTTACATGATATCAACTTAAACAAACAAGATTACTTCTTAGGTTTCTTTAATGTTGGTGCATATCAAGATACATTAGGAATGAAACACAATCTTTTTTCACATCCAACAGAAGTAAATGTTGTATTTGATAAAGATGATAATGTTGTTTTAGAAAAAATATTAGAGTCTCAAAAAATAGAAGATATTTTAGAAGATATTGATTATGACCCTACTGAAATTAGAAGTGTACTTCAAGCAAATCTTCCTTTTGAATTATATAAAGATATTGAGACATATTTACAACAAAACAGCTATTTAAAAACTATATGGAGTTATTATGATGAGTGAAAAACAAACTGAAATAAATGAAGATAAATTATCGTTATGGGCTCAAATAAAAGAAGATTTTTCGGTACCAAAATTAAATGACCCTGCTTTAGATTCAAATGTTGAATTATTTTTTAACTACCCGGGTGTTTGGGCAATAGTAAATCACAGAATTGCCAATAGATTATACAATAGAGGTTGGAAAAGATTATCTAGGGTTTTAGTTGGATTCTCTTCTTTATTTACAAAAACAGATATTCACCCTGCTGCAACAATTGGTAGAAGAGTATTTATTGACCACGCTATTGGAGTTGTGATTGGAGCAACTACAATTATTGAAGATGATGTATTAATTTATCAAGGTGTAACTTTAGGTGGAGTTAGTTTAGATAAAGGGAAAAGACACCCTACTATTAAATCAAATGTTGTTGTGGGAAGTGGAGCAAAGGTTTTAGGAAATATCACAATTGGTAAAAATTCTAAAATTGGTGCAAACTCAGTAGTTGTATGTGATGTTCCAAAAAATTCTACTGCTGTTGGTGTTCCTGCTAAGATCATTAAAAGAGATGATAGACATACTAAATTAGGTCATAATAATCTTCCTGATATCAATAAAGAGATGTTTAAATATCTTATTGAAAGAATTCATATCTTAGAAGTTGCATTAAAAGAAGAAGATGGTATTGATGTAAGTTCTAAAGATAAAACTTTAGAAGAAGAGTATACTAAATTTATTGACGCTATGAATTCTATTAAGAAGAACTAAGTTGATTGAATTAGCAATTTTTGGAACTATAACTGGATTTATATCTGGTTTCTTTGGAGTTGGTGGAGGTATGATTTTAGTACCTATGCTTTTATATGCTGGATATGTGATGAAAGAAGCCGTTTCAATTTCTATTATGCAAATGGTTTTTTCATCTATTTATGGTTCATTTCTTAACTCTAAAAAAGCTAAAAATGTTTTAAAAGATGGTTTAGTAATAGGTATTGGTGGTTTTGTAGGTGGTCTACAAAATGGATTTATAATCTCTCATGTTTCAAATGAAACTTTACAGTATTTATTTTTAGCTATCTTAGTTTATTCTATTGTTAAAATATTCAAATCACCTGCTGAGAATAAAGAAGGTCCAAAACAAGTAAATAAATTAGCTTTATTTGTAATTGGATTTTGTATCGGTATTGTTGCAATGAGTATTGGTATAGGTGGGTCTATTTTATTAACACCTGTGTTAGTTGGTTTTTTAAGATATGATTTAAAAACTGCAACTGCTTTAGGTTTATTTTTTGTAATTTTTTCTTCAGTAGCTGGTTTTATATCTTTATCTTTAATAGATCAAATGCTTTATAAAGAAGGTGCGATAGTTGGAATTTGTTCTTTAGTGGGTGTTTATTTTGGAATATTAGCTAAGGGTAAAATTCAATCTAATTCATATAAAAAGTTCATATTACTTTTAAATATTTTAATATTAATTGCAATGGTAAATAAACTATTTTTCTAAAGAATATTAGTTTGATTTCTACCATTGTTTTTAGAAATATATAAGGCCTTATCAGCTCTTGAAACAGTTTCTAAAATATCTTCACCTAAAGAATAAAATGTTCCTCCAAATGAGCAATTTAAATGCCCTATTTCTTGAAAATCATGCATCTCTATAGTAATTCTTAAGTTTTCAATGGCTTTATATAATGAGTCTTTATTTTCTATTTTCATAACTAAAATAAATTCTTCCCCACCCCATCTAACTAAAATATCATTTGATCTTGAATGTTTTTTAATCAATTTTACTAATTCAATTAAAACTTTATCACCTACATTATGACCATAAGTATCATTAACATTTTTGAAAAAATCTATGTCAATCATAGTTAATGTAAATTGTGTATTTTCATTACTTAGATTATTTATCATTTTATCTATTTTAATTTCAAAGAATTCTCTGTTATAAGCATCAGTTAACTTATCTTTTAATACTTTATTCTTTAATACTGATTTTTCTAAATAACTACTAGTTTCATTTGAAAAAACTATTGAATATAAATTATCTGAAAACTCATTTATATGTACGCCAAAAATATGAATATTATCATTTTTTGATTTCATTGAAACTATTCTTTTTGATGGTTCGAGTTTTTTAATATAATCAATCCAACTACTATTATTATCAATTTTTTTTAAATGAAAAAATTCATCATCTTCAATAAAAAATTCACATATACACTTATGATTTGCTAAAAAATCTTCTAAGTTATCATAATCAAAAAAGTCAAATAGTCTTTTATTAGCGTCTTTTATTAGTTTTCCATCAGTTAAAACAATAATATCTGTTAAACTATCAATAAATTTCTTTAAGTTCTTTAGTTTATTTTCTTCTAACTCTTTTATTTCATTTAAAAGTTTCATTTCTTTTTCTATTGAAGTTAATGAAACTAAATAATTAAACTCTTCAAATCCACTAATTTCTTTTATATTAATTTTAAACTTTTGTTTTTCATTTTTAGATACATTAAGATAAGTTTCATATGTTTCATTTTTAAAATTCTTTTTTAAAATCCAATCTAAAAAATCATTTCTTTCTTCTTGTAAACAAAAAAATGGAAAATAGTTTTTATTATTTGTTTTATTTAAATTAAAATTCAATCTTGCTTCTAAGTTATAGTTTACTACATTTAAATTTTCATCTAATAAAAAATATGGACTTGGAGCATTTTGAAAAATAACATTAAGCTTTTCTATGAGCTTTTTATTTTCAAACTCCTTTGAAATCAATTCTTCATTTTGAGCTAATAGTTCTGCTTCATATATGTCTAAATCATTTGCTAAATTTTCAATATCATTAGAGGAG
>Ga0102954_1000099_pt1 | contig 25436 bp, 21 predicted proteins | sample SalPonA_C_H2O_MG_FD_78511 | JGI IMG/M metagenome (GOLD analysis project Ga0102954, IMG submission 78511) | Water microbial communities from South San Francisco under conditions of wetland restoration - Salt Pond MetaG R2A_C_H2O_MG | ecosystem: Environmental > Aquatic > Non-marine Saline and... | reverse complement strand
TCCGTCCAATTCGAAGTGCATAAAACGGAAATTGCGGCTTATTTGAGAGATCTAGATAAAATGGTTTCACTTACCATGCGCTCTTTGGTGGGTTCGAACAAGGATATTTTAAAGGCTAGCGCAAGGCGATTGGAAGAGGAAAAGAAACAGTTAGAGAAGCAGCTGAAAAAGGCGTTTCGCCCAAACAACGCCATTTCAAGTGATGACCAGATAAAATATACACAGTTAAAAATTCTGGCGAATAAGAGCGTACTGGACTCCTTCAATGTAGCACATCGGTTGGCTTCAAATTCCTTGGAACATCTGACCAATTTTGGTGGTTTGCCGCGCAGCGAGTATCTAGATTTTATTCTGGATTCTGAAGATGAAATCAAACGCTTCATCGATGACGTGCGACGTCAAACCTTGAACAATAGATCTGAGTACAGCAGTCAGCTCGGTGAAAAAAAGAACAGGTTGGTGGAGAAGTTTGAGCGTGCCTTACAGTCCGAGGTAACGTACTTCAGCCAAAACAAAGTCAGTAATAGACTGACGCAACTTCAAGTCTCTATAACCTTAGACATGATTCAACTCATCCAGGAAGTAGAGGAGGTGTACCGAGTGCACAACGACTTTGTAAAGAACCATCTTACAAAGCCTTCTCCCTTGAGCTAGACACAATACGCAGAAAAAAAAGGCACCCGCGGGGTGCCTTTTCAGTTTTAAAATAAGAGACGAATGAAGTCCTTATTGCTCAGCGTAGTTCTCATAGAAGTAAGGGATGGTCTCAATTCCCTTGAAGTAATTGAACACGCCAAAGTGTTCGTTCGGACTGTGTATGGCATCGCTGTCCAAGCCGAATCCCATTAAAATACTTTTCGCACCAAGTACTTGTTCGAACAAAGCAACGATTGGAATAGAACCACCGCTACGAACTGGCAAAGCGGGTTTGCCAAAGGTGGTTTCATAGGCTTTTGAAGCTGCTTGATAGGCTGGGTTGGTGGTGTGCGTCACATAAGGAAGCCCTCCGTGATGAGGAACAACGTTTACATGTACACTTTTTGGAGCGATGTTTTTAAAATGACGGATAAACTTCTGTGTGATGTCCTCTGGGTCCTGACCGGGTACTAATCGCATTGATATTTTGGCATGAGCCTTTGAAGGAATCACCGTTTTTGCACCTTCACCGATGTACCCACCCCAAATACCATTTACATCTAAAGTAGGTCGAATAGAAGTGCGTTCAGGAGTGGAATACCCCGTTTCTCCTTGTTCTGCAAGAATCTTGATACTCTCATTGAAGGCCTCTTGGCTAAATGGTGCTTTCGCCATTAACGCTCGTTCCTCATCAGAAACGATTTCTACACCGTCATAGAATCCTTCTACTGTAACCTCTCCCTTTTCGTTGTGTAGGCTACCGATCATCTGTGAAAGCACATTTAAAGGATTGGCCACGGCGCCACCGTATAGTCCACTGTGAAGATCGCGATTAGGTCCCGTTACTTCTACCTCAACATAGCTCAGACCGCGAAGACCTGTGGTAATCGAAGGTGTATCATTGGCAATCATTCCTGTGTCGGAAATCAGAATAGTATCACATGCCAATTTCTCTTTGTACTCGTTGATAAAGGGTTCTAAATTCATAGAACCTACTTCTTCTTCGCCTTCAATCATGAATTTAATATTACAAGGAATATTTCCCTGAGCTTTCATGATTTCGAACGCTTTCAAATGCATAAACATTTGCCCTTTATCATCACAAGCACCACGCGCAAAAATGGCTCCTTCAGGGTGGATCTCTGTAGTTTTGATGATTGGTTCAAACGGATCAGCGTCCCAAAGTTCGATGGGGTCTGCAGGCTGCACATCGTAGTGACCATAGACCAATACAGTCGGTAAGGCTGGATCTACTAAACATTCGCCATACACGATGGGGTGGCCTTTTGTTGGGAAAATTTCTACCTGCTCTAAGCCTAGTTTATTCATGTGTCCGGCTATCGCTTCAGCGCACGCGGCAACATCCTTAATATAAGCTGGGTCAGCAGAAATAGAGGGGATTCGGAGCAGCTCAAACAGTTCTTCTAATAAACGCTCTTTGTTCGCCTCGATAAACTCTTTTGGTAACATATGTGGGTTCAATTTTTTCGAATTCCTTCAAAGTTAAGGGCTGGTGGATTGTCTAGAGAATAATCGTGAATTTTTCTATCTTCGACAGATGCGAAATTTCCTAATATTCCTGTTCACTAGTACCGCACTGCTACTCTCTGCTCAGCCCTCCATGACGGTGAGTACTTCGGGAAACTATAACAATCCATATTGGATGGCCTCTAACATATTGGTAGATACTACACTATCCATCTTTAACATGGGTCAGAATGGATTACCGCTAACACAACCTGATAACAACCAGATCGGTTATTTTACTGCCAATAATGCGAATTTTCCAATCCAATCAGGTATTGTAATGGTCGCTGCGAGCAACGCAAATGCGGTCATACAAACCGCGCCTGGTCCTTCTGGCGATAATGTATCTGTTACGGATACCGAGCTCTCTTCCGTTCTTACCCAGTTAGGCACCTCTGGAACAATGTATGATATGGTGGAAATTGAATTCAGCTTTATTGCCCAAAGTGATTCCATCGAGTTCAATTATGTCTTCGGAAGTTTCGAATATAACGGCTATACCTGTAGTAACTATAACGATGTTTTTGGATTCTTTTTAGAGGGAAGCTATATCAATGGAACTACGGCTCCAACGGGGCAAACTATTGTTCGAAACATTGCAACAATTCCTGGGACCACAACTCCAATCGCAGTGAATACGATTAATGGAGGGAGTCCCACTGGAGGGGGTAGTGCTTCCAACTGTTTAAGTGCGAATCCAAACTATGTCGCACACAGTGCCTATTACAATTCTTCAAACGGCAGTATCACAACGTTGGATGGGTATACGGATAAATTTACAGCCAAGGCTGAGGTTTCCTGTGGTGGTTGGTATACCATACGTTTGAAACTCGCCAATGTTACAGATAACGCATTGACTTCTGCGGTATTCTTAGAGGAAAAATCCCTAAAGGGACCAGTGATTACTATTTCTGATAGTACAAACATGGGGAACTCGTTCAACGATACGTTGTTGGTAGAGGGGTGCAATAGAAACGAGATAGTTTTTTCCCGTAGTTCGAATTTGAACATTGAAATGAAGATCCCAATTAAAACGGAGGGAAATGCCGTCGAAGGGGTGGATTACAGCACGTTACCAGATACGCTCACACTTGCGCCAGGAGTAAAGTCAGATACGCTGGTATTCTACGTGTATGACGATAATGTTAGCGAAGGTCTTGACACCCTTACGATTGTTCAGGATTATGTATTTACAGAATGTTACAACTATCCGGTGACTAGACTCAACTACCTTATACGGGATAAGGATACGCTCGACGCTACACTTACCAAAAGCTTGGCTACAGACTCAGTTGCCTGCCCTGGTGATAGTGTGGAACTTACTGTAACCCTAAATTCTTACGAAGGGTCTTACTCAGGGTATTGGTTAGCAGATAGCTCTATTGCTTTTTCCAGATATGTCGAAGTAAATGGTGACACAGCCTTTCATTTTGTGCTGCAGGATGAGTGTGGTGATTCCATTTTACTAACTCAGGAACTGTATGTGAGTAACTATACTCCGATGGTCTATGAGGCAGATACGGTACGTGTTTGCCCTGGAGATAGTGCCTTGATAGCACCTTTGTACTTCGGTGGACGTTCACCATTATCGTTTGTTTGGACGGATAATTTGAGCACAAATAACCCAAGAATGGTTCTGCCGTATAACGATACAACGTACTATGAGTTTAGCGTGGTCGACGGTTGTGATATGTTGTTGCTCGATAGTGCAATGGCCATTAATATGCCTGCACCATCTGCCGGATTCTCGTACATGAACGACCCTTATGTTCCGCTTCGAGTGTTGTTTTCTGAAAAGGCGACGAACGAGATTGATTGGCTTTGGTACGTAGATTCAACGGTTATTACTGGTTTAGAATTTGAATATGATTTTGCACGTCCTGGGGATTATGAAGTGATTCAGGTAGTCACTAGCGATTTTGGTTGTATAGATAGTATCACACTTACCGTGGCAGTAGAGACCGATTTCTACCTCTATATTCCAAAAGCATTTACTCCTGATGGTGACGGATTGAATGAATGTTTTGAGATTAAGGGTGTAGGCTATGAAGGTTATACCCTAAAGGTCTTTGACCGTTGGGGGAATGAAGTTTTTGCAACTTCCGAACAGAATGAATGTTGGGACGGTACTTACAGAGGCGAGGACGTTCCTATGGGAACTTATTCCTACCGATTGATAGCGAACTTACCTTTTGGAGAGATAGCTATTCGTGAGGGTACACTTCAAATCATTCGTCGTTAAAGGAAGGGCAGCGTCAGAATTCCGATGACCAATACGATTTTATAACCGAGATGCGCCCATCTCAACGAACGCAATTCGGTAGACCGAAGTGTGGTTAGATTCGAGAGGGTTAAAATCACCAAGATCAATACTATTCCAAACTCTGCTTGTGGTGAGAAAAGCCCTTTCGTGAAGAAGGCTGGAAGCCAAGCGAGTGAATTACTGATCAGAAGCGCAAATCTTGTGCGATCTAAGCCGAACTCGCTAGCTACGGATACTCTTCCAGCAAGTACATCCCCTTTGAAGGTCATCAAATCTTTAAGTAACTCACGTGAAAAAAGCGTTATGCCCAATAGGGCGCCAAAGGCCAATGTGTGTAAGCTGAGGTAGTGATGGTATACGGAAATTCCAAAAAAAGGCACGAGAGCTAGAATTGCCGCACTAATGTGGGAGATGATCGGCAGGTTACGCAACTTATGAGAGTAAAACCAGAGACCGATTGCGTAGGCAATAAAGAACAAGAATGCCCTAGGGCTGACGGTAAGGGCAAGAAGCAAACCGAACAGAAGAAGTAGCAGGGCCACTCGGAAGCTTGTTGATTTACTCACGAGTCGTTCAAATGCCGTTTGACGCGGCCGGTTGATCGTATCTGCTTCTAAGTCGTAAAAACTGTTGGTTAAAAAGCCAAATGATAGAATCAAGGCAGAGGCCCAGATGATCATATGTGTTTCAGGATTGACTATTGCCTCTAGTCGCTCACCGGGTGCAGCAAAAACATAAATCGCCGTTAGATACTGCCCTAGTAGGAGCATAATGATGTTGTACCAACGTATTTGGCTAAGTAGAGCTAGTGCTTTTAAGAATTGGAGTCGACGGCGGCTTAATGGTCTCAAAACTTATAGACAACCTCTGGAGAGAAGCGTTCGAATTTCTTTTTGACAGCATCAAAGTCCCGAGTGAAGCCCATAACAAATCCGCCCCCGCCGGAACCACAAAGTTTTAGGAAGTATTCCTCTGATTCCAATCCTTCTTTCCAAAGTTCGTGGAAGCCAGAAGGGATCATCGGATCGAAGTAGTCTAAGACAAGCGAGCTCAGTTTTTTCAGGTTAGAGAATAAGGGTGTTGTATCACCTTTGACAAATGCCTGAATACAAGCGTCATTGTATTTGACGAATTGATCCTTGAGCATGTTTCTAAACCCATCTTCTTTTAGTTTCTCCATGAAGATTTCTACCATAGGTTGTGTTTCTCCTGGAGCTCCGCTGTTTAACAAGAATACAGCGCCTTTACCGCCACTGGTTTCTGGAAGGGAAACGGTGCCTAATTGATCCTTACTTTGGATGAGTAAAGGAAGGCCTAGGTAACAAATGGTGGGGTCAATTCCACTGCTTTTTCCATGGAAATAGCTTTCCATCCAGCTGAAGATTCGCTTGAGTTCTTTAATATCTTCAGGTTTCTGAGGTTCTGAAGAAATCTTGTCGTTGCAGAAGCGTTCATAAATGGCAGCTACTAAAGCACCAGAAGAGCCTACTCCAAAGCCTTGCGGTATAGACGAGTCGAAAAATAATCCATTATCCAACTCATTTTCGAACATTTCAAAGTCAAAAGAACAAGGTGCGCCCTGACTCTTTAGATAGGTTAGATAGTTGCGAAGATGCTCGTTAGAGGTTTGCTCCTGCGGGTTGAATTGGTCTGAGAATTGAAATGCGCCTTTGTAATAGGTATGCGGTATGGAGAGACCCATACTATCTTTAATGATTCCATACTCTCCAAAGAGTAGGACCTTACCGTAAAACAAGGGTGAATTTTTCATCATTAAGTTTACCTTACATGTTTCGGTCCAAGCCCGACTTCGTCACAAAGATAACTACCATCCTTACAGAATGTTCGAAGCTCAGTATCAATGAAGTCCAAAATTACATCTTTGTGAGATTTAGGGTACAATACATGTACGTTTGCACCTGCATCCAGAGTGAAATAAACGGGGTTGCCAGTCTCTTTGCGGTAGGCCCATATTCTTTCGATGATCTCCAAAGTATTTGGCTTCATGAGTATGAAGTACGGCATTGATGTCATCATCATGCCGTGAAGAGTCAATGCTTCGCTTTCTACGAGTTCACCAAAGGTTTGAAGATCTCCTTCAAGCATAGCGCGCAGTAATACGCTTTGATTTTCATGAGCTTGATTAAATCTTGCCTCTGCATAAGGGTGTCCATTCATAAGTCCGTGACCGACTGTACTACTCACAGCTTTGCTTCCCTTTTCCACGAGTAAGATAGTGTCTTGAAAAGAGGTGAATATAGGATGGACATCATTAAAAGCTACCGCATGGGTGTCACTACTGCCTTGTATTTCGGCATGTTTTCCCCAAGCAGCTAATGGTCCGTACACAGAACGAGAGCCACTCCCAGAACCTAGGCGTGCAGCTTCGCTAGCCTCATGAAAAAAGTCTGAAATAGTTAATCCAAGCTCTTTTTTAATACTCATCAAGCAAAGAGCCAAAGCGCTCATTCCAGATGCAGAGGATGCTATACCTGAGCTGTGTGGAAAACTGTTCGAGGTATGAATTTCAAAGTCATAAGCACCAATAAATGGAAAGAGGTGCGTTGTACGCTCAAAGAATGTATGAATTTTGGGTAAGAAGTCCGGTGTTTCCACCTGATCAAGAAACACCTTAACAGTTCCCTGTCCTTCGCTGTATTTTAAGGTGGTCGTAGTTATGGCTTTACTCAACGTAAACGATATCGACGGGTTCGCCGGAATCTGAACGTCATATTTACCCCAGTATTTAACTAAGGCAATGTTTGATGGACTTTCCCAAGTAACCGCTTTCATCATTCGAAGCTCACGCCGCTCACGTTCATTGAACGGTCGACTTTTTTAACAAGACCTTGAAGTGTTTTTCCTGGGCCGCATTCAACAAAATCGGTGATGCCAGCTTCAATCATTTCCTGCACACTTTGCGTCCATTTGACAGGTGCCGTGAGTTGATCGATGAGATTCTTTTTAATCTCTACTGGATCAACAACGGCTTTTGCAATGCTGTTTTGAACGACTGGACAAGCTGGCTTTTGAAATTCAGTTTGTTCAATAGCCGCTGCCAATTCCTCCCTTGCGGGCTCCATGAGAGGGCTGTGGAAGGCGCCACCCACAGGAAGTACTAAAGCACGTTTTGCGCCAGCCTCTTTCGCTTTTTCGCAAGCCGCCTCAATAGCGCTGATTTCACCGGAAATCACCAGCTGTCCTGGGCAATTGTAATTTGCCGCGACAACGACTCCTTCGACGCTGGCACAAATATCTTCAACCACCTCATCACTTAGGCCCAGTATTGCAGCCATGGTTGAGGGCGTTGCCTCGCATGCTGCTTGCATGGCAAGAGCACGCTTACTAACCAGCAATAGAGCGTCCTCAAAGCGCAAAGCGCCTGCGGCTGTAAGTGCTGAAAACTCACCCAAGCTATGACCCGCGACCATATCAGGTTTAAAGTCATCACCTAAAAGCTTTGCCATGATCACACTCAGCGTGAAGATTGCTGGTTGAGTGACTTTGGTTTCTTTAAGCTCCTCTGCAGTTCCTTCGAACATGATTTTACTTAAAGAGAATCCTAGAACCTCGTCTGCTTTATCAAAAAGTGCTTTAGCGGTAGTGTGATTCTCATAAAGATCTTTTCCCATTCCTGGGTATTGTGCTCCCTGTCCGGGGAAAACGTAGGCTGTACTCATTATCCGTAGTATTCTATAATGTTGTTATTCGTTTCCGCGAGTACAATTTTATGTAGCTTGGCGTTGAACGGTACTATTTTAGGCTCTAAAATCTTCCAAAACTCCATTGCAATCACTTCTGCAGTAGGCATCTTACCCTGCATAAAATCGATATCTAGGTTGAAGTTTTTATGATCAACCACATCGATAATGTGCTCGCGAATGATGTGCTTAAGGTCAAAGAGATTCATGACGAAACCCGTTTCAGGATCGATTTCACCTTTGACTGTAACTTCCAGATCAAAATTGTGGCCGTGGTAGTTCTCATTGGAGCATTTACCAAAGACACGTTTGTTGGTCTCAGCATCCCATTGGTCGTTCCAAAGTTTGTGTGCAGCACAGAAGTGCTCTTTTCTTTTAATGTAAATCATGTGACCTACTTGAGTATTTAGTGCAAAGATACAACAGGTGAATTGTTTTAAGGCTGAGGCTCAAATCCTTCTTGCTTGGAAACCCAGTTCTGGCAGGATTGAATCAATTCAGGGTAAAAATCAAGCATCCATTGCTCCGTGGCGTGGTAATGTTTTTCGGGTAGATTCGCGAAATAGCCGTAAAGTGCAGTAGCTACCGGATGTCGCTTCGATATTCCATTTGCAGCGCGTTCTAACCCAGTGAGATGTTGATAATCGAGTATCCAATTTTGACGAATCAGATGTGGCGCCATCGCACGAGCTTTTCCTTTGAGTAAGTGTTGATGCTTTGAGATTTCGTCAATACAGAGCAAAGAGAATTCTTCATTCGACATTTTTGCGGTATGAGGCTGAAGTGTTCTAAAATCTTTCCAGTGCTTGTGCAAAAAATAGTCGCCGAAAAGATCCAGTGCTATGCCTGCGACTTTGCCCAGCTCCGGGCGTAGAACTTTTATGGCCTCCCTTGTGAGCAGGTGGTTGTCGGTAAAGCTGTCGATATGTCGATGGAGTTGAACGCCCAAGAGTTCTTCTTTACAGGCACTCACTTTCCAGGCGGAACCTTTGTAGCCATCACCTGAAAAATTAAAAACCCGAACCAAGGTATGGTTCGGGCTTGTATGAAGGTGTGCTAGAAAGTTCACGTGAATCTAGTTTATTAATTTGATGAGATCATCTACTTTGAAAGGTTTGGTCAAAAACTTAATCCCAGAATTTTCCGGGAAACACTTGTAAACACTCTCTATGTCGAAACCACTGATAACGACAAATTGCTTATCGCTGTAATGACGTTCTGTTTTCAGTGATCTAATGAGTTCATCGGCATTCATTACAGGCATGAAAAAGTCAGTAATAATGATGTCCACTTCTACTGGATTTTCTCTCAAGTCGACATAGGCCTCAGCACCATTTTCATAGATTCTGAGCACATTGAATCCAATGATTTCAAGTAATTCCTTGAACGTTTCTCTCAAGTTGATATCATCTTCGACAAGAACAACAGAATGAGCCATAGTAAGCGATTTTTAGGCGGTTTGTTTAGGATTTCGCTTCCAAATTCGTTTATAAATCTCAAAAAACAAAATTTTAAAAACGAAGTTGGATTTTATTTGAGCTCATGAAATGAGAAAGCAAGTACTTACTCAATCACGAAATCATAAGATTCCATAACGGGGTTGATCAATAGCTTTTCGCAGGCTTCCTTTACCATTGCCTCTGCAGCTTCTTTGGAATCAGCTTCAACATCTAAGGTGATGTGCTTGCCGATACGAACGCTTGTCAATGCATCAAGACCGATGTTTTTCAAGTTAGCACCCACAGCTTTTCCTTGAGGATCTAACAAGGCTTTCTGAGGCATTACATTGATTTCAGCGGTGAATTTCATAGTGTTTTATTTAATTATTCAGCTTTGTGTCTTGGTAAAAAGAGACCAATAATAGGCAACAAAAATACGACAATACTCAAAGCTAGTGATCGAAAAAAGTAACTAAAGAGGAGAAATAGTGGGATTAAGACGAATTGGCCACGCTTTCTAGCTTTGCTTCCCCCGTCTTTCAAGCTGATCACAAGGATATTCGCATTTGTCCAGTAGACCGATATCGCCCACAGCGCAACCAAAACTAAAGTGAAAATGAGTCGCTGGTCCGAGTCAAAGCTCACTACCCATTGCCAGTTCTCCATGGAACCCAGCCAGCTCCATATCCCTAAGGCGAAAAGTGCATTCGCGGGAGTAGGCATACCAATAAAGTCTATTTTTTGTTCGGTGCTTAGATTGAACTTTGCGAGGCGGTACACACTTGAAGCAGCGACCAGTCCACCCATGAATATGGCAAAGGGTTGATCGATAGCACCATATCCTCCAAGGATACTTGACCAAAGAAATGCGGGTACTGCGCCGAAAGAGATGGCATCTGATAGAGAGTCGAGTTCCTTGCCAAGCGGGCCCGAAACGCCTAATTTCCGGGCTAAAAGCCCGTCCAACATATCACAAAGTGCCGCGGCTAAGAGACATGCTACGACTCCTGTACCACTGTCAGCTTGAATAAAATAAATCGCTGCCACACCCAGTGTAGCGTTTAAAAGCGTTAAAAGATTCGGAAGGTGTTTCATGGGGTACAAAGATGCATTATTTTGGCTGCTTATGAGGAATCTCCAAAAATTGAGCGTCACTAGTTTAGCCATCGTCGCAGTCCTTGGATTGAATGTAGCGTGGTGGTACCCCATAACTGCACCGTTCATCATAGTAGCACTTGCAGCTTTAGAGCTTTTGGCGAAAAAAAGTAAGCGTCCATTTTTGGCGCTGTACGCCGTTTTCGCACTATGGAACGCAGGTACTACCTATTGGATTGCCAATGCGCATCCATTGGGCGTAGTCGCTACAGTAGGGATTAACGCTGCTTTGATGGCAGCTGCACTTTGGTGGGGCGTGAGAAGTGAGCAGCTGCTCCTGCGTTTTCCTACCTTTAAAAAGTTCAAAGCGTTGCGTTATTTGCCCATTGCGGGGGCCTGGATCGCTTTCGAGCAGTTGCATGAAAACTGGGCACTTTCCTTTCCTTGGCTGAATTTGGGTAATACCTTTCACAGCCTCCCTTCTTTTGTTCAATGGTATCAATTCACAGGTGTTATCGGAGGAACCTTATGGATCTTGTTGCTAAGCCAAATGCTTGCCAAAGGAGCCTCTCTTCGTCCGGCTATAGGTTTGTTCGCCTTTCCATTAGCAGTATCGCTCACGCTCTATGCTTGGCCCGATTCATCGGCTCACAATAGCATTGAGGTAGCGATTGTTCAACCAAACATTGACGCTTACGTGGATAAGTGGGAGCTGCCCGAACGCGTCCAAATACAAAAAGCAGAGCAGCTGTTGGAGCAGTCCCTCGGTCAAGCTAGTGTTGATTTATTGGTGTTGCCGGAAACATTTTTACCAAAGACCCGAGAGGAGGGTACTTTCGGTCGCACTGCGGAGGATGCCCAATTTCAAAGGCTTCATCAGCGATTTGCAAAAGCCACCCTGTTTGGTGCAACGACCTATGACTTTCAGAATACCCCGAATGCTTATAACCGTCCGTACGGCAGTAAATTCTATACGATTTACAACACCGCTTTATTTGCTCAGGGTTTGAATTCTCTGGATTACTACCATAAAGGCAAGCTTGTGGTGGGTGCGGAGACCATGCCTTTTGTACAAACGTTAAAGCCGATTTTAGGAGATTGGTCGGTAGCCTTGGGCGGAACCTCCGGCACCTTAGGTGTGAGCGAGGAGCGTAAGGTGTTTGCTGCCAAGGAGTCTGCACTGGTTTTGGCGCCAATTATTTGTTGGGAAAATGAATTTTCAAATTATGCCACCGCTTATGCTCGCAAGGGCGCCAATCTTATCGCTGTGATTACCAATGATGGATGGTGGGGAGATACACCGGGTCATGTGCAGCATTTGCACTTTTCGGGTCTGCGTGCGATCGAACAGGGAAAATATGTCGTTCGCAGTGCGAATACAGGAATATCCGCAGTGATTGATCATAAAGGTCGGGTCTTGCAGCGCCTTGGCTGGGATGAAGAAGGGGTGATTCATGCAGAAGTCCCACTGCATGAATACCAAACCTTCTATGTTAGAACAGGAAACATTTTAGGTCCATTCTTCGTTGCCGTATTTGGCTGTATTGCCGGTATAGTTCTAGTTAGCAGATTTTTCCGCTTAAAGCAGTAGTAAAGGATTTGTGGTCGTTAAATTTGTGCCACGTAAAAACAAAATGTAATGAGTTCATACGACGTAGTAGTCATCGGTTCAGGCCCCGGAGGATATGTAAGCGCCATTCGTTGTGCGCAATTAGGCATGAAAACAGCTTTGGTGGAGAAATACGATACCTTGGGTGGAACATGTTTGAATGTGGGATGTATTCCATCTAAAGCACTCTTGGATTCTTCCGAGCACTACCATGCAGCAGTACACTCTTTCGAAGATCACGGTATTCAGATCGATCCTCCGAAGGTAGACTTTGCTAAAATGATTGAGCGCAAGTCTGGTGTGGTAAGCACGACTTGTGATGGTATTGACTATTTGATGAAGAAAAACGAAATCGATGTTTTGCACGGTTTCGGTTCTTTAGTAGACAAGAACACGGTAAAAGTTGAAGGCGAACAGAGCCAAACGGTGAGTGCAAAGCACATCATTTTGGCTACAGGTTCAAAGCCTATTGAGCTGCCGTTCGCGAAATTTGATAAGGAACGCATCATTTCATCGACTGAGGCACTTAGCTTGAAGGAAATTCCGAAACACATGATCGTGATTGGCGGTGGTGTAATCGGTTTGGAACTCGGTTCAGTATATAAGCGCTTAGGTGCTGAGGTAACCGTCGTAGAATATGCGAAAAGCATCATCCCAACTATGGATGGTGCGATGGGCAAGGAGTTGCAGCGCAGCTTGAAAAAATTGGGCATGAAGTTCAGTTTGAGCACCAAAGTGAGTAAAGTAGAGCGCAGCGGTGATCAAGTGACTGTAACGGCAACCAACAAGAAAGGTGAAGAAATTACTTTTGAAGGCGATTACTGCCTAGTTGCAGTGGGTCGTGGTGCCTATACTGCGAAGTTGGGCTTAGAAAACGTGGGTATTGCCACCGACGATAGAGGACGTATCGACGTGAACGATCACTTGCAAACAGCCGTCCCAAATATTTATGCGATTGGTGATGTTGTTCGTGGAGCAATGTTGGCACACAAAGCTGAAGAGGAAGGTGTTTTCGTGGCAGAGTCTATTGCAGGTGAGAAACCACACATTAACTACAACTTGATTCCAGGAATCGTATATACTTGGCCAGAGGTTGCCGCGGTTGGAAAAACTGAGGAACAATTAAAAGAAGAAGGAGTTGCTTACAAAAGCGGTTCTTTCCCAATGCGTGCTCTGGGACGTTCAAGAGCTTCTGGAGATATCGACGGTGTAGTGAAGGTCTTAGCTGACCAGGCTACTGATGAAGTGCTCGGCGTTCATATCGTAGCGGCTCGTGCAGCAGATATCATTATGGAAGCGGTAACGGCTATGGAATTCCGCGCTTCTGCAGAGGATATTGCACGTATTTGTCACGGTCACCCTACCTACACAGAGGCGTTAAAAGAAGCTGCATTAGCAGCAACAGCAAACAGAGCTATTCATAGCTAATGAAATCTGTATCGGCACACATCGTCGATGCTAGACGCATAGAAAATCGGCTGTTGGAATTATCCAGCAGTCGATCTTTTTTTGCACTCTATACCTCTCGTGGTTATCCGAATTCACACAAGAAATTCGAGCTGGTTTTCGGTTGGGGTGCTAAAGAACATTTCGATAGTCAAGCACTGGAAAGAGGTGGTTTTGAACAGGGGTGGAAGTTCGGTTATTTGAGCTACGAATTACGCCACAAATTTGAACAACTGGATTCAGGTAACCCCGCATTAGGAGATTGGCCAGATGCTCACTTTTTTACCCCGGAAATTGCAGGCACCCTTGCTCTGGATGGAACACTGACGGTACATGCCGATTCCGAAGAAAAGGCCGCCGAAGTGCTGATAGCACTTCAACAATCACCTCAATCTCGAGAGGGTTCTACAACACTTGAATTTAAGCCTGTAGAACGCAGAGAGCAGTACCTCGAGGCGGTAAAGTCGCTTCAGAAGCATATTCAGCGTGGGGATATTTACGAGATCAACTACTGCACGGCTTTTGTTGCAGATGTCCAGCAACTAGATGAACCTTTGTTGTTTCAAAAAATGGTCTCAGCGACGGATGCACCTTTTTCGGGTTATTTGAAATTAGGTACCCATAGTTTGTTGTGCAGCTCTCCGGAACGCTACATTTCTAAAACAGGAAGTAGGATACTTACACAGCCCATCAAAGGAACCAACAGAAGATCAGCGCAAGACAATCATCTCGCGCAGCAGGCTTTGGTGGATAGTGAAAAGGAACGTGCCGAAAATGTGATGATTGTCGATCTTGTGAGAAACGATCTTTCTCATGTTGCCGCAAAGGGATCTGTGGAGGTTAGTGAGCTCTTTGGTACTTATGCGTTTAAAAATGTAAATCAGCTCATCTCTACAGTACAGGCTGATTTGCGTGAAGGAGTGAGTAATTGGGAGATTGTTTCCACCTCTTTTCCAATGGGTTCAATGACAGGCGCTCCTAAGATTAGGGCGATGCAGCTCGCTGAACGTTATGAAAAAACCGCTAGGGAAATCTATTCTGGTGCCATCGGTTATATCGCGCCGAATGGAGATTTTGATTTAAATGTAGTCATTCGAAGTATCGCAGTAAATCATGCAATAAAGAAAGCAACGGTGCACGTCGGTGGGGCAATCACGATATTGAGTGATCCGGAAGCAGAATATGAAGAATGTTTGTTAAAAGCAGAGAGTCTGCTTCAAAGTGCGCGGTAAGATCCGTCTTTTTATGCCTCTGTATCAACTACAGGTACAAAGCATTTAGTCGTCGGTACCTCAATAACAATAGTTGTTCCTTGCTCGTTAGAGCTTTCTACTGCGATATGGAATTCATGTTGTTTCATGATTCTGAAGACCTGATAGTATCCCAGTCCGAAGTTACCGCTATCCATCCCATCTGTTTTTAATTTGACCTGTTCTTGGTTTAATTGTTCGATGAATTCTTGCGGCATACCCACACCATCATCAATCACGTAAATCCGAAGTGTGTTATTAAGAGTCTGTATTTTCAGGGATACATGTTCGGTTTTACCGTGTTGGATGGCATTTTCCACTATTTCTATCAGTGCCCAAAGGAAGGTTTCACGGTCTATTGTGAGCATACAGTTGGGGTCACAAGCCACAATAATTTTAAGACGATCACCACATTTCGAACTCAGTAAATCCACTATTTTTTGAATGCTGATGTCCACCAAATCACGTTGTTCCAATTTGTTGAGAACATTAATCTTTTGAATGTGGTTGAAAATCGTTATAAACTTCTCCAGAGAGCTAAATATATTATCTACTTGCTTATTGTCTTTCGAGATGATTCCCTTCAACATGAGTAGCTCAAGACTGGAAGAGATGTTTGCAACAGGGTGGCGGAAGTAGTGTGAGGCCATGTTGATCCAATTCGTAGTAAAGAGATTTTGCTGTTGTTCCAAATGAAGTTTAAGGTCGGCGTCATGCTTCTTACGCAAATAAGACCAATAAAGTAAAGCAGATAGAATGATAGCGAGAATAGTTCTAGCTACAGTGTAACCTAGGTGATAACGAGAGGTGAGGGTGAGGATAGGGTATTTTCGACTGCCAATTGCGATGTGAACGATTCGATTTTGTAAGAGTTCGAAACCGTCAACTTGGTAATGTTGCTCCGCTGAGTTTCTCTCCTTGAGAAAGCAGAGATGGAGGCCAGAATACTCAAACCGTTCTGCGAGCCGGGAAAAATCGACATTAAAAGCTAAATAGGATCCTTGCTCACCATTAATTCGTTCTTCCATGAGATGGAAAAAACGAAAGGTATTGCTGGCAGTCATGATTACTTCACCGCTTATACTATCGTTTTCCCAGTTTTCTTGCGCGGGAGTGACGTGCCAATCTCCTGGTGCAAGGCTCGAAATTTCTTTCCAATACGTTCGCGTAGAAATATCATTCAAATTATTGTAGCCGAAACGGTCAAACTTGATGAGCTCTTGTCCTGTAGAACTGATTTGGCGGAATTGAAAAATAGGAAGGTAGGTATCTTCGAAAATATCTGGAATACGATTTGTTTCGATCGATTGATTCACAACAATCATCTTCGCATAAGCCCGTACAGTGGTGAAGAATTGATTAAATTCGTTTTGAACTAGTATATGTTGCTGACTGGTTATTCTATCGGATTTATCTTTGGCGCTATACACCGCGAGCGAGACAGCTACAGCAACAACAGTTGCGATAAATAAAAAGTGCTGATATGTTCGTTTAGGCGGTCTTGGCATTTTAAGTCTTAGTTAGTGGTTGAACTGAATTAAAATAGCACCACCTTAATACGAACACGAATGAATGAACAAGAATACAACATTAAAAACTTATCCGGACATAAAACAGTGCTAGGATTTAGCGGCGGTGTTGATTCTGTCGTTCTAGTCATGCTTTTATTGAAAGAATTCAAAATCCGCCCCTATTTGCTCCATGTGAATTACGGGCTGCGTGAAGAGTCCTATGACGACGCAAAATGGTGCAAATGGTTCGCCGATGAATTTCGATTAGAGCTAAAGGTGTTTAACGTTTCAAAGGAGAAGCTCCCGGCTAAGAATATCCAAGGTTGGGCGCGCGATTTACGTTATTCGTGGTTTAAAGAAGAGGCGCAAAAATTAGGTGCCGAAGCCATTTTTACGGCGCATCACTTGGACGATCGCAGAGAAACGTTTTTAATGAATGCGCTCCGTGGTTCGGGCCTTACAGGGATCACGGGCATGTCCAATCAGGAGGTGATTCGACCGCTGAAAAATTGGTCAAAACAGGAGATTGTAGACTACGCACAACGGTATGAGCTTCCTTGGCGTGAAGATGCTTCGAATGCTACGCTGAAGTATACTAGAAACAAGGTTCGCTTGCTGCTGCCTGAGGTTTTAGCCAAAGTGGAACCGAGGTGGCAAGGAGGACTGCGAAAAACGATAGATAATCTTGAACGCGATAGAGGGCTATTACTTGGGTTTATTGAGGATTTTAAGGAACAATACCTCGTTCATAGCGATGGTGAGGATATCATTTCCTTTGGCTCTTGGATGGAGCGCGATTATGCACATAACTTATTGTACCGCGTTTGTACCGGAGTGGATTCAAGATTGAGTTTTGAAGAAATTGGACACGTGTTACGAGGACCAAGCGGACAGCGAACAGAGGGCAGAACTCACATGCTCGTTAAGGACCGCGAAGCATTTATCCTGACAAAGCGCTACACAAAAGACGAAAATAGCTACCTCATAGAAACTCACGAAGATTTGAAACAGCTCCCTTTTCATCTGGAGTTGAAGAAGACCCCTCGCGCTAAGATTGAATTCGATCCTAAGTTTGAGTGGCTCAATATGCAAAGCATTAGCTTCCCGTTTACTTTAAGAATTTGGAAGCCGGGAGATGTCTTTCGACCTCTAGGCATGAATGGAACGAAAAAAGTGGCCGATTTCCTCAATAACAATCAGGTCCCAAGACACCGCAAGGATAAGGTCTATGTACTTGAAAAACAAGGAGTCATATACTGGGTGTTGGGACATCGAATTTCAGAGGAAGCCAAGGTTGTAGAGAGCGACGAGTTCGCCTATCTTGCAGTGATAAACTAATCACAACATATGAAGCGTTTTTTAACCGGGCTATTTACACTGTTAACTCTAGTTGTTTTTGCCCAGCCACAGCCTGTGAAATGGACGACATCTTACGTTCATACAGATAAGGCTACCGTAGTCACTGTTCATGCGGACATTGAGGAGGGATGGCATTTATACAGTCAGCATTTGGAGGAAGGTGGGCCAATTCCTACTTCGTTTTATTTAGATACGAGCAGCGCATTCACGCATAATTCGATTTGGGTGGAAGGCGAACCTCATGTAGAGTTTGATCCAAATTTTGATATGGAGCTGGCCTTTTACTCGAACGAGGCAGACTTTAGTATCACACTTGCTCCATTAGCAGAGGATTTTACGGCTAAAGGAGAGCTTGAGTTCATGGTGTGTAACGACGAAATGTGTCTTCCACCTACCTATGTAGATTTCAGCGTAGATGTGGTTGGAGCCCCGGTTCCTTCGTGGTTTGACGGTTTAGGAACAACGTTTTGGCTTGGTTTCCTAGGTGGATTTGCCGCGCTTATTATGCCGTGTATTTTCCCAATGATTCCATTGACCGTTAGTTTCTTCACGAAACAAAGTAAAACCAAAGCTGAAGGAATCTTCAAGGCCTCGCTCTATGGTATTGGTATCATTGTAATCTATGTCGGGTTGGGGCTTTTGGTAAGCTTAATTTTCGGAGCGGACACCCTAAACAAAATGGCGACGAACCCGTGGTTTAACCTATCGTTTTTCGTCCTTTTCGTAGTGTTTGCAGCCAGTTTCTTTGGTGCGTTTGAAATCACACTTCCTTCAAAATGGGTCAACAAAGCCGATGATGCATCCAATAAAGGCGGTATGCTTGGAATCTTCTTCATGGCATTCACCTTGAGTTTAGTGAGTTTCTCTTGTACAGGGCCCATTATAGGATCGTTGCTTGTGGAGGCAGCTTCGAAGGGCAGCCTATTAGGTCCTGCCGTAGGGATGTTCGGGTTTGCACTAGCTCTGGCGATTCCTTTCACCTTGTTCGCTGCATTCCCAGGCTGGTTGAATTCATTGCCTTCTTCAGGAGGGTGGTTGAATACGGTTAAAGTGACTTTAGGGTTTTTGGAATTGGCCTTCGCACTGAAATTCCTTTCTACAGCAGATCTCGTTTGGCAAATGCATTGGCTCGAGCGTGAGTTGTTCATTGCCATCTGGGTAGCTATTGCATTCTTGACAGCCTTGTATTTATTGGGTGCATTCAGAATGCCACTTGATTCTCCTGTAACCACTATTGGCGTAGGAAGATTAGGTGTGGCAATGGTCTTTATGATCATGGCATTTTACATGTTGCCAGGGATCTTTGGTGCTCCTGTGAAATTGATTGCAGGGTTCCCGCCACCGGAGCATTATTCCGAAAGCAAGAATGGCGCATATGCACAGCCCATAATAACGATGAGCGCATCTTCAGGCGAGACAAGTTCCGTAGAGGCAGATTTTGGTCACCATTGTCCAAATGATTTGCCATGTTTCAACGACTACGAGCAAGGTTTAGCTTATGCGAAAGAAGTTGGGAAGCCTATCATGTTAGATTTTACCGGTTGGGGTTGTGTGAACTGCCGCAAAATGGAAGAAAATGTTTGGAAAGATGAGCGCGTTCATCAACGTCTACGTGATAACGTGGTTCTGATTTCATTATACGTCGATGATCGCGAGGAATTACCAGCTTCAGAGCAGGGAATTAGTGAGGTGACGGGTAGAAAGATTAAAAACATCGGTAATAAATGGAGTGAATTCCAAGAGGTCAACTTTCAAGAGGTGAGCCAGCCGTTGTATGTGATTTTGGGTCATGATAATTTAACACCACTCGTCGAGAAAAACGCCTACAATCCAGATGTCGATGCCTATGTAGATTGGTTAGACAGAGGGGTGGCGGCCTTCAAATAAGGCGTTAAAACACATTATTTAGAAACAGATATCCTCGAATTGGTCTTTCCGGTTCGAGGATTTTTTTATTCTGCCAGGGGTCTTGAACAGAAGTTATTGCGGCTGTGTTAGTACTGTGGATTAAATTAAAAAGGAATTGGAAATAAGGTATAGACTTCGAAAAGGTTCCCAGATTACTGGGTATATGCGCCGCATGAAAGGGAGTAAGACCTTCTTTTTTTCCAAGGACCAATTCTGGTGGAACGGCAGCGAGATCGACCACGATCAAATCGATGAAGCTATTGGTATACGCGACATCAACAATCGTCCAATTTATGAATTGGACATCGTTAATTACAAACTAGGAGACGGTGGAGATCGCCAAGGCGCGGTAATTTGGTCGAAGCAGCAAAACGTATTCATGTTGAAAGACCTGGAAGACCGCGATTTGTATGTGCCGTTTAGGGTAGAAGATCTCGACCTATTCGAACCCCAAGATCTTCGGTTTCATGCGTTTCTATTCAACCATCCAGAATTAATGCGCGAACTAGGCGTAAGAGACGAATAGTACCTATTTTAGCGGCTCAATCACGCTAAAGTTCTAGGCGCACTATGGATACAAACTTTGTAGAAGAGCTTCGTTGGAGAGGCATGTTGCATGACATCATGCCGGAAACGGAGGAATTGTTGTTGAAAGAAATGGTTACCGGATACATCGGCTTCGATCCAACCGCGGATTCGTTGGGTGTAGGTAATATGGTTCAAATCATGACTCTAGTTCATTTCCAACGTGCCGGCCATAAACCAATCGCCTTAGTTGGTGGTGCCACAGGAATGGTCGGAGATCCTTCGGGCAAGAGTGCAGAACGCAATTTATTGGATCTCGAGACCTTGAACCACAACCTCAATAGCCAGCGCAAACAGTTGGAAAAGTTCTTGGACTTTGATTGTGGTGAGAATGCCGCGGAGATCGTTAATAATTACGACTGGTTCAAAGAGTTTGACTTTCTAGGCTTCATCAGAGATGTAGGGAAACACATGAGTGTGAACTACATGATGGCAAAAGACAGTGTGAAGAAGCGTTTGGATACGGGTATGAGCTTTACTGAGTTTTCGTATCAATTGATTCAAGGCTATGATTTCTACCACCTTTGGAAAAACCAAGGGGTGAAGCTGCAAATGGGCGGTTCGGATCAGTGGGGGAACATCACCACAGGTACAGAATTGATCAGAAGACTTGGGCGCGGTTCTGCACATGCCTTAACCACTCCTTTGATCAAAAAAGCGGACGGTACCAAATTTGGTAAAAGTGAAGGAGGCAATGTTTGGTTGGATCCTAAGCGCACTACTCCTTATGCATTCTATCAGTTTTGGTTGAACGCTTCTGATGCAGATGCGGAGAATTACATCAAAATATTCAGCATCAAAACTCGTGAAGAAATCGAGGCATTGATTGCTGCGCATGCAGAGGCGCCACACCAGAGAAAATTGCAAAAGGCATTGGCAGAAGAAATTACTGAACGTGTGCACAGCAAAGAAGATTTAGAGAAAGCGCTCAATGCTTCTCAAATTCTTTTCGGAAAGGCGACTGAAGAAATGCTTCGCAGCTTGGATAAAGAGACGCTGATGAGTGTTTTTGAAGGTGTGCCGCAGTTCGAATTGGACAAATCAGCTTTGGAAGCAGGTATAGATATCGTCGATGCATTAGCAGAGCACACTGCCATTTTCCCTTCGAAAGGGGAGGCGCGTAAAATGGTACAGGGAAACGGTGTGGCCATCAACAAGACCAAGGTTGGCTTGGATAAAACCTTATCTGGTGACGATGTTGTCGCAGAGGGTTTGATCATCGTTCAAAAAGGAAAGAAGAACTACTTCTTAATTTCTGTGGTGTAACCTCCTTCCTGGAAGTGGAATAGGAGTTCTACACAGATAGATACAAGGGCATCTCGATAAGAGGTGCCCTTTTTTTATAACGGTAGGTAATCGAAAACGATGTCGTCAATCTCTTTTAAGAAACGGTCGTTTGGACGCTGGAAGAAGTAATACATCCCGTGAGTGCGCTGCTCGCTACCTTTGAGTTTTTCATATTCGAAGGAGGCACCTTTGTTGATCAGGCAATATGGAATGGGACCTCGGAATATAAGAATGGCTTGAAAGTCTGGTAGGCCTGGATTTGTGCTTCTATTGAGATAAGCCCATGCTTCATAGTCCCCAAAGTCTTTCTGCTCCCATCCTTGTTTAGCTAAGGTTTCGACGAGTGCTTCGCGCACTGCACCTCTGCGACCTTGGAAAAAGTGTTCAAGCGCGATAGTAGGGAAACTGCGTCTCTCGAACGCTCTAGCATTGACCTTTCCACTGAGCACGACTTCGTAATATTTACTCATTCTTCGAGCGGAACTTTCCCAAAGTGAATCGGCTGGATAGCTTTCGTGAACCGCGCCAAGACTGTCTTTTGTTTTGCTTAATAATGGGGCATCGGCCATGATGCGCTGGTCAGCAACGTTTACAAAATCTTTGTGTACCCAGCAGTGAATGGTAGCGGTATATGCTCCTTCTTCTAGGTTGGTGGCAAAGACACGTACTGAATCCTTCAAAGTAAGCGCGCCCTGGTTGTCGCTGGCTAAAAAGTGAGCCTCACGACGGACCAATTGGCCAAACATGGAAGTTGAAAGTAACAGGCCCATTACGGCGTATAGGGATATTTTCATAAACTAATCATAAGGTTGCAGCCGCGAATTTCGCTGTGGTCAACGCGGCCATAGACTTCAAAAGTACCATTTTCAAAAACCCTGCCTGAATCACTCACGGCTAAGAATGCACAAGAATCCTTTCCAGCAAGGTCGATAATATTTAAGGCGCCTCGCGAGCCATTTCGTTGGGGAGTACCGAGTGGATCAGCGATGTCTCTGGTATAGACACGCATCCAGAGTGGGCAACGGAACAAGCCGCTATCATGGAGGTAAGCTTGAGAAAGTAATTCGGTCATTCCATATTCGCTGTCAATAGGAGAATCAGGAAATGCCGATTTCAACACGGTATGCACTTCTTCACGAATCAATTCTTTTCTGCGTCCTTTCATTCCCCCAGTTTCCATAATTCGAAGCTCGGGGAAGGAGATGGCAGGTATTTGGAATGTTCCGCTTTGAAGCTCTTCTGCGAGATTCAATAGACCAAAAGTTACACCGAGTAAAAGGGTCTTTTTGCCTTCGCGTTGAAGTTGGAGTAGAAGCTCCACGAGCTCCTGATGCTGGTAGAGGTAGAATCCGCTGCGCTCATCGCCACTTCGCTCAATCATACCTTCAGCCATATGGACAAGAGAGCTGCCATCACGCTCCAAATAGCTCGGTAAAAGTGCCAATACAGTGTATTCTGTTAATGGGCCGTATTCGCGTTCAAACCCCAAAGTGTAAACTGCGTCGTAATGCGCGGTGCTGCGCACAAAATGTTGACTAGGAGTACCTCCTGTAGTCGTGGACGAGGTGAAGATTTTTTCTGCAGTGTACCCACCTGTGATGATGCGGTGGTTCTTGAAGAGTTCCACCGGCAGAAAGGGAATGCTATTTAAGTGTTGCACTTGCTCGGGAGTGCGGCGGAGCAGGGTACAAAACTCACGGTACACGGGATTGTGTTCGAATTGGTACCGATACAGCGCTAAGGCCTCGGCTTCGAAATTTTCCGATGTGATTTGTGAAATAGGTAGCATAAAAAACCCGCACCTTCTGTAGGTGCGGGTCAAAATTACGTTTTAACTCTGAACTTAGAGTGAATAGCGGAAACTCACTTTAAAGGTTCTTCCCGGTGCCCAACGTGAGAAGTAGGGAGAGTAGCTGTTATAGCTCACGAAGATGCGATCCCTAGTATCGTCAAGGATATTGCTTACTGCAAAGCCTAATTGATACTGGCGCTCCTCGCCAAAAGATTTAAGCAAGTTGAAGTTCAAACTGTGGAATGGAACCTCATAAACATCTGGGTTGTCCGCAACTCCAACGATGTAAAGTTTCTCTCCTTGAACGTTGTAGAAGAGGCCACCTTGCCAGCCTTGTTTCGGGTTATTGTAGTTCAGGCCAACATTCACCATATAAGGGCTCTGTCCTTGCATAGGGCGAAGTTCAGAAATGGTTTCTCCCGTTCTCGCAGAAGCTACACGGGCCGCATACTCTGATGAATCACGCGTTACGGCTGAATAGATGTAAGAGAAATTCGAGTTGACTTCGAAATTCTTTAATCCTACCACATCAAGATTCTTACGTAGCTCAAACTCCAATCCAGCCACAGTGGCATTACCCACATTACGCGGTTGGAAGTTCGAAGGTGCTGCTGCCGAATAGGCGACCAATTCGATCGGATTTTCGAACGATTTGTAAAAACCAGATAATGCGAGTGTCTGACCACCTTCAAAGAAGTATTCGTAACGCGCATCGAGGTTGTTTATGATCGTGTTTTCTAGATCAAGATTACCGATAAAGGTAATTCCGGTCAATACATCTTCGATCTGAGCTGCCGATTTCTCTTTGAAAGATGGGCGCGCTACGGTGCGGAATGCTCCTAATCGCAAATTGCTGTTTTCATTCACACTGTAGATGAACGATGCGGTAGGGAAGAGATTGAAATTATTCAAAACAGGTTCCCAGTAATAGTTGAGTCCTGTACCTGGAGCTGCAGCTTCTTGTTGATCTACACCCGTGTAGAATTGATCGTAACGCTCTAAACGCAGACCCAAAACAACCTTCAACAATGCGTTCATGCTGAATTCCTCGTTGATGTAGGTAGCAAAGTTGCTCTGGATCCCTTGGTAAGCGTTGTTTGCCTCATAGTTACCACTGTAGTACGTTCCCGCATCACTGACAACGTCCCAAATAAACGCGTCGGTGAGAAGTTCATCGGCATTTCCAGTGAGCTCAGGTAGACTTCCCAGAGATTTTGCGCGCAGCTGGTAGCGCAGGATTTCGTAATCTCTGTATTTGAACGTGTAATTGGCCCCGTATTTGAGCTTCGCATCACGTCCACGAAGTTGGTGCGTACGCGTGAAGTCAATTCTATTTGAAAGGTTGAATTCATTCAGGTTACGCCAAATTCTGTTCGGAAAGCCTGTTTCACCTGGCGCAATAGCAAAGGTGTTGTCTTCCGTGCGGTAAGAGGTAGAGCGAATGTCCTTGTCTGCGATACGGCTATAGGTTGGCGCGATTCTCCAATCCACTTTTAGCTTGTTGTCATCTCGGCTGTGTTGACCATTAAGTAGTACAGAGGTTATAGAGCGCTCTGAATACTCGAGGTTGTCACGAGCACCAACAAAGGAGTTCTCAATAGACGAAGTTTCTATGAATTTACCTGTGCGTGTTTCACCATTTTGCAAATGCATCATAGTGAATCTGAATTTGTCGTTATCGTCCTTTATCGAATACCCGAAAAGTCCACTCATGAAAATATTGTTTACTGCCAAAGAACCCTTTTGGGTACGGTCCGCTTGCAAGGCATATTGATCGGGTAGGTTTCCTTTGCGATAGAAGTTTTGTTCATACATACGGGTTGAATCTCCACCCATGGAGCCAAAGAAATCGGTGTTCGCCTTGTAGGAGAAAGAGCCGTTAACGCCCAGGGTTTTGCCGTTGTCTTTTTTGAATTGGTTGCCGCCACTAATGCCTAAAGTTCCGTTCAGGGGCATAGTTTTAGACTGTGCTGCTAGAACCGGTTTGAATCCCTGTGTGAGCTCGGTGGTAATAGGGTCGTCTAAAGC